>Ga0304729_1002325_pt1 | contig 11493 bp, 6 predicted proteins | sample C_131016_MF_Meta_FD_190475 | JGI IMG/M metagenome (GOLD analysis project Ga0304729, IMG submission 190475) | Freshwater microbial communities from Lake Croche, Canada to study carbon cycling - C_131016_MF_MetaG (v2) (version 2) | ecosystem: Environmental > Aquatic > Freshwater > Lake | place... | reverse complement strand
ACCTTTGCGGCAAAATAGAAAGGTGCCGCGATGATATAAGGAATAAGTGGGCTGATTTGGGAATAGGCGGAGACAAACGCTGTCAACCACTTTCCCCGAGCGATGATCTGGCGAACATTTTCCAGTATGGCCGCGAACCGCTTAGCAGCGAACCTACGTTCGGCTGTCTCGCCCCGTAATAGCGCGATTTGTTCGGCATATTCTCTTAATCGAGCAAGTGAGAAGCGGAAATCGGCTTCGACGGTTTGGCGTTTAAAATAGAGCCCGATCAGTCGACGGCCAATGAAGTGGGTAACGACGGTGCCAATAACGGAATATAGCAAGGCAATCCAAAAGAGAAAGCCGGGTACAATGATATCAGTTCCCGGGAGTTTGAAATTAGCCGATATGATCCACAAAATGATCGAAAAGGAAATAAGCGACGAAGCTTGAGCAAGCAGGGTGATAGAAAAATCATAAAGACCGAAGGTATTTTTCAAACCACCAATGAACAATTTCACATCATCGGCAATACGCTGGTCAGGGTTATCGGCGGATGATCCGGTGAGTGAAAGGCGATAGGGAACGCCATTTCCAAGCCATTGGCTAACGTAATATTCGGTTAAACGGTTGCGCCAACGCAGAACGAGATAAGTTTGGACCATATATTCGATCACGGCGCTGGTGATATAAATCGTGGCCCAAACGGTGAACACCGACACGAGTTGATGCCAAAATTCGGGCTCGTTCTTCTCCTGAATCGCGTTAAACCAATCGCGGTTAAAGTAAGAAAGCCGCACCGAAATGCCGACTTGTGCCTGATTGACGACGACCAGAAACACCACAAAGCCGCGCGCGAGTGTTTGCTCGACGATCGGGAAAGCCGGAAAGGGCCACAACCGGACAGTGACGGTATCGTGCCCGTCAAAAAACCGGTCAGCGATGCGCATGATCGCCACAATGCCGGGGATATAGGAAATCGCATAGACGATGAGGCCAAAGACGCCGACGGTGACGGGCAAGCTCTCCGGAACGCTTAATTGCTCCAACGCTGCGGGCCAAAGCGCGTGAGCGGACAGCGTGATCATCGCGCCAAAGACCAGATATTCGGTCGCAAAAATTGCCGCGAAGATTTGCAAAAAGCGCGACATTCGCGCCGCCCGCCACGTGGTAAACCCCAGCAATAGGCCTACGATCCCCAACCCGATGGCCTGAACATCACTGCCCGAAAAGCCTAGACCAAGGGAGAGCACGGCGAAGAGAGCTACAGCAAAAGCAAGTAAACGCATGGGTATCCGCGGGGTTATGGCTTTAAAGCCTTTGCTTAGCACGGTTTTGCTCTTCCGTTAAAACGTGAAAATAGGGGGTGGGGCATCTTATACGCTTTCCGGTCCAACAGCGTTGCCTTTCACCTTTGGTTCGAAAAAATGAAACAAGCCATCATCAGCCTTCGGACAGCTTTTTAACGCCGCAACCAACCCCAATCGCTAGCTTCCGCCAGCCCTTTGGATCGTTGCGGCGGCGATCAACTGCGCCAGTGCGCAAGAGACAATGCGGCTTTCGATCGTATCCGCGCGGCTTGTCAGAATAACGGGGACTTTGGCTCCCACCACGATCCCAGCGGCTTCCGCATGGGCCATAAAGGATAGGGTTTTGGCCAGGATATTGCCTGAGACAAGGTCCGGCACCACCAGCACATTGGCATGGCCAGCGACCTTCGAGAGGATGTGCTTTTGAGTGACGGCCCCCATATTGATCGCATTGTCGAGCGCAAGTGGTCCGTCAATCAGCGCACCGGTGATCTGCCGCCGATCTGCCATTTTGCACAAGGCGGCTGCGTCGAGCGTCGAGGGGATGGCAGGGTTGACCATTTCCGTCGCTGATAGAATGGCAACCCGCACTTCTTGGATACCGATGGCGTGGGCTAAATCGATCGCGTTTTGGACGATATCGACCTTGGCTTTGAGATCGGGCGCAATATTGATCGCGGCGTCGGTCACAATCAGCGCTTCGGAATGGTGTTCGGTGGCCATTACATAACAATGGCTGATGCGGCGCTCGGTGCGCAGCCCGTTTGAGGGGTTAACGACAGCTTCCATCAACTCGTCCGTGTGCAAGCTGCCCTTCATGACCGCTTCGGCTTTGCCTGTGCGAACCAAACCAACGGCGGCTTCGGCTGACGCGTGGCTATGCGGCGTGGGGATGAGTTCCCAAGGCGCTGTTTCGACACCCGCTTCGTCGGCGGCTGCTCGGATTTTGGCCTCGGGACCAACGAGGATCGGAATAATCAGGCCCGCTTGAACCGCGGCGGCAACGCTTTCCAGTGTCACGGAGTCGCACGGGTGGGCAACGGCCACGCGCAAGGGGAACTTGGCTTTGGCTTTGCTCAAAAGGGCGGCGAAAACGGGATGCATGGCCATGGGGTGATGTGCTTTCAGGCGGTTGCGCTTGGTCTTTTGGAGACTTCCTCATGCCAATGCAGAAGATGAACCATCTCATCAGGTATTTTGATCCGAGTCGGTTTCATAAAATCGACCGCGCATAACACGGTGATGTCGGCAATCGAGAAATGCTCACCCGCAATAAAGGGCATTCGCGCTACCTGACGTTCCATCAGCGCCAGACCCTCTAAGAGCTTTGGTTTATTGGCCTCGCCCCATTCCGCCACTTGAGGTACCTCGTGCCTGGCCATGCCGGGATGCAAGTGCCGAAACACATGGGCTATTGGGAAGAGCAGGTCGAGTTCTGCGTGCCGGTTCCACATTTCCACTTGCGCTTTTTCGAGCGGTGTCGAGCCAAACAGCGCAGGGTTAGGGTGGAGTTCTTCAAAATAGCGGCAAATGGCGACGGACTCGGTAATGACGGTACCATCGGCGAGCTCAAGTGCGGGGGTGCGCATCAAGGAGTTGATCTTGGTATAATCCGCATCACGATGCTCGAAGCTTCCCAAATCTACGGTTACTTTTGGCACTTCAATGCCTTTTTCGGCCAAAAAGACCCGCACCCGGCGGGGGTTGGGGGCTCGAACGCTGTCATAGAGTTTCATCATCGGCTCCTTGCAAACGAGGATTACGGTTCCACGGCCAAGGGGGTTCGTCAACCTGGGCTTGTGACCGGTTGCGTCCAATTTGACGGTTTAAATGAGGGTGAATTTAACCGTGGGTTGGTAGGGTTTGACGGAAAGGAATAGGCTTTTATCCATGATCCCGCAGGTTAGCCGCATGATCGCCAGGGCCAAACGCGCCATACGCGTTGTTTTTGGTGTGACCGCAGCAACCGAATCCATCTCGGGATTGGCCAATTGGACGGCGCGGAGTTTCGATGACGAACTGTTGATGACGTTTGCACGCGCTAGGCCCAAAGCGATCCTGCTTCAACTTTTGATTTTGTTGCCCGTCTTGGGCTCAAGTGCCTTTGGCCCGCCATTTTTACCGGTTCCGGTTGGCGCTTTTCTTATCGGCATCGGCTTAGCCGTTTCGCTTTTATTGGCGGATCATTGGCCAAAAGTTGGGCGCGATCATGCAAAGCGGGGCTTTTTAGCGCTCGAGGCTTTGCACGGATTGGGTTGGTCACTGCTAAGCCAGAGTTCGCCCTTGCCGAATACTGTTCCCGATTTGGTGTTTTCGATTTTTATTCCTGTGGCGCTAGGTGGTTCGGCTTTGGTGTTTTCTTCTGCTATTCGGGGGGCAATGGCGGCGCAACTCTTGCCGATTTTGGCATCTAATGGTCTTTGTCTCGCCTTTTTATCGGGCCCCGTCCCGAAGGACGGCCTGCTTTTGTCGATCGTGGTGATCGGCTTCTTCCTCTATCTTGGCGGTCGTATCACGGAATCGACCCGTGACCATTTGACGATCAGAGCCGAGAAAGACGCGTTGATTGCCGATCTCGAACAGGCCAAGGCGCATTCAGATGAAGCGCGGCGGCGGGCGGAAGAATTAAACCTCGCCAAATCCCGCTTTTTGGCCACGATGAGCCACGAGCTGCGCACGCCGTTAAACGCCATTTTGGGCTTCTCGGAAGTGATGGAGGCCGAACTTTTGGGGCGGCACCGGGTGAAAGCCTACCGGGCTTACGCGCGCGATATTCATGAAAGCGGACAGATGTTGCTGGGGTTGATTGACGAGGTGCTTGACCTTTCCCGCATCGAAGCAGGCCGTTATGAATTGGTCGAAGAGCCGTGCCAGCTCGCCGACTCGGTTTCCGAATGCGCGCATTTGTTGCAGATGCGGGCGCATTCTGCAGGTGTTGTAATGATGATGATGGTGGATCCCGAATTGCCGCCGATTTTGGCCGATGAACGGGCACTGCGCCAAATCACGTTGAACCTGTTGTCGAACGCGATCAAGTTTACGCCCGCGGGCGGTGATATTTCGATCCGCGTCGGGCGAATGTCTAATGGTGGTCAGTTCATCCAGGTGACCGATACGGGTGCGGGAATTCCCGCGCATGAAATCCCGATCATTCTCGAAAGCTTTGGCCGTGGCTCACTCGCCGTGAAACGCGCCGAGCAGGGTTCGGGATTGGGTCTGCCGATCGTGCGCGGATTGGCCACGATGCATGGCGGCGAGTTCTCGATCCAATCGCGCGAAGGAGAAGGCACTTCGGTAACGATTACATTACCAAAAGAGCGCGTCTTACTGGCACCATCGCGTCCGCGAGCGCAGCGGACGCATGCAGCTGCGTAATCACGCTATTTTATCGTCCACCTTCGCTTCGCCAAAGGTGGCCATACCGTCGTGACAGGCAGCTGCGGCTTTAATCACCCCAATCGCGAGTGCCGCGCCCGAACCTTCGCCCAAACGCATGCCAAGATCGAGGATCGGCTTTTTGCTTAAGCGGGCAAGCACATCGCGATGCGCACCTTCGGCCGACACATGGCCAGCCATGCAGTGATCAAGCGTCTGCGGGTCAAGTGTGTGGAGAATGGCCGCCGCAGCGCTTGCGACATAGCCATCAATCACCACCGGAATACGCTCCATCCGCGCAGCCAAAATAACGCCTGCCATGGCGGCGATTTCGCGTCCACCCAAGCGGCGGAGTACTTCGAGCGGATCGCTCAAATGGGCTTTATGAAAGGCCAAGGCGGCTTCAACCGCCGCGATTTTACGCTTTAAGCCTTCGTCATCGATGCCGGTGCCACGGCCTACCCAATGGGCGGTGTCGCCGCCGTAAAGCGCGGCATAAATCGCCGCCGCAATGGTAGTGTTGCCAATGCCCATTTCGCCGATGGCAATCAAATCATGACCGCCGCCAATCGCTTCCATGCCAAACGCCATGGTAGCGACGCAGGTTTTCTCGTCCATCGCCGCCTCGACGGTGATATCACCGGTGGGGAGTTCAAGGGCTAAATCGAAGGCTTTGAAGCCGATATCGAACGTTTTGCAGATTTGATTGATCGCCGCGCCGCCGCCGCCGAAATTATCGAGCATTTGCTGGGTGACGCTCGCGGGGTAGGGCGACACGCCGCGTGCTGTTACGCCGTGATTGCCGGCAAATACGGTAACAAGTGGGCGCATAATGGCCGGACGAGACTTGCGCTGCCAAGCGGCAAGCCATTCGACAATCTCCTCCAGACGCCCAAGGCTGCCAGGTGGCTTGGTAAGAAACCGGTCCCGCGCACGGACGGCCTCGACCGATTCCAAATCGGCTTCTGGCATCTCGTTGAGCAGGCGACGGATATCGTCGAAGGGCTGGGCATTGGTAGACATTAGGGCACTCATCAAAATAGGAGCAAACGCGCGTGCGCCGTTAGACGCCGTGAGTGGGCGGGATGCAAGTGTAAATCGGACAGTTATCCCGATTGATGCGACGTTTGGGGATTATTAGTGCTTCCCTCAGCGCTAACCTAATTCGTTGGTTTTCAGGCAATCACTCACCTTACCGGACAATGATCCAGGGAAATTAATCCGACGGCATCGCCGCGCGGATATTTTGGCGGAGCGTATCGATGACGACAAGCTCGTTGCCCTGTTCGATGTGCCAGAACGTCCAACCATTGCACGCGGGCAAGCCTTGCGCCAGTGCTCCGATTTTATGGATAGAGCCCGTTGCAGGGCCCAACACCAGTGAACCATCGGCTTTAACTTTGGCACGGAAACGACGCTTGGCGTCGACAAGTTGAACGCCGGGCCTGATCAAGCCCGCCTCCAGGAGTGCGTTGAACGGGATGCGCGGTTCACTGCGCTTGGTGGGCGCAATCGCGAGTGCGTGATCGTCCAAGGGTTCTACCGCCGCAATGCGCGCCTCTGCCGCTTTCGCGTAAGCCGGATCGCGTTCAATGCCGACGAAATGGCGGCCCAACCGCTTGGCGACCGCTCCCGTGGTGCCGGTGCCGAAAAACGGGTCCAACACAATATCGCCGGGATTTGAAGAGGAGAGCAGAATGCGCGCGAGCAAGGCTTCGGGCTTTTGTGTTGGGTGGACTTTATCGCCCGCCTCATCTTTTAAACGCTCGCCGCCGGTGCAAAGCGGCAAATACCAATCCGAGCGGACTTGGGTATCCTCGTTACCGGCTTTTAGCGCATCGTAATGGAAGGTATAGCTTTTCGCCGTCGAGCTTTTCGACGCCCAGATCATGGTTTCATGCGCGTTGGTGAACCGGCGGCCCCGGAAATTCGGCATCGGATTGGCTTTTCGCCATACGATGTCGTTCAGGAGCCAAAAGCCCAAATCCTGCATGATGGCGCCGACGCGGAAGATGTTGTGGTATGAGCCGATCACCCAGAGGGTAGCGTTCGGTTTCATCACCCGTTGCGCGGCTCTGAGCCAATCGCGTGTAAACCGGTCATAATCGGCAAAGCTTGCAAATTTATCCCAGTCATCATCTACCGCATCGACAAGCGATTGATCAGGCCGGTTCAACGCGCCTTCGAGCTGGAGATTGTAGGGCGGATCAGCAAAAACGAGATCGACGCTGGCTGCAGGCAGACTGTTAAGCAGCGCAATGGAATCGCCCAATAAAATCGTATCGCGCACCAACGGCATGGGCTGCACGGCAGATGCCGCGCGGCGTGGTGCCAGGTTTTCTGCAATCATTCGTAGCGCGCTTGTCCGCGAGGAGGCCATGTTGGATACCGTTCTGTGATGCGACAACCGGAATCCTAGGGTTGGCATGGTAAACAGAGGGTTTCTTGAACGGAATCAAAGCGATATATTGAAATTAGTTCGGGATATGGTTAGCGCGGGGTTAACCCTTCAACGGCGCAAAACTCAGCCGGTGGATGGGGCTGGGCCCGAGTTTTTTGATCGCTTCCAAATGTTCTGGCGTTCCGTAGCCCATATGACGCTCAAAGCCGTAACCGGGCCAGATCTCGGCGGCGCGGAGCATCATCCGGTCGCGCGTGACCTTGGCGAGAATGGAGGCGGCGGCAATTGAGAGGCTCCGCGAATCGCCTTTGATCAGCGCTTCGGCATCGCACGGCAGACCCGGTGGCACATCGCGCCCATCAATCAGCGCGTAAGTCGGTGGAAGCTCCAGACCCAAGACAGCCTCGCGCATCCCGCGTAGTGTCGCTGCGCGGATATTGATTGCGTCGATCGTTTGGGCCGAGAGGGTGACAACCGCGCCATGTCCTGTCGCTAGAATTGCCTCGTAAAGCGCCTCGCGTTTGGCTGGGTTAAGTTTCTTCGAGTCGTTGAGACCTGGGGGAATGTTGGTAGGGTCGAGGATGCATGCAGCCACAACAACGGGCCCCGCCAGTGGGCCGCGGCCTGCTTCATCAACCCCCGCAACGGGTCCCAATCCTTTTACGAGAAGGGCAGATTCGTTTGTAAAATCGGGGGATGTTTCAAGGGGAGCCGATCGAGCCATTACGACAGGTTTTTCTAAAAATATGAAATAAATCGTGGATACTATGGGGGAACCTCGGAAGACGTGCAACCAATCCCAGTCCCCGTTTCAAAAAGATAAGGGTTCAGCCGATCGCGGCTGACATCGGGTCACCCACTACTAAGCCGGCTTGGGCTCCCTTAGGTCAAAGATTGTTGACCCATCGCTCGACGCCGATCTTAAACCAAAAGAGTTCAACCGCTTTTTGGATTCACAAGCTGGGTAACGCTGAACGTTGGAACACTCGCATGGGTGTTGACCGTTGTTGCCCCGTTCGATTTTAGGGTCGAGCTAAAGCTTGCAAAAATCAGCGCGGTGTTTGGGATCGCAGATTTATTGCTATCCGCCGTAATGACCGCTTTCTGGGCCGTTGTTAACGCGGCTAGTTCTGCGACTGTTAGAGCTGACACCTGGGTTTTCGTTAACACTGAAAGTTGGGTTGTTGTGAGAGCCGCAAACGCTTTGGTGTTCAAGGTTGAGAGTTGCGTCGAGGTAAAACCGCCCAGTTGCGTGGTCGTAAGCGCGGTCATTTCCGTTGTTGTGAACCCTGCAACCGCTGTCGTCGACAAGGATGCCAATTGGGTCGAGGTTATTCCAGCCAGTTGCGTTGTTGTTAAGGCCGCAACTTCGGTCGACGTCATACCGGCAATAGCGGTTGTCGTTAGCCCGGCCAGTTCTGTCGCGGTTAATCCGGCCAATTGTTTGGTGGTTAAGGCGGCTATGTCGGTGGACGAGAACCCAGAAATCGCTTTTGTCGTCAACGCGCCGAGTTGGGTAGAGGTCAAGCCGCCCAACTGTGTTGTTGTTAAGGCGGCCGCCTCAGTCGAGGTCAAACCGGCAATTGCCGTTGTCGTCAGCGCCGACAATTGGGTAGAGGTAAATCCGCCGAGTTGCGTGGTTGTCAACGCCGCAACATCGTTGGATGTCAGACCGGCAACCGCTGTTGTCGTAAGCCCTGCCAATTGGGTCGCGGCCAAACCACTTAGCTGTTTGGTGGTTAATGAGGCAACACCTGCAGAGGTCAGTCCAGCAATTGCTGTCGTTGTTAGTCCGACGAGCAGCGTCGAGGTCAAACCGCCGAGTTGCGTCGTCGTTAACGCGGCTACCTCAGCTGAGGTCAGGCCTGCAAGGGCTGTCGTCGTGAGCGCAGCCACTTGGGCGGAGGTCAGGCCAGCCAGCTGCTTCGTCGTTAAGGCCGCAATGTCGGTGGAAGAGAGCCCCGCGAGTGCTTTTGTTGTCATTCCGCCGAGTTGAGCGGAAGTCAATCCGCCAAGCTGTGTCGTTGATAGGGCAGCAACTTCGGTGGATGTGAGACCTGCAATCGCGGTTGTACTCAGTCCGGCCAGCTGAGTGGAGGTTAATCCACCCAACTGCGTCGTTGATAGGGCAGCAACGCCTGCAGATGATAGGCCCGCGACAGCCGCTGTCGTCAGTGCCGCGACTTGGGTCGACGTTAATCCGCCAAACTGCTTTGTTGTCAGCGCCGCTATGTCGGCTGAAGTAAGCCCGGCAATCGCTTTTGTCGCCAGTCCAGCGAATTGGGTAGAGGTTAGTCCGCCGAGTTGCGTCGTTGTAAGCGCTGCTGCCTCAGTGGAAGTAAGGCCAGCAATCGCCGTTGTCGTCAGACCACTCAATTGAGTGGCGGTAAATCCACCCAATTGTGCATTGGTGAGGGCAGCAACCTCGGTGGACGTCATGCCCGCAATCGCCGTTGTGGTCAGTCCGCTCAGTTGGGTCGCAGTCAATCCGCCTAGTTGCGTCGTTGTGAAGGCTGCAACCTCGGTCGAAGTGAGGCCTGCCATTGCCGTTGTTGTAAAGCCGCCCATCTGGGTAGAGGTCAACGCGACAATCTGGGTAGTCGTCAGCGCTGCAACTCCGGTCGATGTGAGCCCCGAGATACCGGTTGTTGCCAGTCCACCGAGTTGGGTCGTCGTCAACGCCGCGATCTCGGTTGTCGTTAGCCCCTTGATCTGCGTGGTTGTGAAGGCACCAAGTTGCTTCGAGGTCAGACCGCCGAGTTGGTCGGTCGTCAATGCCGCGATCTCTGTGGTTGTTAAACCTGCAATCTGGGTGGTCGTCAAAGAACCGATCTGGGTCGACGTTACTGCGCTAAGTTGTGTTGTGGTCAGCGCCGCGAGTTCGGTGATTGTAAAGCCACCCATTTGGGTGGTCGTCAACGCCGCGATTTCGGTCGTTGTTATGCCCTTAATTTGCGTTGTTGTGAACGCACCCACTTGCTTTGACGTTAGTCCGCCGAATTGATCAGTGGTTAGCGCTGCAATTTCGGTTGTGGTTAATCCTGCGACCTGCGTCGTCGTCAGCGAACCGATCTGCGTCGAGGTGATTGCGGCCAACTGCGTGGTCGTGATGGCAACGAGTTCGGTGACCGTAAGACCTGCTATTTGGGTGGTCGTCAACGCATCGATTTCGGTCGTTGTAAGGCCTTTGACCTGCGTTGTTGTCAATGAGCCGATCTGTGTTGCGGTAAACCCGGCCAACTGGTCCGTGGTTAACGCTGCAATTTCAGTTGTCGTTAGGCCCGCAAGCTGAACCGTTGTTAGTAATCCGATTTGGGTCGACGTAAAGCCGCCAAGCTGATCCGTCGTCAGCGCCGCAATCTCGGTTGTTGTTAAGCCTGCAACCTGAGCGGTTGTCAGCGAACCGATCTGTGTTGAAGTGATGGAACCAAGTTGGGTGGTTGTCAGCGCGCCGAGTTCGGTTGCGGTTAAACCAGCGAATTGATCGGTCGTTAACGACGCGATCTGGGTCGTTGTTAAACCCTTGATCTGCGTTGTTGTGAACGCACCGACTTGTTTCGAGGTCAGGCCGCCCAATTGGTCGGTCGTCAACGCTGCAATCTCAGTTGTCGATAAACCTGCAACCTGTGTCGTGGTGAGTGAACCGATTTGGTCCGACGCCAAGGCGCCCAGTTGGGTTGTCGTCAACGCGACGAGTTCGGTGGTCGTGAAGCCGCCCAATTGGGTCGTCGTCAACGCCGTAATTTCGGTCGTCGTCAGTCCTCTGATCTGCGTCGTTGTGAGGTTGCCAATCTGGGTAGCGGTAAAGCCGCCAAGCTGATCGGTCGTCAACGATGCAATTTCAGTGGTTGTCAGAGCGGCAACTTGGGTTGCCGTCAACAACGCGATTTGCGTCGAGGTCAATCCACCCAACTGAACGGTCGTTAACGCCGCGATTTCAGTCGTTGTTAGCCCCGCGATCTGCGTTGCTGTCAGCGATGCGATTTGATCCGTTGTTAACGAACCAAGCTGCGTCGTTGTCAATGCACCGAGTTCGGTAGCCGTAAATCCTGCAAATTGATCCGTCGTCAACGCCGCAATATCGGTCGTCGTTAATCCCTTGATCTGGGTCGTTGTGAAGTAACCCACTTGCGTCGAGGTCAACCCGCCGAGTTGATCGGTTGTCAACGCCGCGATTTCGGTCGTTGTTAAGCCCGCCATCTGTGTCGCGGTAAACGATCCGATCTGGTCCGTCGTTAGCACGCCAATTTGGGTTGTCGTCAACGCACCAAGTTCGGTCGCCGTGAAGCCCGCAAATTGAGCCGTTGTCAACGCCGCAATGTCGGTTGTCGTTAGCCCCTTGACCTGGGCCGTTGTGAACGCACCGATTTGTTTGGAGGTCAGGCCGCCGAATTGATCGGTTGTCAATGCGGCAATCTCGGTGGTTGT
>Ga0304729_1002322_pt1 | contig 11503 bp, 7 predicted proteins | sample C_131016_MF_Meta_FD_190475 | JGI IMG/M metagenome (GOLD analysis project Ga0304729, IMG submission 190475) | Freshwater microbial communities from Lake Croche, Canada to study carbon cycling - C_131016_MF_MetaG (v2) (version 2) | ecosystem: Environmental > Aquatic > Freshwater > Lake | place... | reverse complement strand
TGTCGCAGCAAAGCCAGATTCCTACGACATTTGTTTCATCCCTGAGGGGGATACCCAGGATTGGTTAGCTGATCGACTTGGTTCAACTGCCGGTGAAATTGTTGACATGGAAGGAACTGTTTTAGGCAAACACCAAGGTGCACATGGTTTCACTGTTGGTCAACGCAAAGGTTTGCAGTTAGGTAAGCCAGCAGTTGATGGCAAGCCTAGATACGTTTTAGCGGTTGATGTGAAAACCAACAAAGTCGTGGTTGGCCCTCAGCAAGCATTAGCTGTAGTGGAGCTCTCGGGCGATAAATTCACCTGGTGTGGTAAGCCTCAGGAGAATCCAGAAGAGTTTTTCGCAGCCCATGTTCAGGTAAGAGCACACGGTGAACAAGTTGCTGCCCAGGTAGCAGTTGTTGCAGGAGCAATGGTGATCAGGTTAGATGAGCCAATTCTTGGAGTTGCTCCTGGTCAGACCGCAGTTATTTATCTAGGAACCAGAGTGCTAGCCCAAACCACAATAGACCGAACAGTGTCAGCTGTCGATGCCTTTTCCACAGGCTCGGCGAGTGCTGGCTGAAGTCGTCTGAGGCTCTGTTTAGGCTTAGTTCGTGCCTCAAAATCCAGCTGAACGTATCGCCTTTCTGGTCGATGAAATAAACAAGCATCGTCGCGCCTACTATCAAGAAAACACCATCATCGTAAGTGATGCTGAATACGACAGCTTGATGAAAGAACTTGAATTAATTGAGTCAAAGCATCCTGAACTAATTTCTGGAGATAGCCCAACCCAGAGTGTTGGCGGTAATGCTAACGAGGCATTCTCTCCAGTTGAGCATCTAGATCGGATGTGGTCACTGGATAACTCTTTCAATGAAGAAGAACTAAAGGCTTGGGCAAATAGAGTTGGCGACCAGAACTTCCTTTGTGAACTAAAAATTGATGGTTTAGCAATCAACCTGAGGTACGAAAAAGGTAACCTGGTTTCTGCGGCAACTCGAGGAGACGGTGTTGTTGGTGAGGATGTAACCAACAACGTTAGAACCATCAAGCAGATTCCTCAGCAGCTAAAAGGTAAAGGACATCCTCCGGTAGTTGAAATCAGGGGAGAGATTTTCTTTGGGGTAGCAGATTTCGCGAAGCTCAATGAAGGACTAGTCGCTGAAGGTAAAGCTCCTTTTGCTAACCCAAGAAACTCAGCCAGTGGTTCGCTTCGTCAGAAAGATCCAAAGGTCACTGCAAGTAGACCTTTGCAGATGTTGGTGCACGGGGTTGGTGCATGGCCCGATGCACCGTTCAAAAACCAAAGTGAACTCTATGAACTTCTAAAGAGTTGGGGACTACCAACCTCAACAAGATATGAAGTTGTTGACTCAATTGAAGGTGTAATCAAATACATCAACAACTTCCAAGTACACAGACATGATCTCGAACATGAGATTGATGGAGTGGTCGTAAAGGTGGATTCACTTTCGGCCCAAGCACAACTTGGATACACCGCCAGAGCACCAAGGTGGGCGATTGCTTTCAAGTATCCACCTGAGCAGGTAACCACAAAGCTTGTTGATATCAGAGTTTCTGTTGGTAGAACAGGTCGAGCAACTCCTTACGCTGTGGTTGAACCAGTGAAGGTTGCTGGCTCGACAGTTGAGTTCGCGACACTGCATAACCAAGATGTCGTTAAGGCTAAAGGTGTTCTCATTGGCGACACAGTTGTGCTTCGTAAGGCTGGGGATGTGATTCCTGAAATTCTTGGACCGGTGGTGGAACTTAGAACTGGCAAAGAACGTGAATTCGTCATGCCTACCAAGTGCCCCGATTGCGGGGCAAAGCTTGCACCAGCTAGCGAAGGTGATATCGATCTTCGCTGCCAAAACTCAGAACACTGCCCAGCACAACTTCGAGAGAGAGTTGCATACATCGGCTCAAGAGGTGTATTGGATATCGAAGCACTCGGCTATGTTGCTGCGGTTGCACTAACCCAGCCGGTCGATCCGTCTACTGCACCACTAAAGAACGAAGCTGACTTATTCAATCTGACCATGGCACAGTTACTGCCAATCAAGGCTTATGTTCTAGATCCAGATACCGGCTTACCAAAACTTGATGAAGAGGGTAAACCGAAGATAGTCGAGTTCTTTAGCAAGAAAGATAAAAACGGCGAGTACGTCCCAGCTGAAGTTGCTAGCAAACTACTCAAGAACTTAGAAGATGCCAAGACTAGACCGTTGTGGAGAATTCTTGTGGCCTTATCTATTAGGCATGTTGGGCCGGTTGCGGCTAGGTCGTTGGCAACCCATTTTGGTTCCCTGGACCGCATCTTTGCAGCTACCGAAGATGAACTCTCTCAGGTTGATGGAGTTGGCACAATCCTTGCTCAGTCACTTCTGGATTGGATCGCGGTGGATTGGCACAAGAACCTCGTTGAGTCTTGGCGTAAATCAGGAGTATTGCTAGAAATCCCAGGTCATGAAGGTCCTGGTGCAAATGTAAATGCAGACGGCTTGTTTACTGGAATGAGCATCGTTGTCACAGGAACATTGGCAAATTACACCAGAGAACAAATTGAAGAGTTGATTATTTCTAATGGAGGTAAGGCAGCTTCGAGTGTTTCTAAGAACACAGCATTTGTTGTTGCAGGTGCGAACGCAGGATCTAAATTAGCCAAAGCTGAAACTCTAGGTGTTCCAGTTATTAGTGAAGAAGATTTTGCAGCAAAACTAGCTGGCTAGTTATTTTTCTCGTCAACGGTAGATTCGTCGACAGAAACCATGCTCTCAGTCGACATTAACTTACTCATTGAATCTAGGAAGTCGGCAACTTCTTCACGTTCTTCTGAAAGCCTGTTTAAGCGCTCACGCGAATCCTTGATGGCATTTTCTGCATAGCCTTGAGCTTTACGAGAAAGTAGTTCAGCACGGCGACGAGACTGGTTAATCAAGTCTGTTGCGCGCTTCTGAGAATCTTCAAGAATCTCATCACGGTTCGATCTGGCTTCTCTTGATACTCTTTCTGCTTCAGAAAGAATTTCAGCTGCACGTGCAGAAGACTCTGCCAATGTGCGATTAGCTTCTTCAGTTACTGCTTGTGCTTGGGCAACTGCAGTCTGGTAAATACGAAGTGCTTCTTGCTCTGCTTCATCACGCCTAGCTTTTAGTTCTGCTTCAAGGTCAACTCTTGCCTGAGCAGTTCGCTGCGAAAGTTCAGTTGCATGTGCACGAGCTTCTTCTGTTTCACGGTGAACCTGGGCACGAAGTTCAGCTGCATATCTTTCACCATCTGATTTGATTGCAGAAGATTCGCGCTGAGCGGTCTGGATTTTCTCGTTTGCTTCAGCTGCTGCTGCAGATGCTGTATTCAACAGCTCTCCGTAACGACGATCAGCTTCTAAGCGGGCTTCTTCAGTTTTGATTTCAGCTTCTTGAATAACACGATCAGACTTGTCTTTTGCCGAACGCTTTAGAAGATCTGCTTCACCCTTAGCTTCTTCACGAATGCGAAGAGAGTCCTGGCCGGCATCGGCAATCATCTTTTTGGCTTGCTCTTCAGCAAGTCTTAGAGTTTGTTCGAACTGAGCACCAAGGGCTGCATAGCCGTTAGGGCCCCCCTTTTTTACCTGCTCTTTGAGGTTCTCAACTTCGGCCTTCAGAATAGAGATCTCTGAGGCAGCGCTCTCGTTATATGAACTTAGGTGCTCAATCTCAAGGCGCATCTCATCAATGTTCTTATCTACCTGGTCACGGTCGTAGCCACGCATAACGATGTCAAAGGTTGATTCTTCAGCCATTAGTCTTTTTTCTCCTGCAAAATGGGTAGTCCTAGGGCCTTTTGGCTCTTCCAGACAACTCTGTAAGTTTAGCCCAGTAAAGGCTTAGCCGTCATCCCCGATATACTTGAAGTGCTGTCCATCACAAGAGTCCTAAGGAAACCTGTGTCTGAAATAACCCCTGAATTGGTGCGCCACCTAGCTGGTTTGGCCAGAATTGACCTCGATGAGGACGAAGTTGCTCGTTTTACTGAGCAACTGAGCCTAATCGTCGACTCTGTGGCCAAGATTTCCAATGCTATTGACGCTGATACCCCCGCCACCAGCCACCCGATCCCGCTAGCAAATGTTTTTAGAGAAGATGTGGTCCAACCCTCATTAACCCAAGAACAAGCCCTTTCTGGAGCTCCTGACTCAGGTCAAGGTCGTTTTAGGGTTGCGGCTATTTTGGATGAGGAGTAAGCCATGACCGAGCTAATTAGGAAAAATGCCTCAGAGCTTATTGACATGATGGCTAAAGGTGAGATTTCATCCGTTGAGGTAACTGGGGCTCATCTAGATCAGATTGCCAAGGTGGGCGACGCGGTTCACTCCTTCTTACACATCAGCGCTGAGAGCGCTTTAGCCACTGCTAGAGAAGTTGACCGAAGAAGAGCAGCCGGGGAAAAACTCCCTGTTCTTGCTGGTTTACCAATCGCTGTCAAAGACAACCTGGCCACCACAGATGCTCCGACTACTGCAGGTTCAAAGATTCTTGAAGGTTGGATCTCTCCATATGATGCAACTGTTGTTACAAAACTTCGCAATGAATTGATGCCAATTCTTGGTAAGACTAACCTTGATGAATTTGCAATGGGGTCCTCAACTGAGTTCTCAGCTTTTGGGCCAAGCAAGAACCCTTGGGATCTGACTCGTATCCCTGGTGGTTCCGGTGGTGGTTCATCTTCTGTTGTTTCTTCATTCCAGTCACCCTTAGCTATTGGTTCTGATACCGGTGGATCAATTAGATTCCCAGGAGCTGTTACTGGAACTGTCGGTATCAAGCCAACCTACGGTGCTGTTTCAAGGTACGGGTTGATTGCTCTGGCATCATCTCTTGATCAGATTGGTCCAGTTGCAAGAAACGTTCTTGATGCTGCATACCTGCAAGATGCTATTGCAGGTCACGACCCACATGACAGCACATCACTTACAGGTTCTTTAGGTTCAATGGTTGAAGCTGCTAAGCACGGTTCACTCAAGGGTAAGAAGGTAGGGCTTATCAAGCAACTATCAGGCGATGGATTTCAGCAGGGTGTTCGTAACCGGTTCGCTGAAGCACTAAAGCTTCTAACCGATGCAGGTGCTGAGATTGTTGAAGTTGATTGCCCATCATTTGAATATGCAATCGATGCTTACTATCTGATTCTTCCTGCGGAAGCATCAAGCAACCTAGCTAAGTTTGACTCTGTTCGTTTTGGAATGAGAGTAACCCCTGAGGGTAACCCAACCATTGAACGAGTAATGGCTGCTACCCGTGAAGCAGGCTTTGGTCCTGAGGTTAAGCGAAGAATCATTCTTGGAACCTTTGCGCTATCTTCTGGTTCTTTCGATAAGTTCTATGGCGCTGCTCTCAAGGTAAGAACTCTTATTCAAAGAGATTTCGATGCAGCTTTTGCTAAAGCAGATGTGCTTGTCTCACCAACTGCTCCAACCACTGCATTCAAGTTTGGTGAAAAGGTCTCAGATCCTTTGGCTATGTATCTAAACGACATTGCAACCATTCCAGCGAACCTTGCCGGTATTCCAGGTATCTCAGTTCCTATTGGCTTAGCGGATGAAGATAACCTGCCAGTTGGTATTCAGTTCCTAGCTCCTGCTCACAAAGATGCAGCTCTCTATGAAGTTGGCGCAGCCCTGGAAGGAATCCTTGAAGGTATCTGGGGTAAACGCATGATGGATTTTGCGCCTGAGTTGGAGGTCAACTAATGGCTAAAGCTAACTTGATGGACTACGAGAAGGCAATTGAACTCTTTGAAGTTGTGATTGGTCTTGAAGTTCACGTTGAACTAAACACCAACACCAAGATGTTCTGTGGTTGTCGGAATGACTTCGGTGATGAACCTAACACCAACGTCTGTCCCATTTGTATAGGTCTTCCTGGATCACTTCCTGTAGTAAACGGTAAGGCCGTTGAATCTTCGATTTCAATTGGTTTAGCGCTTGGTTGCCAGATTGAACCTAACGGTGGGTTCTCTAGAAAGAACTACTTCTATCCAGATCTTGCTAAGAACTACCAGACCTCACAGTTCAAAGACCCAATCGCCTTTGAAGGGCAGATTGATGTTGAAGTTCCTTCCGGTAAGAAGTTCACTGTGTTGATCGAACGAGCACACATGGAAGAAGATGCTGGAAAGCTCACACACATTGGTGGTGCTACCGGTCGTATTCAGGGTGCTGAGTATTCACTGGTTGATTACAACCGTGCCGGTGTTCCACTGGTTGAAATTGTTACTAAGCCCGTTTATGGCGCAGGAGCAGAAGCTCCTGAACTAGCAGCAGCTTATGTTCGTCTCATTAGAGAAATTGTTAAGGCTCTTGGTGTCTCTGAAGCTCGTATGGAGAGAGGAAACGTTCGCTGCGATGCCAACGTTTCAATCCGACCTCATGGTCAAGAAAAGCTAGGCACCAGAACAGAGACTAAGAATGTTAACTCTCTTAGATCTATCGAACGTGCCGTTAGATACGAGATTCAGCGTCAAGCTCACATCCTCGCCGGTGGTGGGACCATCACCCAGGAGACACGTCACTGGCATGAAGATAAAGGTGCTACCAGTGCTGGAAGACCTAAGTCTGATGCTGATGACTACCGTTACTTCCCTGAACCAGATCTAGTTCCAGTTCAGCCATCAAAAGAACTAATCGAAGCACTTCGAGCCAAGCTTCCTGAGAACCCTGCAGATAGACGCAAGCGTCTAGCTTCGGAGTGGGGCTTTGCTGAGATGGAGTTCAGAGATGTGGTTAACGCAGGACTCATGGACTTCATCGAAGAAGCAGTAGCGCAGGGAGCAAAACCTCAAGCTGCCCGTAAATGGTATTCAGGTGAGATTGCACGTATTGCTAACTCAGAAGATAAAGATGTTTCAGACATGAACATCACACCGAAGCAAGTAGCGGAACTAGCAACACTTGTTGAATCAGGCAAGATCAATGACCGCATTGCTCGTGAAGTTCTTTCAGCTGTCTTGGCAGGCGAAGGTTCACCTCAGGAAATCGTTACTTCAAGAAACCTTGAAGTTGTCTCTGATGACGGAGCTCTTATTGCTGCTATTGATGAAGCCCTTAATAAGCAACCAGATGTACTTGAGAAAATCCGTGAAGGTAAAGTTCAAGCAGCTGGAGCAGTTATCGGTGCAGTTATGCAAGCCATGAAGGGCCAAGCAGATGCGGCCCGCGTTCGCGAACTAGTTCTTGAAAGAGCTAATCAGTAATAACTTAAAAACAAAAAACCCGAGGCTAAAAACCTCGGGTTTTTTACTTGGGGTGAGTAACGGGACTTGAACCCGCGACATCCTGGACCACAACCAGGCGCTCTACCAGCTGAGCTATACCCACCATGTTCGAGATCGGGTTTCCCCGAAATCAACTTCTAAAGTTTATCAGACTTGATGCCCTGCGCTAGAGCCTGTGCTTCCTCGGAACTAGGACCTGGGCTCTCCACGAATACGCTCTGGCGATAGTACTTGAGCTCCTCAATAGATTCGAGGATGTCAGCCAAGGCTCGGTGACCGCCATCTTTCTTAGGGGCTTGGAAGTAAGCCCTTGGATACCAGCGCTTGGCTAGTTCCTTGATGGTGGAAACATCGATGTTTCGGTAGTGCAGGTGGTCATCGAGTTTAGGCATGTATTTGGTGATGAACAGACGATCGGTGCTGATGGTGTTACCGGCAAGGGGAGTGGTCTTAGCCGTTGGGATGTATTTCTTGATGTATTCAAGCACTTGGGCTTCAGCATCCTCAAGTTCTAAACCAGCTTCAAACTCATTGATAAGACCTGAGTCTGTGTGCATCTTGCGCACGTAGTCACCCATGGCTTCGATGGTTCCTGCTCGAGGCTTGATGACAAGATCAATGCCTTCATCCATAACGTTTAGTTCGGTGTCTGTGATAACAGCAGCTATTTCAACCAGACACTCGGTGTCTGGGTTAAGCCCGGTCATCTCGCAGTCGATCCAGACCAGGTACTCAGGTATGTTCATCATTCCCTCAAACTAAACAAGGCCACCGACATCGATGACCTTGTTCAGTTTAGCCAAGACCTAGGCGGTCTTAGCCTTTAGCTTTGTAGGAGTCGCCTTCTTGGCAGCTTTACGCTCTTTACGGCCTTCAATCAATCGATAGAGGACAGGAACGATAACCAGAGTCAGGATGGTTGAAGAGAACAAACCACCGATAACAACAACACCGAGAGGCTGGGAGATGAATCCACCAGAACCGGTAATGCCTAGCACTAGTGGGCTTAGAGCTCCAATAGTTGCAAGTGCTGTCATTAATATCGGGCGTAGTCGCTGACGCGCACCATTCATGATTGATTCTTCAAGTGGCATACCTTGAACACGGTATTGGTTGATGAGGTCAATCAAAACAATCGCGTTAGTAACCACGATTCCAACTAGTAGCAACATACCGATAAGTGCAGGTAGTCCAAGGGCAGTGTTTGTTACCAACAGAGCAACAAATGCTCCGGTAGCAGCAAACGGAATTGACACAAGAAGTACTAGCGGTTGAATCAAGCTACGGAAGGTAGCGACCATAATCAAATACACAATTGCGATAGCTGCAAGAAGAGCTAAGAATAACTGGTTGAATGAATCAGCCTGATCAGCAGAGACACCACCGATTGGTAACAAGGTTGAACCTGCTGGCATATCGTTCTTGATTAGGTCTACTTGCTTTGCTACCTGCATGGTGATGGTTGTTAGGCTCGCATCCTTGTTTGGAGTTAGCGAAACAGTTGCTGCACGGTCACCATCTTTAGTAGTGATCTTGGTCGGCACAGATACCAGGGCAACTTCAGCAAGTCTCTCAAGTCGCACTGGACCCATAGCTGTTGGAATCTGGATAGCTTTCACTTCATTGACAGTTGTTGGAACTGCACCTGACTTGATGTAAATGCTGGTTGCCTTGCTATCAATGTTGATTGTGCCAACACTCTGTGGAGTCATTGCAGCTGAGACTAAACCTGCAACAGCAATTTCACTAAGTCCTGCTCGTGTAGCGGCTAGGCGATCAACTGTAACTCGAAGAGTTCTCTGCTTCTCACTAAGAGTGGTGGTTATCTCTGGAGCAACATTGTCGATTTTGCCGGTGAGAGCTGTCTTGACTTTTTTGATACCAGCACGAAGTTGGGCATCTGTCTTTGCAGTTACTGTGACATCGATAGTGCCACTTGAACCAAACGACTGTCCAGTTTCGAAAGCGACCTTGCCTAATTCGGGGTGAGCTTCGAATTGCTTTGTCATCTTGGCTTGGAAAGTATCTCCATTAACAGTTGCCTTAGTTGACACCTGAATCTGAATACCGCCAGCAGCTTGACCAAAGGCAACGCGAGAGTCTCCAGTTGAACCAATAGTTGTGGTTACAGCGACAGTGTCACCTGAATCTAGAAGCAACTGTTCAACACCTGTGGCAGCCTGTGACTTTGCTTGCAGTGAGCTACCTAGCGGAACACTCTGGGAGATGCTGAAAGTGGTTGAACCTGAAGATCCAATGAAGTTGGTCTTGATGAAAGGAACTAGACCGAAAGTAAAGAGCAACACTAGGACTGCTGCAACCAAAGTGATAACTGGACGCTTCTGGGTCGTAGTAAGTACCGGGATGTAAATGCGCTGTAACAATGACTTGCGCTCGCGCACTTCCTCTTCCTCGCGAACCTTAGCGGCGAGCTTCTTGGCAGCAGCCTCGGTAAGAGTTTTCTCTAGGGTAGGAGCTTTTAGGAACCAAGTAGCAATAACCGGAACGATAGTCAAAGACACAAACAGTGAGGCAACCAAAGCTAAAGCGAAGGTAAGGGCGAATGGTCTGAACAACTGACCAACTAGACCGCCAACACCGGCAATAGGAAGGAATACTGCAACTGTTGTCAAAGTTGCCGCTGTGATGGCACCAGCAACTTCCTTAACAGAGTTCAAGATAGCTTCCATCTTTTTCTCACCATAGGAGAGGTGTCTATTGATGTTTTCAATCACAACAATCGAGTCATCAACAACACGACCAATAGCAATGGTTAGCGCGCTAAGGGTAAAGAGGTTCAATGAGTAACCGAAAGCTGAAAGACCAATAAAAGCAACCAATAGTGAAGTTGGAATTGAGATTGCCGTTACCAGAGTTGAACGCCATGATCTTAGGAAAATCAAAATGATTATTACAGCAAATAAGAGACCGAGAAGTCCTTCTTCAATTAGGTCAAAGATTGACTTTTCAACAAATGGAGCTTGGTTGAATGTTTCGGTCACAGAAACTTTCCCACCTAGCTTGGCGGCAAGCTCTGCTTCCAAAGGCTTGATGGCGTGAGAGATGGCGACAGTGTTGCCATCAGAAGTCTTGGTAATTGAAATTGCTAGTGAAGGCTTGCCATCAACTCGAGAGATTGATTGAACTGGAGCTAGGGCATAAGTTACCTCAGCAACATCGCCAATAGTCAGAGTTTGACCAACAGGACCACCAAAGCTTGCAGCACTAAGTGGTAAGGATTTAAGTGCGGTAACCGACTCAACCGGTGTCCCAACCTGAACGTTGATTTGACCCAGGTTATCCTGAAGTGTTCCGGCTGGAATAACAAAACCATTGCTCTTTAGTGCGTTCGAGATTGACTGTCCAGTCAAACCGTTCATAGCCATTAGAGCTGTGTTTAGCTTCAGGTTGATTCGGTACTCACGAATACCGCCAATTTGTACATCTTTTACTCCAGTTACTTTTTTGAAAAGTGGCCCTGCAATATCAGGCAAGATCTTAGAAATTGCAGTGTTATCACCGCTGTCGGATGCAATGCTTAGAACCACCACAGGAATAGTGCTTAGACCACCGCTTATAACTCTTGCCGATGCATTAGCTGGCAAGGTGGCCTTCACTGAATCCAAAGCAGTGTTCAGTGAATCGGTCACTTTCGCAGTGCTGGTACCAAAATCAAAAGTCACTCGAACTGTCGAGATCGACGACTGGCTTGTTGAAGCAGTAGTGGTAACACCGTCAAGGCTTTGCACAGCGTTCTCAATTACTCGAGACACCTGAGAATCCATAACCTCAGGAGATGCGCCAGGGTATGAAGTAACAATCGCAGCTTGTGGGAACTCTAAAGAAGGGAAAAGTTCCTGCTTGAGTTGACCGACAGCCACAAAACCAAAGACAGCAAGGATTGCTGTCATAAGTGCAACTACTGATCTGTTAGCTAAAGATAGTTTGGAAAGGCGAAACATGTAATCTCCGATTTATAAATTTATTTACCTAGGTAAATAATACTGCAATTATGGCTTTTAGAAAGAAGCTCTACTTCAATATTGCCCTAGTTGAGAGAATTTAGATTCGATCTGTTTACAGCCCAAGGTAGCCCCCGATAAGCTCTGCCGGCTTAGGCTAAACTGATAGTCGCTACAAACAAGCCTTCGTAGCTCAGTGGATAGAGCAAGAGCCTTCTAATCTCTTTGCAAGAGTCCTTAAACCCTTGATATTTCAAGCATATATTCAGTTTTCATTTTTGTCGTGCACTCTACGTGCA
>Ga0304729_1002319_pt1 | contig 11514 bp, 13 predicted proteins | sample C_131016_MF_Meta_FD_190475 | JGI IMG/M metagenome (GOLD analysis project Ga0304729, IMG submission 190475) | Freshwater microbial communities from Lake Croche, Canada to study carbon cycling - C_131016_MF_MetaG (v2) (version 2) | ecosystem: Environmental > Aquatic > Freshwater > Lake | place... | reverse complement strand
ATGCGAATATTCCTGAAGAAACTGTTTACTTCAAGCACCGCGTGCAAGGAGCTTACAAACCCATTTTCTTCTTGAATTTATTTGTGAACTTCTTTTGTCCTTTGATTATATTAATGAAGCGCTCTGCCAAACGTAATTTTACTTTAATGGCGTTCATGGCCGTGCTTATTTTATTTGGTCATTGGATTGATTTTTACCAAATGGTGATGGGAAGTTTAATGAAAGAGCATGTATCCTTAGGTTGGTTGGATTTTGGAATTTTAACCTTCTTTGTTGGCGTGATGATTTTAATGGTAGCACGTTCTTTGGCTAGCAAGCCTTTGATAGCGAAGTACCACCCATTCCTTAAAGAAAGTATCATTCATCAAGTATAATTATTGATTTAGAAAAAACGAATTATGAGTTTAATTTTATCTGTTGGAATCATCGTCCTCATTTTTGTGGTAATTTTTCAAATTGCCAAAGCAAGTGAATACGTATCTATTTTAAAAGGCGAAGAAGCCAGCCGTCAACAAAACAATAAAATCAACGGATTTTTGATGGTTGCTTTTTTAGTGTTGGGCTTTGTGGGTATTTATGTTTGTAATAAAGCCTACTATGGTAAAACACAATTGGCACAAGGTGCGGCAAGTATTCAAGGCGAAAAATTAGATCAAATGCTTTGGGTTACTTTAGTGATTACAGGCATTGTATTTGTAATTACGCAGGTTTTATTATTTTGGTTTGCTTATAAATACCAAGAAGACAAAAATCGAAAAGTTTATTTCTTTGCACATAGCACTAAATTGGAATTGATTTGGACAGCGATCCCTGCCATTACCTTAACTATATTAGTGGTATTTGGTTTACGTAGTTGGTTCTTCTTCACAGGCGAACCTCCTAAGAATGCCAATGTGATTGAAATAACTGGCAAACAATTTGGATGGATTTTCCGTTATCCAGGTAAGGACGCCATCTTCGGAAAAAAATATTATAAGAACATTGATCCTGCGACCAACTCTGTAGGTATTATTTGGGATGATAAATATGCACAAGACGATATTTTAACTGAACAAACTATGTATATAGTAAAAGGTCAACCAGTTAAATTAATCATTGGATCAAGAGATGTAATTCATGATGTAGGTTTAACACATTTCCGTTTGAAAATGGATGCGGTGCCTGGAATACCAACCACCATGTGGTTTACGCCTATCTATACCACCAAAGAAATGCGTGAGAAAACGGGTAACCCCAATTTTGCTTATGAAATTTCTTGCGATCAAATGTGCGGCAATGGTCACTATTCTATGAAAGGCGTGATTGAAGTGGTAGATCAAGAAGAATATGATTTGTGGATGGCCAAACAAAAGCCACAATACTTTACTGCTTTCCCTGAGAAAGATCCGTCAGCAGTGCCGGTAGCAGTAAAAACAGACAGTACGGCTAAAGCCACTGCTGCAAAAATGTAAAAAAATATAAAGATTAAAATTATTTAAATAAAAGGTATGAGTCACGAAGCAGCATTACATAATCATGAAGGTCATGAAAGTCACGGACATGATGAGCATGGTCACCATGAACACCATGACACTTTCTTAACTAAATATGTATTTAGTCAAGACCATAAAATGATCGCGAAGCAATTCTTGATCACGGGTATGGTTTGGGCAGTACTAGGTGGGTTAATGAGTGTTCTTTTTCGTTTGCAATTGGGTTATCCTGATGCTAGTTTTCCTTGGTTAGAATCTATCTTAGGTAAATGGGCGAAAGGTGGTCAAATTACACCAGAAGCTTATTATGCTTTGGTAACTACACATGGAACCGTCCTAGTATTCTTTGTATTGACTGCTGGTTTGTCTGGTACTTTTGCCAACTTTTTAATTCCATTGCAGATTGGTGCACGCGATATGGCCTCTCCTTTTTTAAATATGTTAAGCTACTGGTTTTTCTTTACCGCTAGTATTGTCATGATGTCTTCTTTATTTGTGGAAACAGGACCCTTCAGTGGTGGTTGGACTGCCTATCCTCCATTGTCTGCCTTGCATGATGCTTCTCCTGGTTCTAAAACAGGGATGGACTTATGGATTATCGCTATGGCCTTATTCGTTGTTTCTTCTTTATTGGGTGGTTTGAATTACATCGCTACTATCTTGAACATGCGTACCAAAGGTATGAGCATGACGCGTTTGCCTCTAACTATTTGGGCTTTGTTCTTTACCGCAGTATTAGGGGTACTTTCTTTCCCAGTATTATTGTCTGGTATGATCTTATTAATTTTTGATAGAAACTTTGGAACAAGTTTTTATCTTTCTGATATTTATGTAAATGGCGTAGGCGCTTTATCTAACGAAGGCGGTTCTGCCATTTTATTCCAACACTTATTCTGGTTCTTGGGTCATCCAGAAGTATACATTATTTTACTCCCTGCCATGGGTATGGTTTCTGAAATCATGTCTGTGAATTCTCGCAAACCTATCTTTGGTTATATGGCAATGTTGGGTTCCTTATTTTCCATTGCTATCTTAGCCTTCTTGGTATGGGCGCACCATATGTTCGTTACGGGATTGAATCCATTCTTAGGATCGGTATTCGTTCTATTAACTTTATTGATTGCGGTACCTTCTGCTATTAAAGTATTTAACTGGTTAACTACTTTATGGAGAGGAAACATTCGATTCACGCCAGGTATGTTGTTCGCCATTGGTTTTGTAAGTTTATTTATTAGTGGTGGTTTAACTGGTATTTGGTTGGGTAATGCTGCTTTAGATATTTATTTACATGATAGTTATTTCGTAGTAGCGCATTTCCATATTGTAATGGGGGTGGCCTCTATGTTTGGTATGTTCGCAGGCGTCTATCATTGGTTCCCTAAAATGTATGGCCGCTATTTAAACAATTCCTTAGGCTACATTCACTTTTGGATCACTATTGCTGGTGCTTATATGATTTTCTGGCCAATGCATTACCAAGGTTTAGCAGGCATGCCTCGTCGTTATTTTGATTTTAGCATTTGGGAAAGCTTTAAACAATTTGCCGAATTGAACCGTTTTATTAGCACCGTAGCAATGATTGTTTTTGCTGTTCAAATTTTATTCTTGATCAACTTCTTCTATTCTATATTCAAAGGACGTAAAGTAACAGTTCAAAATCCTTGGGAGTCTAATACTTTAGAGTGGACTACGCCTATTCGTCCTGGTCACGGCAACTGGCCTGGTGAAATACCAGAAGTACATCGCTGGCCTTATGATTATGGTAAAGATGGACATGACTTTATTCCACAAGATGTTCCAGTGGGTGCGGATGAAACAGGTACGCACTAGTTTAAATATTCAGTTCTAGAATGCCCTGATTTCAGGGCATTCTAATTTGATGGCTTTGCAATAGCATTTGATTTTTGTTGAATTATAATTTTGAAAAAAAATATTTCTTGAAACAAACCCTGACCAATTACGCACAGTTAATGAAGTTCACCCTAAGTTTTACGGTGGTGTTTACTTGCGTGATTTGTTATATGATGGCACCAATGGTTAAAACTTATGATTGGTTCATGATTTTGCTTTTAACTTTTGCTGGACTATGCATCACAGGTAGTGCCAATGCCATAAATCAAGCTGTAGAGAAAGATACCGATGCACAAATGAAACGCACCGCGAATCGTCCGGTGGCATCTGGAAGAATGTCTCAACAAACAGCGTATACGTTTGCGATTATTACGGGAGTCTTAGGCGTTGCAATTATGTGGAAGTATTTTAATTTTTCCGCTGCGCTACTTTCTGCTTTTAGTTTGTTCTTATATGCTTTTATTTATACGCCCTTAAAAAAAATAAATTCTATTGCAGTTTTGGTAGGTGCTTTTCCAGGAGCGCTTCCTTGTTTGATTGGATATGTAGCTGGCAATGATGATTTTGCTTATGCTGGATGGGCTTTATTTTTAATTCAATTTTTATGGCAGTTCCCACATTTTTGGGCCATTGCTTGGGTTTCGCATACGGATTATTCTAGAGTAGGATTTAAATTATTGCCTGCTAAAGAAGGACCTACTCGTTTTACAGCTTTACAATCCATCATGTATGCAGTGTTGATGATTCCTATTGGTTTCTTGCCCTATTATTTACACTTGACTGGCAATATCAGCATGTGGGTTTTACTAGTGGCTAATATTTTTATGGTGGTACAATGTATAAGATTGTATCAAAACATGGGCGTTCCCGCTGCAAGAAGAGTGATGTTTAGCAGTTACATTTATTTACCTATTGTTTATTTGGCTTTACTCGCAGATAAATTATAAAAATTATATTATGGCAACAGAATTGAACACAAATACAAAAAATAAGATACATCCTTATAAGATGGTTTTATATGCAGGATTAGGAGGCATCGTGATGATGTTTGCTGGATTAACCAGTGCCTATATTGTTAAAAAAAGTCAGGCCAATTGGTTGCTATTTGATTTGCCTAATGTGTTTTTAGTTTCCACCTTTGTTATTTTGTTGAGCAGTTTCACCATTCAAATGGCGCTAAAAAAAGCCAAAGAGGGCCTTCAAAATCCTTACCGTGGTTTTCTTTTCCTTACAGCCATTCTAGGGCTTGTCTTTATTAGCTTACAAGTGCAGGGCTTCATGGCCTTAGAAGCCAACAATGTGGCTTTAACAGGTCCAAGAAGCAATTCAGCTGCCTCTTTTTTATTCGTGATTACCCTTTTACACTTATTGCACGTTTTGGGTGGCGTATTGGCGCTCATTGGGGTATCCTGGAAGGCTTTTAGGGCTAAAAACAATCAAATAAACAGTTTGCCGGTAGAATTAATGGCTACCTACTGGCATTTTGTAGATATACTTTGGATTTATCTTTTCATCTTCCTTCATTGGGTAGGCTAAGCACCTATTTTGTAGAAGATAAATCTAAAAAAAACCCGGCTTTTTGATACGAATATCCTTGATAGCCAATATTTTTGCACTGAAATAGAAATTGAACATGTCAACAACAACAACCGCTTCGCCAAATGAAGCAAAATTGTGGGGAGGAGGTAAAAGCCCTTTTAATTCTGAGTACGGAAAAGTAATGATGTGGTATTTTTTAATGAGTGACGCCTTTACTTTTGGTGCTTTTTTAATCTCTTATGGTACCGTTCGTTTTTCAACCAACGGATGGCCAAACTCTAACGAAGTTTTTAGAAGTTTCCCATTTGCTCCAGAAGGAGTGCATGCGCCTTTAGTGTTTGTAAGTATCATGACTTTTATTTTAATCATTAGCTCTGTAACCATGGTTTTAGCAGTGCATGCTGGTAAAAATATGGACAAGCAAGGGGTGGTTAGAAATATGATATTAACTATTATTGGTGGTCTTGCTTTTTTAAGTTGTCAAGCTTGGGAGTGGAATCATTTACACAGCGAAGGCGCTTGGTGGGGTATGAATCCATTTTTAAATGCAGATGGCACTGCAAGCTCTACTAATTTTACCAACTTCTTTTTTACGATCACAGGTTTCCATGGCTTTCACGTATTTAGTGGAGTAGTCATTAATATTATTATGTTGATCATGACTTTGATGGATAAGTTTGAACAAAGAGGTCATTACTTAATGATTGAAAAGGCTGGGTTGTACTGGCACTTTGTTGATTTGGTTTGGGTATTTGTATTTACTATCTTTTATTTATTATAATTAGTATTCAAAAATTTATATGTCACATTCACACACAGATCAAGAAGCGCATAACGCAGAAGCCATGTCGGAAATTAAGAAAGTAACGATTATTTTATCGGTATTTACAATCATTGAATTAATCTTAGGGTTTTGGATGATTAGCATGACTTCAATGGCTTTAAAATTAGCGATAAAAGGAACCATTGTCATTTTAATGATGGCTAAGGCATTTTACATCGTTGCTTATTTTATGCACTTAAAGCATGAAGTAAAAAACTTAATCATGACCATCGTCGTGCCTTTAATGTTATTCGTATGGTTTATTGGCGCCTTTTTATGGGATGGTAATTCTTTTAGAAATTTGCGTAACGACTATAATCCTTATTTTAAAGAGCAAGCTACTATTAAAGTAGAAAAGAAAGAAGAGGAGCATGGCGCAGCAAAGCATGAAGCAACAGAACATGAAGGTGCTGCATCTAAACATGAAACAATTGGAACAAGCCATGAAACGGCTAAACCAGCAGTAGAACCCTATTATTAGAAGGTGGGTTGATAGTTGAACTTATACCTAATAAGAAGCAAAACCACCCCGATCATTGAGGTGGTTTTTTAAATTTATAAAATGTCAAAAAAATCTTTCTACGGTTTACTTATTGCTTTTTTTATACCACTTGCTTGTTATTTGTGGTTAAAATCTGCTAGTGAAAATGCAGTAGCCATGCCTCGTCATTACTTACTAGATACAGTTATAGAGCAAGTAGTAGACGGCAAGCAAAAATCAGACAGTGTTTGGCATAAAACCAAGAATATACATTTAGTGAATCAATTGGGCGATTCCGTTTCAATTTATGATCAACAAGGTAAAATAATTATTCTTGATTTATTCTTTACGAGTTGCGGTAGCATTTGTCCAAAGCTTACAAATAACATGAGTAAGTTGCAAGCTTCTTTTTCAAAGGGAGGAGATGTTAGAAATAGAATTGATACAAGCATTGTTCAGTTTATGTCTATCAGTGTAGATCCAGTGCGAGATAGTGTTCCAGTATTAAGAGCCTACGCGAATAAGATGGGTGTGGTTTCGGACAATTGGTGGTTGCTAACAGGTAATCGAGATTCAATTTATAAATTTGCTTTTGAAGAATTAAAAGTAGATAAATTTAGTCAAGAACCCATTAGCCCTGATTTTGTACATACCAGTCGTTTTATTTTAATTGATAAAAAAATGCAGGTACGCGGATACTATGGTGGTTTAGATTCCGCTTCTCTATTAAAGTTAGCTAAGGATGTAGGCTATTTAATGTTGGAAAAAGACAAGACTAAGAAAAACGAAGTGTTCCAACAAATTATAGACCTTAGCTGGTTGTGGTTATTGATTGTATTGATGGTGAGTGGTTTTGTGTATTATTTTAATACAAAGTTTAATAAAAAATAATAATAAATTATGTTAGCTCCTGTAATAAAAAAGAATGACCAACAAGCAAAATGGTTGATTGGTATATTTTCGATAGTAGTACTAGTGGCCGTTACTTTTTTAAGCAAATTTACATTAGTAGTTGACTTGCCTTTTGATAAACATATTTTTGCATTGGTGAATGCTTTATTAAACGCGACGGTAGCTGTTTTATTAATAGCTGCATTGGTGGCAGTGAAACAAAAAAAATATGTAGCGCATAAAAATATAATGTTAACGGCGCTTTTATTATCGGTACTTTTTTTAGTAAGTTATATCGCCCATCATTTATTTGCAGGCGAAACTAAGTTTGGTGATACCGATCATGATGGCATTGTAAGTGTTGCCGAACTAGCAGTAGTGGGCAATACAAGAGGTATGTATTTTATATTATTAGCGACACATATCATATTAGCAGCTACTAGTTTGCCTTTTATATTATTCACTGCTTACCGTGGATTAACTGGAGAATTTGCCGATCATAAGAGAAAAGCAAAAAGAATGTGGCCTATTTGGTTTTATGTAGCTGTGACAGGCCCCTTGGTTTACATGATGATTAAGCCTTATTATAGTTAGGTTAGTATAGCTAGGCGGTAATTAGCAGTTTTTACGTTATTAAAGACCTAATTCATTTATCGGGTCCCAGAAATATTTTTCGAAATCTATAATGGTTTCGTTTTTCACTTTTATTTTTTCCTTTTCTAAAAGCGTTTGCATGGTGGTAGGAGTTTCAAAATGTGCTTTCCCACTTAACATTCCATTTCTGTTCACTACTCGATGCGCAGGTACTTTTGGTTTGACGCCATGCGATGCATTCATGGCCCAACCCACCATTCGCGAACTCCCACCTGTTCCTAAATATTTTGCAATAGCGCCATAGCTTGTCACCCGTCCTTTAGGAATAAGTCGTACTACATCAAATACATTTTGAAAAAAATCTTTAGTCTTTGGTGTGTATTGCATTAGGACTTTTATTTTTACTTAATTCTTTTAAAAGTAATAATCTAGTTCTTACTGGCTCTGGCACAGCTTCGTAATGAAATGGACAATGTCTACATGCATTGCCACAGCAATGGCCTCTTTGCTTATGGTATAATTCGGTAAATACATATTTACCATCTACATCAATATAATATTCTAGGCCTTCAATCATTTATTTTTCATTTGCTTTAATGCCTCTTTCCCTTTTTGCATCATGAGTTTCAGTTACTTCAAACTCGGCAATCATTTCTTTAAGAGTTTCATCCTTATCCTTTGGCAATTCTTTGTCAATTTGAAATTGAATATAATGGATGCGATTACTACTTGCTATATTCAAGCCTTCATAATAAGTTTTAATGGCGCATCGAGGGTCCCATTTATCTGATTGCATAAAAGCGCTTCCATACACATCATCCGTAGCAGTAAGTAGGGTAAGGCCATACAGCTCAATAACTGTTTTAGTAAATAAGTATAAATTAGGACTATCTGTTTTTAAATGTACGATCCCACCTGGTTGCAGGAACTGCTGGTAAAGTCTTAAAAACTGAGGATGCGTTAATCTTTTTTTGGCCTTGGACAATCTTAATTGAGGATCGGGAAACGTAATCCATATTTCATTGACTTCCTCTTTGGCAAAATATTGAATGCATTGTTCGATCTGTGTTCTTACAAATGCTACATTTTTTATGGCATCCTTATTGGCAATACTCGCCCCTTTCCAAATTCGATTGCCTTTGATGTCTAGTCCTAGAAAATTTTGTGCTGGAAATAGTCGCGATAAACCTACCGCGTATTCACCACGCCCACAGGCTAGCTCCAATGTTAGGGGTTTACTAGTGGTTGTGTTTTTAGGACTTTTATTAGTTTTAACTTCAAGAATGTCCAAAGAAATGGGGTAGGGTCCGGTGTGAAGTTTTTCAAAAAAGGCATTCCATTTGCCAGGCATACCCTGTGGATATTCCAATACATTCTCATAGGTTTTGATTGCCGCAAATTTGATTAATTTTTTTTGCCCCATACTGCAAATATAGACCGCTTTGCTTTAAAATGGAGTCTATTTAAGGGGTATCAGAAGCAGCCAAAAGTGCTAAATATTGTTAAATTTTTACTTAAGATGTACTTAAATCCCTCAAAAATTTATTTTAACATTTTTTAAATTATTTAACTTTGTTTTTTGGGGTCTAACTTTAAACTTTTGATCCAATCTGGCATCTAATAATTGTAAATTGATTGATAAAATCTTAAAATAGACTAGTATGATAAAAATCAAAATGCTCTTTCCAGTAGTAGCCACTTTATTGATGGTTACTTTAAGCAGTTCTATGGTAGAAGCCCAAAGAGGAGGCCGAGGCGGTGGCGGAGGATTCGGACGAGGTAGTGGTTTTGGTGGAGGTGGCTTTTCTGGCGGCTATGCTAGAGGGTTTAGTGGTGGTGGCAATTTTCGTGCTTCAAATAGTGTTGGCGTTAGATCTTCAATGAGCGTGGGTGTTGGAGGTGGAGGCGTTCATTTGGGCATCGCTGGTGGAAGAATGTACAGAAGCATTCCAAGATCATTTATGAGGTTAAGCTATGGCGGCTATCCTTATTATTTTTATGACGGCCTATTTTATGGCTATTATGGCGGCTACTATGGCAGCATTTTTCCTCCATTCGGTATTTCCATAGGGTCTTTACCTTATGGCTATTGGGGCTTCAATTATGGAGGCTTTCCTTATTACTACCACAGTGGTATTTACTATCGTCAAAAAGAGAATCAGTATGAAGTAGTACAAGCACCTGTTGGAGCAAGCGTTCCAAGAATTCCAAAAGAAGCCAAAGTAGTGGTGGTGAACAACGAAAAGTATTTTGAATACAATGGCACTTATTATAAAGAATATGTCAAAGACGATGGTACCATTTGGTATTTGATAGCTGGTTTAAATGGTGTTTTAAATACCAATGAAACTAATCAACAAGCAGCAGTTCAAAACAATGGTGTTCAAAATGGGGGCATATCGGCTTCCGCTTCAACTACTATAGTTCCAGCGACACCTTTAAATATTGGAGATATTGTAGATGCTTTACCTTCAGATTGCAAAGCTGTCATAGTTAATAATCGAAAATATTTTGTTTCTAGTAACAATATCTTTTTTGAAGAATTTATAGAGAACAATACCTTAAAATACAAAGTGGTTGGGAAATAACTAGTTTTTGTTAGGTATTAAATTATAGATCAGCTAAATGGTTAGGAATCACTAATTATTTAGCTGATTTTATTTATGCCAAGCTGAGATTAATAATTCATCTAAATAGTCTTAATTTAGCGTTTTTTAAACCTATGCGCTTTAGATTTTTTCTACTTTTATTGCTAGTAAATTCCCTCGTTCTTGTTCAAGCACAAACAACTAAAGTGCAATATGGACAACAAACTTGGTTTGATTATTTAAATCAAAATAGATACAATAAAAATTGGGGTTCTTGGGCCGGGGTTCAGCTAAAATTAACGGATGGTTATTACAAATCATTTTATGCTTCAGAATCTTCATTAGGGGTTACTTATTATACAAAGAATAATTTAAAATTAGTAGGCGCTTTTACTTATATCAATCAAGTTCATTCACCGGGTACGTCCTATCACCTTAATGAGTATCGACCATGGGAAATGGTACAACTAAATACCGAAACTGATCATGCTAAAACGCTGCAATGGTTGCGCCTCGAAGAACGATTTAAGCAAACTGCCTTCAATGATGCGCCTTCTTCTAATTATGATTTAACTTATCGTCTTAGGTATTATATTTTAAAACAGTTTCCTTTAACCAAACATAAATATCAAAAAGGCAGCTTATCTTTTATTGCTTCCAATGAAATATATTTCAACGCTGGAAAAAATATTGTGTACAATACGTTTGATCAAAATAGACTATCACTAGGTTTTTATTATTTCTTAAATAAAGACAATATTTTACAAGTGGGCTATACCAATGTTTTTCAGCAACTCAACGTTAAAAATAGTTATTCTAATATGGATGTAATAAGATTATCTGTATTCAATAATATTGATTTTAGGAATTAATTATTATTTTGTAATTTGTTCTTGTATTCGCGGCTATAATTTTTCATTAAAAAATAGAAGTATGGAATTTTTCAACATTGTGTATGAGCAAATCAAAGGTTTCTTTGGTATGGATGGTTTAATCAACCTCATTAAAGAAGGTAACTATAACTCTTTGCTTACCTATAAAGGCATTACAAGTGTGATTCAGCCCATCTTACCCATTGTATTAATATTGGAACTTGTTAGAGGGTTATTGTACAGAAAGTTTCATGTTGTTAATTATAAAATTCCTTTCTTTACCTATGTACTTAATTCCATTATTGGCAGATATATTTCAATTGGGATGTCAATTATATGTATAGGGTTATTTGAAAAATATGCCATTCTACATATTGAATTCACTTGGTATTGGTTAATTTAT
>Ga0304729_1002317_pt1 | contig 11521 bp, 27 predicted proteins | sample C_131016_MF_Meta_FD_190475 | JGI IMG/M metagenome (GOLD analysis project Ga0304729, IMG submission 190475) | Freshwater microbial communities from Lake Croche, Canada to study carbon cycling - C_131016_MF_MetaG (v2) (version 2) | ecosystem: Environmental > Aquatic > Freshwater > Lake | place... | reverse complement strand
ACACGCGAGGACAGGTTACCACCTTGGCCTGCGACTGCTGCATGACCTCCACCATCGTAGCTATGTGGTCAGGCTCAAACCAGCAGTCAGCGTCCAGCAAGCAAATAGCGTCAGCACCCTGCACACTAGCTACCGACAGACCCACTATCCTGGGCGTGTCGCCAGAGTCATTGCAGTTGGGCAGAGAGATGTGGACAACATCCGCACCCTTCTCAAAAGTCTGGACAGGATGACCGTCTGCCACCATGTAGTGAACGATGTCGCAGTGGGTCTGCTGCCGGACACTACGCCAGCACCTCTCCAGCACGGCTATAGGTTCTTTCCAATAAGGGGTGACTACTGCTACTCTCATGTTTACTCCACCAGTTCGTAAATCATCTCAAAAATGTCAGGCTTGCACGGGTAGTGTTCGCCCTCCACGCCAGTGATGATGTAGTCGCCGGAGCTGACCATGTGACCACCCTCAAGGGTTTCAATCCAGTAAATATGCATACCGTTCATTTTTGCCTCGACCACCTCTGGATGGTCGCCCATCTTGAACCATTGCGTGGCCTCAACGACCACGGGTTTCTTGCGATATTTCATGCTTACTCCTCATAGAACGTCTCTGTGTCTTTCACACGGCGCATGTACTGCTTGATACGTGTGTCCGACTGCTTGCCGTATAGCTTCTCTAGCTTCAACAACTGGGCGGCTAGGAACCTATCTGCCTGCGGCTTCCCGTGGGTACGCTTGGCAGCAAAGTAAGAGTGCAGCAGCACCCTGGCCTCTGCCATCTCTAGCTGTATTCTGTCTGACATGATTGTTCTTCTTTATACCAATCACCCTTGCACTCATCATTCCAAGCTGTTATCCACAAAATGCTTGACAGAAATCTTGTTGTTGCAGTTTTTAAAAGATTGGGATGAGCGCAAACACTTTGGAATCCTTCTGTCTTGAATTCGTCAAGATAAACGCAACCGTGGCAACAAAAGAGTTTTTTCATGTCAGTCACGGATGTAGTCCAGCAGCACGTTACAGGCTGCTATCTCCTTGTCGGTGTGCCCTTTCTTCAGCACGTTGTCTAGCAAGTCCTGTAGGTACTGAGCCACAAAGTCATCCATCCCCTGCATGAAGCTCTCTGTGAGGTCTATGCTGATAGGGATGTTGAGGGTTATCTTCTTAGTCTTCGGCATAAGGTTCTCCATCCACAATAGCTATGCGAACTTTTAATGGAGTTGTTGACCAAGAAGCATCGTTCTCATGCAACTCAACACTAGCGCACAGCTTCTTGATTTCATCAGGAACATCTGTGTCATCTATCTTGTAACCAGCCCGCAGTGCAGCAATAGCAATAGCGGCTTCGGCCCTTGCATTACCCCGTGGGTTGTGTAACCAATCCTTACGCAAGTTAATCACGCCATCCTCCAAACTCTGATGAGGTCACCCTCTGTCCTGGCTACAAACACACGCTGTAGCCGCTTCCCAGCCCTGTAGTTAGCGTTGAGTACCTTTGCCCTAGCCTCCACAGGCACGGTGAAGGAATCCCCTATCTCCATGTCCTCATAAGGGTAGGCATACACCACCCTGGGCTTCGGCATAGCAATACCGCTTTCTCTCTCTATCGCTTGCATATCAACATCTCCACTGTGTCTATAACCTAATACTAGCATACTTGTGTGCGTAGCGGAAACCTATTTTTTTCTGGGGGGGACGGAGAGTTGGGTGCACACCCACAGCAAGGTCAAGACCCATCCACTGGGACGCGGGAGGCTGGTGCGGTAGTGCGTGACTAGCAGTCCTGCCCATAGTCCATTAGAAGAAGCTGTAGCACTGTCAACAGACTAGAAGAAGGGTAAGACTAGCGGTAAGACATGGAGCGCACTAGCGCGACATGGTGATGACTAGGCGGGAGAGGGGAGGGGAGACAATACCCCTATTGCGTGAGGGGTGAACGGGGAGTGTAGACCTATCCCCTATCCATGCCAGGTGACTACAGCAAGGCCTAGTAATCTAAACACTAAGTAACCCCTAATTTATTAACTAGTATACACCTACTAGGTTACTAGTCTCTACGGGTGTCTGGCAACAATAGTGCGGTGTCAATTACACAGATTGACTCTATTGCATACTGTGTTTATAGTCCTATAATTGAGTCACCTAGTAAGCAACTAGGCATCACTCTCTAAAGGTAGTACCATGAAATACAGCACTCTTGACATCCTCAGCTACTTGTTTATGTGGCTGTCTATCTCTTTCACTCTCTCCACCTTGGCCCGTGCTGTTGCACTCAACCTGTTTGCATAAGGCGGACACCATGAAAACAACAGGCCTTTTCTACTTTGCAGACGAACCACAGTTCGCCACTAGTGCATCACGTGCCTACCTAGCGCACTATCTCCGCTCATGCCGCAACTCTCGCGGCAATCTGAACTGCAAGCGTTTTGACGTAAAGCGTACAGGGTTTGGACGCTACACAGTGCAGTTGCGCTACACGGGTTCACCAGTCGCAGTTATCGTCACTCACTAAGGAGCACACCATGAAAACAGCATCTTGGATTATTGTTAACAAGGCAACGGGCGAAGCCGTGTTTGAGACATTCAACGAAAACACAGCCAAAGCCGTGAATACGCGCCTTTACAAAGCCGTGCCCGTGTTGGAGTACCTTTACGCGCTCAATGCCGCGATAAAGGCCGCACGCGCCGCCTAGTGCCATCTGTAAGCCTCACGGGTTGGGGCTTACGGGTTTGCACTATCGCAAGCCTTAACCTTCAAGGAGTTAGTAACTATGCAACGCATCACACGCAAAGAGCTTGACGGAGCAGTCAATTACCTAAACCGCATCACGGGCAACGATGCAGAACCTTACCGCAAAGAGGGTGAGCAGTGGGTAGCCAATATCGGTAACTTTCACGTCAGCGGCGCTTATGGCGGCTTTGCCCTGCATCAGATGGGCAATGAGTCGGGCGGTATACGCGACATATTCGGACAAGGCCATATGCCCATGCGTGAGCTTTACAACCTTGTCCACGCCTACGCCAAAGGCATCACCTTTGCACGTGAAGAGGTGACAGCATGACCTACATCGTTGAGACTCGCATGGGTAACACGTGGGAAAACTGTTGGATAGAGGACGATGCGCCTCTAACATTTCCCACGCATGAGGCCGCGCAAGCAGAGGTAAATGACCTACTCGCGGAGATGCCCGACTACAGCCCCGAGGATTACCGCATAACTAAGGTGACAGCATGATTGCGGGGGGCTACGCCTTCCCTCGCGCCCGCACGGGTGACCCTGCTACCTCGCACCTAGCGGCGGCGGCACTGACTACAGCGACCGACCACTACACGGCGATTCACGAAGCCCTGACACTGTACGGGCCTGCCGGAAAGGACAGGATAGCGGCCCTCGCGGGCCTAGACCCCTCGCAGGTAGCCCGCAGGCTCCCAGAGATGCGCCGTATCGGCCTGGTGGGCCTTACTGGCGAAACCGTACAGTCCAACAGCGGACGGGCCGAAAGAGAATGGCAAGCAATAACCCAACAGGAGCAGACAGCATGAACGATCCCGTATTGAATTTAGCCATGCGCCTTATGGCTGAGAAAAAGCAACAGGAGGCCAACGACCTACTCGCCCGTTATGCGGACGTGAAAGAACAGGCACAGGCCGCCTACGATGCCGTGATAGCGGCCTTTGTGGCAGAACAGGAGAGACAGCATGAACGACCATAACCACACCACGCGCAAGCACCCGCGCACCCTCCAGGAAGCATTCCCCCGCGCCCCTGAATGGCGGGAGCATGACAGCAGCCCCGACCAGTGGGACTATGTAATCACCATCCTAGGGATTGCCCTTATAGTGTTTACCCTACTGTTGACATGGTTGGGGAAATGAATGAGTTGGCTCTTTTCGCAGGCGCTGGTGGAGGTATTCTTGGAGGACACCTCCTTGGATGGAGAACCATCTGCGCTGTCGAATGGGAACCCTACCCCGCAAGCGTATTGTGCGCCCGACAAAATGACGGACTTCTCCCGCCTTTCCCGATATGGGATGACGTACAAACCTTTGACGGACATCTGTGGCGAGGAATTGTTGACGTTGTATCGGGAGGTTTTCCATGCCAAGACATTAGCGCAGCGGGTAAGGGCGCAGGGATCGACGGAGAGCGTAGCGGAATGTGGGGAGAAATGGCACGCATCATTCGCGAGGTACGACCCCGATATGTCTTTGTGGAGAACTCACCAATGCTCACTTCTCGGGGGCTTGGACGAGTTCTCGGAGACTTGGCCTCAATGGGGTTTGATGCGAGATGGGGAGTGTTGGGAGCAGCGGACGTTGGAGCAAACCATCAGAGGGACAGGATTTGGATTGTCGCCCGACAACGTGAGCGCATTCCATACCCCGAACACCACGGGGCTGGACGGGGGGAGCAACAGCAGGAAAGCCCTACGCGCCCGCATGGAGAAGTTACCTACACCGCAAGCCACAGACCACAGGAGCAAACCGACGAGTGCGTCATGGAAGGCCAAGGGAGGGATGAATTACAGCCTCAGCAACCCCGAAATACAGGTGAAGTGGCCTACACCCGTGAAGTCAGACCATGCGGCGAGGAGGCCCAGCGAGGGGTGGGCGGGGACAGACCTCCCATCTATGGTGTGGCGAAAGACTGGTGGGACAGAGAACCCGCAAATGTCCCCCGCACAATTAAACGCGACGTGGGTAGAGTGGCTAATGGGGTGGATGCTAGGGTGGACAGACTTAAAGCCATTGGAAATGGACAAGTCCCCTTGTGTGCAGCTACCGCCTGGCGGGTGTTGACACGGGATTGGATTGTGTGATAGAGTTCTGACCGTTGTCGTAGTGGTCAACAAATGGAAGCCGTTTACACATGCCTCGCCCCGTTTACTGGGGAACCACTACGGGGCAGTTGTAAGCGGCTTTTTTTTGTCTCTACACGCAGCCGTCAGGGCGCGTTAGCTTTAGCTTGTATCGGCTGAACCCATGAAAGACCGTACCGTGCATCACCCCACGCGTGCGCCCAGGCTGTCTGCTAGGCACTGGGTAAGGCAGGGGGACATGGTGAGACAAGACCCCTACCGAATGAATAGCAGCCTTATGGGTGCGCTAGTGTGGACGCTAATAACAAGTGCGCCCACATGGGCGAGGGACGATAAGTATCGGCTTATCACCCTTGGGGAACCTATGCCTAGTAACTAGAGGAGTAGAACGTGCAGCATCAAGGCTACAAGGAGTGGGCATTTCGCCTACAGGACAAAGAAGCAGCAGGGATACCGCTATCCGAACTTCAGAAAGCATACTGGAGGGAAGCACTTAACAAACGAAAGGAAGACCCAGCAGTCAGAAGGCCCCGCACGCCTAACCAAGTAATGCTATAATTCACTCGCGGGATGTTCCCCGCTATCAATGAAAGTAATCACATGTCAAAATTCTGCATCAACTGCAAGCACTTCTCCCCGAAAGAGGGAGACAAAGAACACGAATTCGCACGCTGTTCTTACAACCAAACCCTGTCCTTAGTTACTGGCACTCTTGTGCGTGAAAGTATGCGCTACTGCCACGCTCTCCGCGCGTCTACGACTGCTGGAAACTGCGGTGCTGAGGGCAAACACTACGAAGAGAAGGAGACTACAAATGTCTGATTTCAGTCCTGAGAGCCGCAATAGCGGGTGGTGGTCGGGTGACTCTAGATTAGCCGCCCAAGGCAAGGCTAACGAAGCCATTCTTATCAAGCAGGGCAAGATGGAACGCCCAGACCTGTCCAACGTGGAGGCCGTGCAGATGGGGCATGTCATGGAACCCGTGATAGGCCAACTGGCGCAGAAGGCTCTGGGCGTGGAGCTAACCAAGATAGAGGATGCATACACGCACCCGCATGAGCATTGGATGCGCTCTCACTTTGATTTCGCTGGAAGGGATGCAAATGGTCAAGGTTTTCTTGTCGAGGCTAAAAATTACAACGCGGCAACGCGCAACAAGTTTGACGCTGAGAGCGGACTACTACCGCCTGCTGATATGGCTCAACTTGTCCACGAAGCAGCGGTATTCGGTGTCGAGAAGATTTACCTGGCTGTGCTATTCGGCGGGCAGGAATTTGTCCTTATCCCTCAGACGATTACTGATGAGATGAAAGAGGCCCACGTGCAGGAGATGGCGAAGCTGTGGGCACACGTACAGGCAGGAACAGCCCTCCCGCCGGAGACTAGCGACCAGGCAAGGTCACTCTACCCTGTATCGCAGGAAGGGCTGAAAACAGCCTCACAGGGCGTAGAACAGGCCGCAGCCATACTGAGTGACATAAAGGCCAGGATAAAGGCTTTAGAGGCCCAGGAAGACCAGTTGGCGACCATGCTGCAAGGCTACCTAGCAGACAGCGACACGCTGGTCACAGTAGACGGGCGGGTGTTGGCTACTTGGAAGTCTGCCAAAGCATCCATGAAGTTTGACAGCAAGCTGTTCGCTACTGCTATGCCGGACATCTACCGCCAGTTCACAGTTTCATCCCCAGGCTCACGCCGTTTCCTTTTGAAGTGAGGTTCACCATGTTATTTTTTCAAGATGAGAAAGACAAGCTACGGCAAGAGCTAGACACCATCAACCGCAAGCTAGATGAGTTGAAGGGGATGCAGGAATACCAGCAGGGATTGATAGACCATTGTGCCAATGGCATCACCCTAGTTATGAACAGCTACCCGCACGGGGCAAGGAAGGACGGGACACCCCGCGCTAAACCTGGAAGGAAACCCAAATGACTTTACAAGAACAGATGGAAATAGCCATTGCTGAGAAAAACAGAATTCGCAACGAAAAGAATATAGCGAACGACGTATTGGGCAAGGTTTATGCCAAATTTCGAAGAATTGATGAAGAGCTAAACAAAGCCTTTGTTGAGATTTACCGATTGCAAGCTCTTATTGATGAGGAAAAAAACCATGAGTAACGCATTAGTGCCAGTGGCAGATATAGAGAAGATGGCAGTTGCCATAGCCAAGTCCAAGATGTTTGGCATGAAGACAGCAGATGAGGCTTTCGCCCTTATGCTGATAGCACAGGCAGAGGGTATGCACCCAGCTATCGCTGCCCGTGACTACCATGTAATCCAGGGCCGTCCTACGTTGAAAGCAGATGCCATGCTTGCCCGCTTCCAGAATGCTGGGGGCAAGGTGCAGTGGGATGTCTACACAGACGCAGAGGTCACAGGGACGTTCTCGCACCCCTCTGGCGGCTCTCTGAAACTCACGTGGACGTTTGCCCAAGCTAAGTCTATTGGCCTCACGGGGAAGGACAACTGGAAGAACTACCCCCGCGCCATGCTGCGTGCACGCTGTATCTCAGAAGGCATCCGCACTGTGTATCCAGGCTGTGTGGTGGGAACCTACACCGCAGAAGAGCTAGAGGAAATCCCGAAGGCTAAAGACATGGGCATGGTGGAGGAAGTAGCTGCGGTGGTAGAGGAGATAAAGACTGTGCAGGACGGGGCTTTCAAGCTCTACGTCCCTGGCAACGATGAACCCTACGCTGCGTTCCACACTGAGCAGGAATGGCTGGATGCCTACAACGACATGGCAGAGCGCATAAAGGCCAGCGTCAAGATGGATACCTTGCAGAAGGCTGCCAAGCTGGATGGCCTAAAAGCCTGCAACTTGGATATGTTGGATTACGTTTTACCTTTGGAGAAGACACTATGAGTAGCAGTAACCCCCACCGCGAGATGCCAGGCTCTGGCGTAGCCTACTGGGAGACAGAGAAGAAGTCCGACAAAGGGCCGGACTACAAAGGCTTTCTAGTCCTAGAGATGGACTACAAGGCTGGCGAGAAGCTGAAGATGGCTATGTGGCTGAAAGACACCGCACGGGGTGACACCCTGCTGTCTATCAAAGAGGACAACTGGCTCAAGCGCAAGAAGCTGGAACAGGACGCACCTGTAGAAGTCACCCCTGCCTACCGCCGTGCCCCGCCCCGCAGGGGGCAGGAAGACGATAGCGACCTTCCCTTCTGATGGCAAAGGAATCACCCACCAGCCGCACGCTGGAAGTCCTGCGAGAGCAGGGCTACACAGTAGCGATAGTGGAGAAGTGGAACCCACACGCCAGGATACGACAAGACCTTTTTGGGTTTATCGACATCTTGGCTATTAAACGGGATGAGACTCTGGCTGTGCAGGCAACTGCCAGCGGTGTCTCTGACCGACTGAAAAAGATTATGTCTAGTGACCTTTTACCGAAAGTGAGGGAAGCAGGATGGAAGATACAAATCTGGGGGTGGAGGAAGTCGAGCGTAAGCAAGAAGTGGGTATTGAGGATATTAGACGTCTCATGAGAGAAGCCTATCAGCATGGCTTTATGGACGCTGTGGCCTGGATGCAGAGGCCAGAGAGCGAGTTGCAATGAACCAAGACGATGACACTGACGCTGGAGGTGATTTCTTCATCGACATGGTGAAGGTACTCATCGCCCTGTTTCTATTTATTTTGTTTGTTACCTTACTGGGTGGCATTGTTTGGAGTTTGATATGAGAAAGAAGAAAGCTATGGCAGTAGATAAGCAGACAGAACCAAAACCCCACATCTTTGTGGCTACACCTATGTATGGCGGGATGTGCTGCGGGTACTTCACCAACAGCCTTATCGCTATGACCAACGTGATGAAGCAGTGCGGGTGGGACATGTCCTTCTCCAGCATGTTTAATGAGTCACTGATACAGCGGGGCAGAAATGCGCTGGTTCACCAGTTCTTAAAAACACCCTGCACTCACCTGATGTTCATAGACGCAGACATCAAGTTTGACCCAGCACACATCCCGCCTATGGTTCACGCTGACGTAGACATCATTTGCGGCATCTACCCCAAGAAGGAAATCAACTGGCACGGGGTCGAGAAGGCCGTGAAAGAGGGCGTGGAAGTGGGCAAATTGGCTACTCGCACTGGCAGCCTGGTTGTGAACCTTGTGGACTACACAGGCTCTGTGACCGTGCCGGAGAACAAGCCAGTAGAAATCTGGAATGGCGGGACAGGGTTCATGCTTATCAAGCGGGAAGTGCTGGAAGGTCTGGCAGACAAGGTGTCCAGCTACGTCAACGATGTCACTGTCATCAACGGCACTATGGGTGCAGACCGTATCGTGGAATACTTTGCTTGCAGTATCGAGCCGGAGACAGAGCGGCTGCTGTCAGAGGACTACCACTTCTGCTACGTGGCGCGGAAAAATGGCTACAAGGTCTGGGCAGCACCGTGGGTGCGCCTGGGGCATCTTGGCAGCTACCTGTTTGAGGGTGGCCTGCTGCCAGCGCCTTAACGCTTGGCAGTCTTGGCAGAACGCTTGAAAGCCTTGGCGGTAGGGTAACCCCTCTGCCCTGGCTTCTTAGCTGGTTTGCCAGCCTTCCTGCGTTTGTTGATGTTGTAGTACAGCCCGCGCTTTGCTTTTGGTGTTTTCATTTTTTGATGTTAGTCAATAGGAACGGTAATACGGACATCTCTAGACACGTGCGGCATTATTGTTCTTATAAAAGTGTTCCCCATTACTTCTGGATTAAAGCCGGAAGTAATGACGGCCTTTGCAGCTTCTAAGACTTTGCCTCCATCTGCTACAAAACCCTTAAAACCAGCGTCATTCCAGTCGTATTTGTCAACAATGGTTACCGTGCCATCTTTGTTGTCGTATGCGTTGTATCTTCCAAGCAGCGTTTGCATCCTGTAGCCAGGGTCTGTAAAACTTTGTTTGAGAGATTTCCAAAGAGGCCATTCTTCTGTATCAGTGCGTGAAAGCGCAGGGTAATCTCGATAATTTACAGATGTTTTTCCTTTGGTTTTTTCATAGCTTTCAATTTGCTTTTCACGTTCTGGCAGACGTTTTTTGATGCTTTCCATTTCTTCTGGAATCAAGTTTTTAGGGCCAAGTTTTAGACGGTCTAATTCTTCTTTTTGAAAAGTTTTGTACATTTGCTCATCTGCTTCATTCTTCTTTTTTTTAGCTTGAACTTGATTTTTGAGAAAGTTTAAGTCATCAGCAGACAAGTCTTTTTCTGTGATTGGTTCTTTTGAACCTAGTAGCGTTCTACCAAATTCTTTGATGTTTGCTGGCAAACTGAAATCAAGACCAAGGCTTTTTGCAAGTGAATCACTCATCTGCATCCCCAGCGTTTACGTGCGGCCTTGCCGCGTTCACCCGTCCAGCTTTTGCTGCGGGCACAGAAAGACTTGTGGCGTGGGCCAGACTTCTGAGGAGCCTTGAGGTTGCTGCCAGTGGCGCGGTTGTACTTGGCTCTGCCTTTTGCAGTCAAGCCGCCGCCCTTCTTCACAGACTGTTTCTCGCCCCTGCCAACAGAGAGCTTTACGTTCTTCTTAGGCAATCTTTGTTCCTTGCTGTAGTTGGGCCAAGGTCAGGCCACCTGTGTACTGGAAGTGCGGAAACTCTTTGAATGTCTTCCAATCACCAGCCCACTCCAGACCGCAGGACTTGCCTATCTCGCCCACTTGCTTCCACACAGCCTGGTCATCCCAGATGGCTTTGCCGTTGACCAGCGGTACAACATCCAGGGCGCAGCGGTAGTTATGCCAAGACTGCCCAGCTTTGGCTCTGGTGACGATGTTGCCAGGGGCGGTGCGTCCTTGTGCATACAGCGCGTCTTGGCTTTCATTGTCGCGGTAGGTAGAGGTCACCAGCAAGTCGATGCCCTTGGCCTTGGCGGCTGCGATAAACGCTTCTGCCCGCTGCTTGGCGGGTGGTGCTAGGTCATCCAGGCTGCGGGAGTTAATCATTTGGCGGCTACGCCCTGTATCTTCTCAGCGGTGCGTAAGCCACCCAGGCCTAGCATACCCAGCAACAGAGGCATCATCGTGCCGGTGTCCATAGGAGGGAATTTGACGGGGTGACCGTAGAGCGCAGAACCCCACTCAGCGAGAGGGCCAAAGACAAACTGGACACCAAACCCTAAACCACAGACCCAGCCAATAAAGGGTCGCCAGCCGCTGACAAAAACGTTGGGGTTCGCAGCCTCTGCCTTGTTGACATCCATCTGTCCGGCAATCTGGGCAAGCTCACCTGACTGCTGTAGCTTGAAGAGTTCTAGCTTGGCTGCTGCCGCCTGAGCAGGGTCAGGCCATACACGGTCAATGACCTTGCCGCCAATGTCTAGAAGTGCTGATAGTGGGTCAAGCGCCATTTGTTTCTCCTACTTTGACTTCATCCATGTGGCTACCGACTTTTAAGCCACTGAGCCAGCCAATGAGTCCACCCACAATGGTCTGGAACGCTGGGCCGATAATTTCAAAAATCTTGGTGTTGTCTACTTCTTTGACAAACAAGCCGTGGACAAGCGCACCGATAAGCACAACAACTACAGAACACAGGGTAGCGGTCACCATCATGGTCACCCAATAAATTAGCTTGTCTTTTGCGTCCATCACTTTGCCTTTTCGTACAGCTTCTCTATCTTTGTCCTGATAGCAATAGTGTCGGCAGTGCCTACTGCTTGCGCCAGATTGTTGTAAATCGTAGCCAACTGCTCTTTAGTGCAGACTGGGCC
>Ga0304729_1002315_pt1 | contig 11524 bp, 11 predicted proteins | sample C_131016_MF_Meta_FD_190475 | JGI IMG/M metagenome (GOLD analysis project Ga0304729, IMG submission 190475) | Freshwater microbial communities from Lake Croche, Canada to study carbon cycling - C_131016_MF_MetaG (v2) (version 2) | ecosystem: Environmental > Aquatic > Freshwater > Lake | place... | reverse complement strand
TCACTTTTCTTCGAAGAGATGTCCCGAACGACTTCTTCGTTTAAGCCACGACGAGCATTTGTGCCAGCATCGCTCTTATCTGACCAGCCATACTCATAAGTTCCAATTCCATCGAGTTCTGGATGAGCAATTGTTTGATCGGTCATTTGGATGATCTCTTTCCAGTAGTTGTTAGATTTTTAGAGTTGGGAATAAATGTTGTGCAAACACCATCACCATGCGCGATAGTGGCCAACCGTTGGACGTGTGTTCCAAGCAGTTGAGAAAACGCTTCAGTCTCGGCATCACAAAGCTCTGGGAATTGGGCAGCAACGTGTGCGATCGGACAATGATTTTGACAAAGTTCTTCGCCAATCCCCTGTGAATGATTGTTGGCTGCGTAACCGTCTTCACTTAAAAACTTTGCAAGGGCAACGCTCTTGTCACTTAAAGTTTTTGCTTTGGCAACCGTGAGGCTTGCCCGATCCGCTAGATCCTTTGCTCTGGCTTTAGCGAAATTCGGAACGGAATCTGTGCTGCCAAATTGCGACATGAAACGAAGGGCTGAAACGGCCAGGTCATCGTAAGAATGTAGAAATTTATCGCGCCCAGTATCGGTGAGAACGAAAACTTTTGAGGGCCGGCCGCGACCTCTGGAATCCGTACTAGTGACATACGGTTCCCGCGCGGCGAGAACACCCGCTGCAATTAATGAATCTAGGTGCCGACGAATACCCGCTGGCGTGATTTTCAAACGCTTGGCCAGGGCGCCGGCTGTGGCCGGACCGCCTTCCAAAATAGCTTTCGCCACCTGATCGCGCGTTTTATCCTCAGTCTTTTTCACAACGGTATTGTTGCGTAATTCCCCTGATTACGCCACCTGGCCACGTGGTGATTCTCGCCTCCGCCCAAGCGTGGTCTTCCCCGCGTATCAACTAACCGAAGCCCTAGGGTTAGCGCATGTCCCTCGCATCAGTAATTTTCACTGCCCTGCTTATCCTGCAGAGCGCGTTAATTGTTACTGGTGGTGCAGTACGACTCACAGGTTCGGGACTTGGCTGTCCAACTTGGCCGCAATGCACATCGGGATCTATAAAACCACTGGCCCATCCAGCTCAAGGTCAATTGCACGCCTGGATCGAATTCGGCAATCGGTTGGTGGCGTGGTTGATTTTTATTTGTGCAATTCTCGCGCTCGTCTACGTTGTGAAGAAATTACGCGGACGCGCCGATTATTCTAAACTACGGAATTTGGCGATTTTTCAATTGCTCGGTTTTCTCGCGCAAGTTGTCTTAGGTGGGATTACCGTTCTCACAAAACTTAATCCTATTTCCGTCTCAGCGCACTTCTTGCTTTCACTTCCACTTATCGCTGGCGCACTTACCCTGCGCTCCAGTATTTTGGCAAAGAGCGTTGCAGAAGTTGGTTCCACAACTCGGCTTCTAATAAAGATTTTGGTAGGGGTTGGGATCTCCGTACTTGCAATGGGAACGATAGTAACTGGAACTGGGCCACATGCCGGAGATATTTCTGCCAAGCGATATCACCTAGATCCAAGAACAGTGTCCTGGATGCATGCTGACCTAGTTATATTATTGATTTCGATGATCCTCGCCTTAATCTTGGTAATTCGAGCTGCAGAATCGGGCGCTTCAAAAGTACTAATAAGCAAGAAAGCTAAATACTTTCTTGGAATTGCACTTGCTCAAGGTGCAATCGGGTACATCCAATATTTCACTAAACTTCCCGAGCTTCTAGTTGGCGCGCATTTGCTTGGTGCCACTTTGGTTTGGTTGGCAATATGGGATCTAAACATTTCCGGACGTATTACTTCACACTAGCTAGAGATTGGGCGCATAGATGACAACCAGAACGCTGACACCTTGGAATGAATTAGATGACCAAGCAGTCACTACTTGTCGTGTGCTAGCAATGGACGCCGTCCAAAAGGTTGGTAATGGCCATCCAGGTACCGCCATGTCACTTGCACCAGTTGCGTACACGCTCTTTCAACGAATTATGAAACATGATCCAAGTGATCCAGATTGGCTCGGGCGCGACCGATTTGTATTATCTGCCGGCCACTCATCTTTGACTCTTTATATTCAACTTTATTTGGCTGGCTACGGTTTGGAACTAAAGGATCTGCAGGAATTTCGTACAGCAGGTTCACTAACTCCAGGGCATCCGGAATATGGACATACAAAAGGTGTTGAAATCACAACCGGTCCCCTGGGATCTGGAATCTCAAGTGCCATCGGAATGGCAATGGCGGCCAGGTACGAGAAAGGTCTATTCGACCCCCAAGGAAAGACAGCGCTTTTTGACCACAATATTTGGGTAATTGCTTCCGATGGTGATCTACAGGAAGGCCTGAGCAGCGAAGCCTCATCGATCGCTGGTTTACAGCAGCTGGGAAACCTAAAAGTAATTTATGACGACAATCGAATTTCAATTGAGGGTGACACACACGTTGCATTCAATGAAGATGTATCTGCTCGTTATAAGGCTTACGGTTGGCACGTCTTGGAAGTCGCAACTAAATCCGATGGTGATGTGGACCAAAAAGCTCTTGAATCCGCGTTACTAAAAGCTGAAGGTTTGAATGATGCGCCTACGCTAATTAGATTGAAAACCGTTATTGCGTGGCCAGCGCCCAATGCTCGAGGAACCGCCGAGTCACACGGTTCTGCTTTAGGCGCCGCCGAAGTGGAAGCCACAAAAATTTTACTTGGTTTAGATCCTAAAGAATCATTTGCAGTTCCCAGCGAGGTTCTCGAGCATGGGCGTACCGCGCGAACACGTGGTACTCAATTGCGGAAAACTTGGGAAGCCGAGTTTGAATCATGGCAGAGCGCAAACCCAATTGAAGCTAAATTACTGAGACGTTTACAAAGTAAATCGCTACCAGAGGATTTCGATTCGGCGATTCCGGTTTTTGAACCTGGAAAAGATATTGCAACTCGCGCCGCTTCGGGAAAAGTTATCAATGCCATCGCTGCAGTACTCCCAGAATTTTGGGGCGGCTCAGCAGACCTAGCTGGAAGTAATAACACCAGCATAGAAAATGGCGGTTCCTTCTTACCGTCCTCTAGTGATATGAAAGGTGCCGACCCATACGGTCGCATTATTCATTTCGGTATCCGGGAACACGCCATGGGAGCCATAGTTAATGGCATAGCTCTACACGGTTTAACAAGGCCATTTGCTGGCACATTCTTAGTTTTTAGCGATTACATGCGTGGCGCGGTACGCCTTGCAGCTCTTATGGATATCCCGGCGACATTTGTTTGGACACACGATTCAATCGGCCTTGGTGAAGATGGTCCAACGCATCAACCAGTCGAACACATTGCCGCACTTCGCTTAATTCCGAACTTCGCCATGATTCGTCCAGCGGATGCAAATGAAACTGCTATTGCCTGGCGTGAAGTTATAAAACGAGGTAAACCAATTGGTTTTGCCCTATCAAGACAGAATCTCCCAGTAGTTGACCGGACGCAATGTGGATCGGCGCAGGGCGTAGCAAAAGGCGCCTACGTAATATGTCCAGCAAACGGCAAGCCAGATGTCCTGCTGATCGCTACCGGATCAGAAGTTCATGTGGCGATCGCCGGTGCGAAATTACTTGAAGCAGAAGGAATCAACGTTCAAGTCGTCAGTGCACCTTGTTTAGAATGGTTCGCCGAGCAAGACGCCACGTACAAAGAGTCTGTACTGCCAGCCGCTGTTTGCGCGCGCGTATCAATTGAAGCGGGAGTTGGAATGGGTTGGCGGGAAATTGTTGGAGCAACTGGCGAGATAATTAGCTTGGATCACTTCGGTGCTTCTGCTTCCGCAAACCACCTCTTCAAAGAATTTGGCTTTACTCCAGAGGCAGTTGCGGCTGCTGCCAAGCGCAGCATTGCGAACTCAAAATGATTCTAAGCGAATTATCAAGCGCCGGGGTTTCAATCTGGCTTGATGATCTTTCGCGAGATCGCTTAGAAGACGGCAGCTTAGCGAAACTGATTGCGCAATCTTGTGTTGTTGGCGTAACAACTAATCCAAGTATTTTCGCCTCAGCGATCGGAAAGTCGGCGCTCTATGCTCCCGATATTAAGAAATTTGCGGCCTTGGGACAAAGCGTCCCTCAAATAACTACATCACTTACTACTGATGATGTTCGTAGCGCCTGCGATCTATTTGCCGATATCTATCGCACCTCTGGTGGAATAGACGGTCGAGTAAGTATCGAAGTTGACCCAGATTTAGCCCAAAACGTAGAAGCCACCGTGGCACGTGGCCGCGAATTGTTCAAGATTGTAGATAGACCAAATCTGATGATCAAGGTGCCCGCGACGATTCCTGGCCTTACCGCAATTACTGAATTAACAAATTTAGGCATCAGCGTTAACGTAACTTTAATTTTCTCAGTAGAACGATATGCCGCCGTCGCTGATGCCTACCTGACAGGACTTGAACAAAGGCTGGCTAGAAATGAAGATGTCTCGCAAATACATAGTGTTGCATCGCTCTTTGTTAGTCGGGTTGATACTGAAATAGATTCAAAGCTCGCAAGCATCGAAGGTGGCGCCACTCTTCATGGAAGAGCTGGACTGGCTAATGCTCACCTGGCCTACGAAGTCTTCGAAAACGCTTTTCAATCTAAAAGGTTTCACGTTTTGAAAGAGAGGGGCGCGAACTTGCAGCGCCCATTGTGGGCATCCACTGGCGTAAAGGATAAGACGCAAGACCCAACTAAATATGTTGTAGAACTGGTAGCCCCTACTGTTGTAAATACCATGCCAGAAGCGACACTGGATATCGTACGTTCAACCGGAGTTATCCGTGGCGATACAGTGAGAAATAATTATCTTAAAGCACGAGAAATCCTCAGCGCCTTGACCCAAATCGGAATCAACCTTCCAGAAATTTTTCTCAAACTTGAGAATGAAGGGCTAGCAAAGTTTGAACAGTCATGGTCAGAGCTTTTGCAGAGCGTAGCTTCGGTGGCAAATTGATAAAAGTCTCCGGGAAGTTACTTGCAAAATATGATGCCAACTCACAATGCGCACAAGATCTGAATAGCATAACGCCACGGCTGGCCGCAAAGGATCCCTCGCTTTGGGGAATTGACGCCGAGAACGAGGCGAAGATCCGCTTAAATTGGATCGACTTGCCATTAACTTCACGAGAATTACTGCCACAACTAGATGCGTTGGCTGCTCACGCACGATCAAAGAATCTAACGAATGTAATTCTCTGCGGAATGGGTGGTTCATCACTTGCCCCAGAGGTGATGGCGAAGTCCCACGGAAAAACGTTAACTATTCTGGACACAACGGATCCAGAACAACTGTTGGCCGGTATCCCAGACTCCCTTGCGAATTCGATTGTTGTCGTAGGATCAAAATCTGGTTCAACAATTGAAACCGCCTCGCAGTTGGCCCTTTTTACCAAACTACTCAAAGAATCTGAATTAGATCCAAGCGAGCATCTCGTAATCGTGACTGATCCAGAATCACCGCTTGATCAAAGCGCTCGAGCGCAAGGACTAAGAGTCATAACTGCCGATCCAAATGTCGGTGGTCGCTACAGTGCGTTAACTGCATTCGGATTAACTCCGGCAGCGCTCCTTGGAATAGATATTTCAGTCCTCTTGGATGATGCGGACGTGGCAAGCAGAACATTCACTGCCGAGAATTCGTCAGCGGTACAAATGGCTACTTTATTATTCGAGCAGGTTGCGCAATGCGTTGCCTTCTGCGATGCAGATAGCCCGGTCCCAGGAATTTCAGATTGGATTGAACAATTAATTGCAGAATCAACGGGCAAGCAGGCTAAAGGTCGACTTCCAATTGTTGTAGAAGCAGCAGTCGTGCGAAATTCGAACGCTATACCTATCGTTGGCTTTGATCTAGCAAACTCAAATGACTTTGATATTGTCGTAGCAGGACCGCTAGGTGCCCAATTTATCTTTTGGGAGTGGGTTACCGCTCTCCTGTCACGAGCGCTATCTATTGACCCGTTTAATCAACCAAATGTAACTGAGGCCAAAGAGCGGACTGCAAAGCTAATTTCTGATTGGGGAACAGCCGGCCAACCTCATAGCACTGCCTCCTTTTCAGATTCAGATCTAGAGATTTTTGCAGACAGTTCTGTCGCATCGTTGAAATCAGCCCTAGAACTATTTTTGGGTAATAAGAGTGGTTACTTTGCCGTTATGGCTTTTTTGAATCGGAGCGCTGACACAAAGATTACAGAAATACGAAATCTAATTACGCGAGCTACACAGACGCCAACTACTTTTGGCTGGGGTCCCAGATTTTTGCATTCAACCGGCCAGTTTCACAAGGGCGGACAACAGAATGGTGCCTTCCTACAAATTACCGGCGATAATTCGAAGGATCTTGCAATCCCGGGCCGAGATTTTTCTTTCCACACACTCCTGATGGCACAGGCACTTGGAGATGGCGAAGCGCTCAAAAGCAGGAGCCTTCCCTTGCTTCGCATTCATATGAAAGATCGAGTGCGCGCAACCCCCGCAATTCTACGGGCGCTAGAAGAAATCGTAAGTTCTAGAAAGATTTAATCTTCGCCGCGTAAGCGCGAAAGTGCATCCTCAAGAATTTTTTTCGCTTCAGCTTCGGTACGACGTTCCTTTACATAAGCCAAGTGTGTTTTATAAGGTTCATTCTTAATTGGTAGTGGTGGCTTATCTTTATTCAAGCCAGCTGGGTAACCACAGCGTGGACAGTCCCACTCATTTGGAATCTGCACTGTCTCATCTTGCGCAAAGGAAGGCCTAGTCTCATGCCCATTGGCGCACCAGTATGAAACTCGGAAACGAGCGATCGCATCGCCACGTTCCGCTTCGCCCATTGGACCAGCGCCAACACGACTTCCACGAATTGCACTTCCCATTTAAGCTCCCCTATTAAATTAAAAGTAAATTACTTCTTTAAAACCAAACTCAAAGCAACAACACCAGCGAACCAAAGTCCGCCAACAATAATTGTGATCCGATCCAGGTTGCGCTCTACAACTGAACTACCACCGTATGTCGAGGAAATTCCGCCGCCGAATAAATCCGAGAGGCCACTTCCCTTTCCCTTGTGAAGGAGAACTAAAACCACCATCAAAACGCTGGTGATAACTAACATGATCGAAAGTCCTAAAACCACTTATTTCTCCTACATCTAGAAAGGTGCGAAAAGATTCTCTAACTTTTAAAGCCTATTACGGTTGATCAAGACCCTTAGGATACCCGTTTGGCTCCAGGATTTTCCCATTTTCCATAATTTACGCCTGCCAGCGGGTTAATTCGCGGCAGCAACGGCTGGAAGGGAGCGATAAAACTTTGCAATCCGAGCGAATTCATCAGCGTCCAAACTGGCCCCGCCAACTAGTACGCCATCTACATCTGCCTCCGCCATGATCTCAATGATGTTCGATGATTTCACCGAGCCGCCGTAAAGAATCCGTGCGCTCTGCGCGATTTCAGATCCAGCGATTTTCTCTAGCTCGACGCGAATTGCTGAACAAACTTCTTGTGCATCTGCTGGAGTAGCTGTCTTGCCGGTACCAATTGCCCAAACTGGTTCATACGCGAAAACAATCTTCTTGAGGTCAGGTTTATGAAAGCCCTTGAGAGCGCTTCTAAGTTGGTTTAAAACATGTTCAACTTGCGTGCCAGATTCTCTGATTTCTAGCTCTTCGCCAATGCAAAGTAGCGGCGTGATTTCATTTGCCAACGCTGCTTTTATTTTGCGGTTAAGGAGTTCATCACTCTCGTTGTGGAGCGCGCGACGCTCGGAGTGGCCGATAAGAACATATGAACAACCCAATTTGCTAAGCATTGATCCAGAAATATCACCAGTGAACGCTCCGCTAACTTCTGGCGAGAGATCCTGGGCGCCATAAACAAGACGCAGTCGATCGCCATCTATAAGTGTTTGGACGGAACGAATATCAGTAAAAGGCGGAATCACCAATACGTCGACGGCATCATAATCTTTATCATCAAGGGAATAGGAAAGCTTTTGGGTCACCGCAATCGCTTCAAGATGATTAAGGTTCATCTTCCAATTTCCTGCGATCAATGGCTTACGCATACTTCCCCATTTCAGTCGAACTACTTTTTACTATTGTGAAAGAACTTCAAGTCCTGGCAGAACCTTACCCTCAAGATATTCAAGGGATGCGCCCCCGCCGGTTGAAATATATCCAAATTGCGAGTCGGTGAATCCTAACTTGCGAACTGCAGCGGCAGAGTCCCCGCCACCAACAACAGAGATTCCAGATACTTTGGTCAGTGCAAGCGCGACGACTTCGGTGCCCTTGGCAAAATTAGGAAATTCAAAGACTCCCATAGGTCCGTTCCAGAATACGGTTTTGCATCCTTCAATCGCTTTAGCAAATGCACTTGCGGTTTCTGGCCCAATATCTAGCCCCATCTGATCAGCTGGAATCATTGAAGCGCTAACAATTGTAGGTTGCGCATCGGCACTGAATTCGGGGGCAACGACAATATCGGTAGGCAACAAAATTTCGACACCAAGCTCTTTCGCGCGTGCAAGTAATTCTTTTACTGTTGGAATCAAATCAGTCTCAACCAGAGATTTGCCGATTTCGGCACCTTGCGCGGCGAGAAAGGTGAAGAGCATGCCGCCTCCAATGGCAAGTACATTTACTTTGTCCAGCAGGTTTGAGATGACTCCGATCTTGTCCGAAACTTTCGCGCCTCCGAGCACAACCCCATATGGTCGATCTGGGTTTTGGGTTAATTTCTTCAGAACTTCTACTTCGGCTGCGACGAGGAAACCAGCAGCGCTAGGCAGAAGTTTTGCAACATCATAAACAGATGCATGCTTACGGTGAACTGCACCAAAACCGTCACTTACAAAGAGATCAGCATAAGTAGCAAGTTCTGCTGCTAATTTCTTGCGAGCAGTTTCATCCTTGCTTGTTTCAGCTTCCTCGTATCGAATATTTTCCAGAAGAAGAACGGAGCCTGCTTCATTTGCAGAAACAGCTTTTTGTGCATTCTCGCCAACAATGTCGCGTGAGAAAGTAACTGGAATTCCAAGAAGCTCACCCAAGCGCTGCGCGACCGGAGCTAGTGAAAGTTCTGGTTTGCGTTCACCTTTAGGCCGACCCAAGTGAGCCGTGATAACTACTGATGCTCCTTGTTCGAGCAAATATTTGATTGTGGGAACCGATGCTCTAATTCGACCATCATCTGTTATGACGCCATCTTTCAATGGGACATTTAGATCACAGCGAAGCAGGACTCGCTTCCCACGTACATCAATCGTTTCGATTGTGCGTAGGGCTTCGATACTCATTAAAGCTTCTTGCCCACATATCCGACAAGATCAACAAGGCGATTTGAGTAGCCCCATTCATTGTCATACCAGCCAACAACCTTCACAGTATTTCCGATAACTTTAGTTAGCCCAGCATCAAAGATGCAGGAGCTTGGATCGGTGACGATATCTGCCGAAACTATTGGGTCTTCTGTGTAAGTCAAGAAACCCTTTAGTGAACCTTCAGCTGCTTTCTTCATTGCCGAATTTACTTCTGCCGCTGTGGTTTCCTTGGCAGTTACAACTGTTAAATCTGTAGCGGAACCAGTCGGGACTGGAACGCGTAGCGCGAAGCCATCGAGTTTTCCTTTAAGGCTTGGAATAACCAAGCTAATCGCCTTGGCGGCTCCGGTTGTTGAAGGGATGATGGAGACCGCGGCCGCACGAGCCCGACGTAAGTCCTTATGAGGTTGATCAAGAATTGACTGATCGTTTGTATATGCATGGATCGTCGTCATCAAACCAGTGACGATACCGAATTCTTCTTCAAGTACCTTTGCCATTGGGGCTAGACAGTTAGTCGTGCATGAAGCATTAGAAATAACATGGTGGTTCGCAGCATCGTATTTTTCATGGTTAACGCCCATAACAATCGTTATATCTTCATCACTTGCTGGGGCTGAAATAATTACTTTCTTGGCGCCACCTGCAATGTGCTTCTTAGCATCTTCGGCCTTGGTGAAGAATCCAGTGGATTCAATAACAATATCGGCCTTGACTGAAGCCCAAGGTAAATTCGCTGGATCACGCTCTGAAAAAACCTTTATGGTCTTGCCATTCACCGTGATTGAATCATCGGTGTAAGTAACTGGCAAGCCAAGACGCCCCAAAATTGAGTCGTACTTTAGAAGGTGAGCCAATGTTGCATTATCGGTTAGATCGTTGATACCAACGATTTCGATATCTGCACCTGATGTTAGAGCCGCACGAAAGAAGTTGCGACCAATTCGTCCAAAACCATTAATTCCGACACGTACCACGGTAGTCCTCGCTTAAAAAATATTTAAATTCGCCACATCATTGTGAGGGCTTAAGCCTATCAGCCTAAAAGTGGGCTATTCCGCCAAAAGATCTGGGCTTAACCCCGCCTCAGTATCAGGAATGCCGAGGTCATGCGCACGCTTATCTGCCATTGCCAACAACCGCCTGATGCGCCCAGCAATTGCATCCTTCGTCATGGGCGGCGTCGCTAGTGACCCCAACTCTTCAAGTGAGGCCTGGCCATGATTAATCCGAAGTTCGCCGGCTTCTTTCAGATGATCAGGAATATCTGCCGCCAAAATTTCCATCGCGCGCGCAACTCGAGCCGATGCTGCAACAGCCGCGCGAGCAGAACGACGCAAGTTAGCGTCATCAAAATTCGCTAACCGATTTGCAGTTGCTCGAACTTCTCGCCGCATTCTGCGCTCTTCCCATGCGAGGACACTTTCGTGCGCACCAAGTCGAGTTAATAATGCACCAATTGCATCACCATCCCTAAGGACAACCCGATCAACGTTACGAACCTCACGAGCCTTCGCCGTGATTCCTAGTCTGCGCGCTGCGCCGACTAATGCGAGTGCAGCTTCGGGCCCTGGGCAAGTAATTTCCAAAGCTGAAGATCGACCAGGCTCGGTCAATGAGCCGTGAGCCAAAAATGCGCCACGCCAGGCCGCTTCCGCATCACAGATTCCTGCAGAGACAACTTGTGGCGGTAGACCACGGATTGGTCGGTTATTTGCATCGATCAAACCTGTTTGGCGCGCCAAGGCATCGCCATCTGATGTAACTCGAACAACATAGCGGCTTCCCTTGCGTAGCCCGCTTGCTGAGAGAACTGCTAATTCACTTTCGTGTCCAAAAACTTCTGCAATATCTTTACGGAGGCGACGCGCACTTTGTGCCGCATCCAATTCAACCTCGATTGCAATTTTTCCGGCGGCTATGTGTAGGCCTCCGGCAAACCTCAATAACGCCGACACTTCAGCCTTGCGGCAACAGGGTTTGGTAACGGAGAGTCGACTCAGTTCATCTTTAACCGCCGAGGTCATTGCCATACAAACTCCAAAAATTGCGCCCTTAAATTGCTTGAACTTGCCTTGCGTGCGCTATTTAAGCAGGGTTCGGTCAAAAATGTGCGAGAAAGTCCGACTCATTTTTGCCACATCGTGCTGATTTCCGCCAGGATTTTGCCCAACATCAGCGCTAATCAACT
>Ga0304729_1002313_pt1 | contig 11540 bp, 10 predicted proteins | sample C_131016_MF_Meta_FD_190475 | JGI IMG/M metagenome (GOLD analysis project Ga0304729, IMG submission 190475) | Freshwater microbial communities from Lake Croche, Canada to study carbon cycling - C_131016_MF_MetaG (v2) (version 2) | ecosystem: Environmental > Aquatic > Freshwater > Lake | place... | reverse complement strand
TTTCAAAGATTTGGTCAACCTAGAATTTAGGAACAGAGTTGGCGAGTTTAATTTAAGCCTCGAGACCCTTAATTCCAACCATGAACTAACCGATCCGCAAGCAGGCGTTGGTGCTTTTGAAACTGCCCAAGCGCTAACCGAATTGATTATTGAATTGGAACAACGTCTAGTTCCTGAAGTTGGTCGCGGTGGTGTTGGGCTTCCAGAACTAAAAAGACTAGCTAGCTTCTTAGGTAAAGATGTTGAGTATGCACGACGGTTATATTCTTTGGCTCAAATAGCCGGTTTGATTGTTTTGTATCAAAAACGTTGGCGAGTTGGCAGTAATTATCAGTTGTGGCTAAAAAGCACCCCAGCTGAACGTTGGTTACTCTTAGCCAACGCTTGGTTATTGTTACTGGGTCCTGAATCGGCTAAAGAACTATCTGAAGAAAAAGATCTATCCCAGGCCATGACTAAGACATTCCCTTTAGCTACTGAAGGCATCACCTCACACATGACCGACCTAATCAAATTAGCTGAACTTATTGGCCTGACCGCTGACGGTAAAACCACCAGTTGGTTTAAACCTATGATGTTAGCTCAGAGCCAAACGGCATTGAAACTTATTGAGAAACAAATACCTAAGACTCAAAATAAAATCATTGTCCAAGCCGACCTAACTGTTATCTCAACTGGGCCACTGGATACCCAAACCGAGATAAAGCTTCGTCGTTTTGTTGATATAGAGCGGATCGGGGTTGCCTCGAGCTACCGAATATCCCCACTGAGTTTGACTTACGGCATGGAAACTGGTTTGACCGAATTAGATATTAGAACAGCACTAACCAAACTTGCCGAAAATGATATTCCACAACCGGTGGATTATCTGCTCCGAGAAACAGCTTCACGGTTTGGCAGGCTAGTAATCAAAGCCAAAGACGGTGGCACCGTTGTGTTATCCAAGGACCGAATTCTTTTAGCCCAAATCGAAAGTGATTCTGAACTTCGAGCCTTGGCTCTCAAACAAATCTCGGAATCAGAACTGTTTACCCGATTTGATCCTGAGATGGTTTATTACCAACTCCGAGAAAGCAAATATCCAACCATTGCCCATGATGAAAATGGTCAAATCATTAGCTCTTGGTTTAGTCAACATTCAGAAGTTATACCTAAATCTCACTCGGTTAGAGAAGACATCGCTAGGTGGCGCGAACACGATAAGCGAATGGGTGAAGCTCCATTAGGCGATGACATCGTTAGACAGATTGAACTAGCCATCAAGAGCAAGAGCCTCATCAAGGTGACAGTGGTGGCCGATAAGGTCAAGCGTGAATTCAATTTGGCTCCAACCGGTTTAGCTAACGGAAGATTACGAGCCAAAGATAAGCAAGCTGACTGCGAAAGGGTTATCCCTGTGGCACTGATTACCTCGGTTACCATAGGCTAGAACGATGTCTGGCGGACCACTAATAGTTCAAAGCGATAAGACTGCCCTGCTTGAAGTTGATCACCCGCAGGCAGCCGATGCCCGTCACGACCTTGCTGTGTTTGCAGAATTAGAGCGAGCACCGGAGCATGTTCACACCTATCGAATTACAAAACTGGGTCTCTGGAATGCCAGAGCGGCTGGTCACGACTCCGGATTTGTGCTTGATGTTTTAGATAAATATGCAAAGTTCCCAGTTCCACCGAGCATACGGATAGACATCGAACAAACCATGTCCCGTTATGGGCGTCTAGTAATCCGCAAAAACGAAGCTGGTTACCTAGAACTACATTCCACTGAACCAGCTGTGCTGGTTGAAGTGACCAGGCAACGCAAGGTCAATGAACTACTTATTGATCGCATCGATGAAACAAGTTGGCAGATTGCCGAATGGGCACGTGGCCAGATCAAACAAGAATTGCTAAAGCTTGGTTGGCCAGCCGAAGACCTAGCCGGCTTTGCGCCAGGTAAGCCACACGAAATGAATCTAGTACTCGATACCTGGGATTTACGAAACTATCAGTCACAGGCAGTTGAACGATTCTGGGATGGGGGTTCCGGTGTTGTGGTTCTACCCTGCGGTGCCGGTAAAACTATTGTTGGTGCAGCCACTATGGCGGTAGCTAAAACTAATACATTGATTTTGGTAACCAACACTGTTTCGGCTAGACAGTGGAAACAAGAACTACTTAAAAGAACCACCCTTACTGAAGATGAGATTGGTGAGTACTCGGGTTCGGTGAAAGAAGTTGCACCGGTAACCATAGCTACCTATCAAATCTTGACTACTAAGCGTAAAGATATATATAGCCATCTGGCTTTATTGAATAATCATGATTGGGGTTTGATTATTTATGATGAGGTTCATTTGCTGCCTGCACCAATTTTTAAGATGACGGCTGATTTGCAAGCCAGAAGACGTTTAGGTTTAACGGCAACCTTAGTTCGTGAAGACGGTAAAGAAGGGGATGTCTTTTCTCTAATTGGACCAAAGCGTTTCGATGCGCCTTGGAAAGAAATCGAGGAACAGGGATACATCGCTCCAGCAAACTGTTATGAAGTAAGAATTGATCTACCTGAAGTTGATCACCTAGAGTATGCGATTTCTAGCAATGAAGATAAATACCGTTTAGCCGCTACTTCACCAAGCAAGATTCCGGTGATTCAGCGATTGCTCCAAAAACATGCTGGTGAACCAACTTTGATCATTGGACAATATTTAGACCAGCTTCATGCCGTTGCCGACGCTCTTAAAGCAGATCTGATTACCGGGGACACGCAGGTGAACCAGCGTGAGAAACTTTTTGCCGATTTTAGAGCAGGACGAGTTAGCGTTTTAGTCGTTTCTAAGGTGGCCAACTTCTCAGTGGATCTTCCTGAAGCTTCTTTGGCGATACAAATCTCTGGGTCTTTTGGCTCTAGACAAGAAGAGGCCCAACGGCTCGGTCGGTTGCTCAGGCCTAAGGCCGATGGTCGTTCGGCTAGCTTTTATACCCTGATTGCCAGAGATACCGTGGATCAAGACTTTGCCCAGAATAGGCAGCGTTTCCTTGCTGAGCAGGGTTATGCCTACGAAATCCTTGACGCAGACGAACTCTGACTCACAGTATTTTCACAGGGTATATTCAGGTTTATTGTAGTGATGCCTGACAGATTAGAGCCATGAAGAACCCACGCGTACTAATAGTTGATGATGAAAAGAACATCAGAGATTTACTTGAAGCCGGCCTAAAGTTTGCTGGCTTCAGCGTTTACTCTGTTGGCACCGGAACCGAGGCGGTGGCTGTTGCTGAAAAAGCTAAGCCAGACATCCTGGTTCTCGATGTGATGTTGCCAGACCAATCAGGTTTCAGTGTCACCAAAAAACTCAGATCTATGCAGATTGATATCCCGGTGTTGTTCCTCAGTGCTCGTGATGACGGTGCCGATAAGGTAACCGGTCTAACTGTTGGTGGAGATGATTACATGACCAAGCCTTTTTCTATTGATGAGGTGATTGCCAGAATTCACGCAATTCTTAGAAGGACCAATAGGCAAGAAACCGAAGACAGCATTCTTGAAGTTGGGGAAATCAAAATCAACCAGGATGCGCACGAAGTTTTTGTGAACGGTACTGAGATTGAACTATCCCCTACCGAATATAAGCTGCTTAGATTCTTGATGTCTAACCCGAACCGGGTTATGAGTAAAGATCAGATTTTGGATCACGTTTGGGAATATGACTTCAACGGTGAACAGGGAATTGTTGAAAGCTATGTTTCATACCTGCGTAAAAAGATTGATCCATTGAGTAAAAACTCACTGATTCAAACTAAGCGTGGGGTTGGCTATATGTTTAGAACTTTCAAAGAGGACTAAATGTCAGAGACAACCAAGCAGCTAAAAAAAGAAAATAAATCTGCAGGAATTTGGTCAAAGATTTCTTTACGAACCAGACTTACTTTTATTTCAGTCGGAATCATCGGCTTATTGCTTGGAGTTAGCGTCACCGGTACGGTTGCTTTACTAAAGACCTACCTGCAACAAAACACAGACACGTTACTAATTCAAACTGCTGCGACTTTAGCCCTAGAAGATCCAATAACTGTTGAAGATCGATTGGCTACCGAAGCAATTACTCTTCCTGCTTTACCTAGCGATTACTACATCGCCTTCTTGGACCCTCAGGGTTCGCTTTATCTTGGTTTAGTTTCTGCAGCCAGACAAAAGCATGAAATTCCTAACTTGTCTGAATTTAATCTAATCTCAGTCAAGGCCACCCATGGCATCCCCTTCACAGCGACGATCAACCAAGGTTCAACTAGCCAGCTCTTTCAGTGGCGCTTAGTTGCTGTTCCAACTGAGGATTTGGCCGGCTCTGTGGTTATCGGTATCCCAATGAATCAGAACGATGCCATCATCAGTCGTTATCGTGTCATTGGCTTTGGCTTTAGCGGGTTATTGCTACTAATTAGCGGTCTAGCCCTGTGGCTGACCATCTCATCGGCTCTAAGACCCCTGCGTGAGGTCTCTGTAGCCGCCAATGCGGTGAGAAGCGGAGCTTTTGATCGCCGGTTACCTGAAATTGCAGGCAAAACTGAGATAGCTAAATTGAATAACTCTCTGAATGAGATGTTGGGTTCAATTGAGGGTTCCATTAATTCTCGCAACCAAACACTAGAACGCATGAAGCAATTCGTGGCTGACGCTAGCCATGAATTAAGAACCCCTCTGGTAACCCTGAGAGGTTACGCCGAGCTGTATCGCAAAGGTGCATTTAAATCTAAAGCCCAGATCGACGATGCAATGTTGCGCATCGAAAGCGAAGCCATCCGTATGTCTTCTTTGGTTGAATCGCTCTTGGCCTTAGCCAGATTAGATAACGATGCCAAGTTGGTCATGAAAAAATCCGACTTAGGCAATATCGCCGATCAGGTTATCGCCAACATTAGAGCAGGTCACCCAACAGTTGATATCAGTTTGACTGATTTAGAAGGTAACAAATTAGCCGGCGAATTCATTGCAAAATTTGATGAATCTGCTATTCGTCAAATACTTACCAATCTTCTAAACAACGCCTGCACCTTCGCAGGGGAAAAGCCAATCAGAGTTGCCCTTGGATCTACGCAGTCTAATACTGTGATTGAAGTAGTTGACTCTGGTGAAGGTATTCCTAAACAACTTAGGGCCAAAATCTTTGAACGTTTCTATCGCAGTGATAGCTCGCGTAACCGTGATACCGGTGGTTCCGGTCTTGGTTTGGCTATTGCTAAAGGCTTGGTTGAAGGTCACGGTGGAAAAATTGTTGTTGACCAAACTGTTGGCGGCGGAGCAACTTTCAGAATTACTATTCCTAACAGCTAATAGTTTCTATAAGTTACTAACAGTTTTTTATGAGCTTCACTTAACTAGCTCCTGGTGTTATGAAATTGGTTACCGAAGGAGGTAACAATGACACAGATACAAGTTGATAGCGAACAGGTTCTAGCCGCTAATTCACAAATCCAAGCAACCATAGCCAAAGTTCAATCCGAAGTCGATGGTTTACATTCTCAACTGTTGAGATTAGAAGAAGTTTGGCGTGGATCGGCAGCTAGCAGTTTTCAAGAGCTAGTGGCCAGATGGAAACTAACTGCAACAACTGTTGATAACCAGTTGGGTGAACTGGGTAATGCTTTGCGCTTAGCTGCATCTCAATACAGCGAAATCGAAGCCGCCAACCAAAGACTCTTCATGAGTTAGAAGCAATTCCTTGTTTAAAGGTTAAAGGGGTGGAACTAATAAAAGTTCCACCCCTTTTTAGCCGGAGCGTTTACTGGCTAAGTTTTAGTAGTCCATTCCTCCGCCACCAGGCATCTGTGGTGCCTGAGGTTCAGGCTTGTCTGCAACAACAGCCTCGGTAGTTAGGAATAGACCTGCAATAGAGGCTGCGTTCTGAAGTGCTGAACGAGTTACCTTTACTGGGTCGTTGATACCGGCGGCTAGCATGTCAACATACTCTCCGGTAGCGGCATTTAGACCATGGCCGGCAGGCAGGTTGGCAACCTTCTCAGCAACCACACCTGGCTCGAGGCCAGCGTTTAGAGCAATCTGCTTCAAAGGAGCTGAGATAGCAACCCGAACGATGTTTGCTCCAGTTGCCTCATCACCAACAAGCTTGAGAGTCTTGAAGGCAGCAATTCCTGCCTGAATTAGAGCAACACCACCACCGGCGACGATACCTTCTTCAACAGCTGCCTTGGCGTTACGAACAGCATCTTCGATGCGGTGCTTACGCTCTTTCAATTCAACTTCGGTAGCAGCACCGGCACGAATAACAGCAACACCACCGGCTAGCTTGGCTAGACGCTCCTGAAGCTTCTCGCGGTCATAGTCACTGTCTGTGTTGGTGATTTCACGACGGATCTGCTCAACGCGACCAGCAATCTGCTCTTTATCTCCAGAACCATCAACGATGGTGGTCTCATCCTTAGTGATGACAACCTTACGAGCACTTCCAAGCATCTCTAGAGTTGCATTCTCAACCTTTAGACCTAGTTCTTCAGTGATAACTGTTGCACCGGTCAAGATTGCGATGTCTTGCAACATAGCCTTACGGCGGTCACCGAAACCAGGAGCCTTAACAGCAACTGACTTGAAGTTGCCACGCATCTTGTTCAAAACAAGAGTCGCAAGAGCCTGGCCCTCAACATCTTCAGCAATGATCAAAAGTGGCTTGCCCGACTGAACCATCTTCTCAACAACTGGAAGGATGTCTCCAACCTGGGAAATCTTTGAGTTGGCAATCAAAATAAGTGGGTCTTCAAGAATTGCTTCTTGACGCTCTGGATCAGTTACGAATAGACCTGAGATATATCCCTTGTCAAAACGCATACCGTCGGTTAGCTCAAGGTTAATTCCAAAAGCATTACCTTCTTCAACTGTGACCACACCTTCATTACCAACCTTGTCGATAGCGTCAGCGATGATCTCACCAATAACGGTGTCACCGGCAGAGATAGAAGCAGTAGCTGCAATCTGCTCTTTAGATGAAACAGGCTTAGCCTGCTTGAACAGTTCGGCGATAACAGCTTCAACAGCTTTCTCAATACCGCGCTTCAAACTGATTGGATCAGCACCAGCGGCTACGTTACGCAAGCCTTCTTTAACAAGTGCTTGAGCTAGAACAGTTGCAGTTGTTGTTCCGTCACCGGCAACATCATCAGTCTTCTTCGCAACTTCTTTAACCAGTTCGGCACCGATGCGCTCAAACGGATCATCTAGTTCGATTTCTTTAGCAATAGAAACACCATCGTTGGTGATAGTTGGAGCACCGTACTTCTTTTCAAGAACGACATTGCGACCACGTGGGCCAAGGGTGACCTTCACAGTGTCAGCAAGGATGTTCAAGCCCCGCTCAAGACCACGACGTGCCTCTTCGTTAAAGCTAATTATTTTTGCCATGTTGGGTTACGCCCTCCTGGACGATCAAAGTGATTAGTTAGCACTCGCGTATTGAGAGTGCTAATCCATTTTGGCACTCTAACCGGCAGAGTGCAAGTTTGGAGCTTAAAGACAAAGACCACCCTTGCGGGTGGTCAAGCCTTATTAAATTTACTTAGATAACGAAGACGTTGTCAGCCTGTGGGCCTTTGTCGCCGTTCTTCACTTCAAACTCAACGCGCTGGTTCTCTTTAAGTTCCTTGTAGCCCTCAGACTGAATAGCTGAGAAGTGTACGAATACGTCTGCTCCACCATCCTGAGTGATAAAGCCGAAACCCTTTTCAGAGTTGAACCACTTTACGGTTCCTTGTGCCATTTGATGCTCCTATAACTTTTATTTCAGATCCGGTACTTCCTTCACTGCAGCCCCAACCCATGATTACTCAGGGAAGCGATTTCGAGTGTTGTAGCAAACGAATCTTTGAACCTTGTTTAGTCTAGGACGAAAAGCGGGTATCTGTTCCTAAAATTTCTAGTACTATAACAGGACTGTTATAGAGCAGTTTTAGCCGTTTGGCGGCGTATAGCCAGCTCCGAGGCGGACTTCGATTGGATATTTGGCTTTTGGGGTCAAAATAATCTTCATATTTCCAACCAATTTCACTATTTTCTTGGCCAGTGCACGGTATGACTCGTCTTGGATGTGAATTGCTGAAGCTGGCAAAGTTAGGTCTAAATACCTGCTGTATGGAACAACCAGCCCAGAATCCAGCAAGATCTGCCCGATGCTGGCACCATATTTTCTAGTCCCGGTTCCATCCATAACAGTAATTGGGATACTCAGATCTACTCCATTGACAATGTGATGGGTTGGTTGCGGATTAGCGCTCTGCGCTGCAACATATTGCAAACCAAAGTAACCGCCGGTGCTTAACAAAACCGAAGCAAGGCTTAACCAAGCTAATTCGATCCAACGATCTTTAGCTGTTTTACGTGCACGGTGACGGCCAACATGCTCATAGTCTGCATCGAGCAGGTCTAAAGCATCCTGTGCTTTGTCCTTGGCCATCTGTGTCTCCTTAGCTAACTGTTCTATATTAGATACCTAACCTGTGAAAAATCTGGAGAAGCCAAAAATGACCGAACGTAAAGTCGAAAAAACCGAAGAACAGTGGAAAGAAGAGTTAACTGAGGTCGAATTCCACGTGCTCAGGGAAGCCGGGACCGAAAGAGCCTTTACCGGTGAACTCCTAGATGAAGACCGAGTTGGGACCTTCTTCTGTCGAGGTTGTGGGGCAGAGCTTTTCACAAGTGTCTCAAAGTTTGACTCTCACTGCGGATGGCCTAGTTTCTATGAACCTAAAGAAGATCATGCGGTTGAGCTTAGAGAAGACAATTCTCACGGCATGAAAAGAACCGAAGTTGTTTGTAAGGCTTGTGGTTCACATCTAGGTCACGTTTTCGAAGATGCACCACAAACACCAACCGGTGATCGGTACTGCATCAACTCAGTGAGCATCACTTTCAAAGCCGCCGAATAAGTAACTAATAAAGAAAGCTAGGAATAATGTCTGAATTCAGTAAAGCCAAGTTCAAAAAGAAACTAAAGAAAAAGATCAAAAAGAACATTATCAACAACAAGAACTTCACCATCAAAACCCGAAGCTCTATCTATTTCGTTGGTGCAATCGGCGCGGCTATCTACTACATTTCAACGGCAACCGATTTCTGGATGGGTGTTTTAGGACTCTTGAAGGCTTGCGTGTGGCCAGCATTCTTGGTTTTTGCAGCACTAAAAGGTTTAGGGAACTAAATCCCCTTAAAGCTAAAGACCTCCTCAAGGGAGGTCTTTTGTTTTGGAGCCGACCAGGGGACTCGAACCCCTAACCCTCGCATTACAAGTGCGATGCGCTACCAATTGCGCCAGGTCGGCTTGGACTTACGTCCGAGAAAAAGTTTAGCGGTTTACGTGGCTCAGAGTTGCTGATAGAGATAAAAAGACCGGCCCTAAAGGACCGGCCTTTCTATTTAGATCTAACTACTTCTTAGCTGTGTAGTGAACAGTGATCGGTGCAGAAGTAAAAGGGCCGTAGCTCTTTCCACTGATTGTCGCACGATACTGGTAGTCACCAGCAACAGTCTGGACTAGAGCAAAACCAATGCTGGTTGATCCTGAGTGAGCAACAAACTTTCTGAACTGAGTCCAAGAAGCTCCAGGTAACTGCTCTTCGATTACAACATCAAAAGTCTTGACGGTTGCATCTTTAAGGTCTAAGTCACCAACGATGTTGGCACGAATTCCAACCACGTAAGTGCCGGTCTCACCGGTAGCTGGGTGCAAAACGATTTGCTTTGCTCCGCTGGTTGATGAACAAGCTGCCAAGGCAAAAGCCAAAACAGTTGCGATAGCTGCTGAAACTAGAGTTTTTTTCACGTTGATCCTTTACTTTCTTTTATTTTTTCTGGTTTGCTTGGAAGAACTGAGCAAATCTACCTGGGTTTACTAACTTTGTTGAATCGCCATCCCAAGTGTAAACCACACCGTTAACCAAAACATCTGGCGTTCCGGTTGGAATATCGGTTCCAGTCACTGCTGGAGTCGAGAAGGCTTCTGCTGTTCTATTATCAATGAACTTTGCGTACCTCTTTTGATCAATACATTCATTGATTTCAGAGTTGACATCTACTCCAGCTGATTTCAAAGTGTCTTTGATTTGAGAGTCAGTTGGCCCAGAACTGTTTTCAGCTGGCTGGTTTGCATAAAGGGCTGTATTCACATCAAAGAATCGAGCTGGCTGCGAGTTAGCAACACAGAAAGCAGCATTAGCTGCTCTTGAAGAATAGTTGTTTAGTGAGTGGCCATCTAAGAATGAGATTGGGTGATATTCAACAACGGCTAAGCCTGAGTTAATCCAGGTACCAATTTGAGTGGCGTTAGGGTTTTCAAACATCTGACAGACCGGGCACTGGTAATCCTGATAAATCACAACGTGATCCGTCTTTTTAGCTGCTGCCTCAGAAACAACAGTGAAATTCTTTCCAAGCAACACACCACCTAAAGCGGTCACGTTAGCTGGAGTCTTGTGAGAGTTGTCGTTAGTTTGGCTCGAAGTGGAACTGAAGTTAAATATGGCGTAACCAACTCCACCAACAACACCAACAATCAGAATGGTTACCAGGCTAATAGTTATAGCGCGCTTGCGCTTATCGCCTTTAGCACGTTGCTCTCTAAGTTCACGAGCCTTGGCTCTGGCCTGGTCGCGTTGCTCGGACCTGGTCGGACGTGGATTCATTGACATACTTTGATACCTTTCATAGGCTGCCTACCCCACACAAACAGCATAGGTTTCTAAGTCTAGGGCAAGGCTGGAAAATGCGATAATAGAAAACCTAGGCCTTTTTGGCCTAGAAACACTAATTCACTACGGATCGTGCGGCTCGTTCCTGCCGCTGAAGGAGTATCACAATGGCATCAGTTAAATTCGATATGGCCACCAGGCTGTATCCGGGCGGAACCCGCCCAGCGGTTGACAAGATTGAGTTGACCGTAAACGATGGAGAATTTCTAGTTCTCGTCGGTCCATCTGGTTGTGGTAAGACCACAACTCTACGTATGCTTGCTGGCCTTGAAGAGGTCAACGAGGGACGTATCTTCATTGGTAACCGCGACGTCACACAGGTTCCTCCTAAGGACCGCGACATCGCTATGGTTTTCCAAAACTACGCACTATATCCACACATGACAGTTGAAGACAACATGGGCTTTGCTCTGAAGATCGCTGGCGTGAAGAAGGAAGAGCGTAAGGCTAGAGTTTTGGAAGCTGCAAAGCTTTTGGATCTTGAACCATATTTAGATCGCAAGCCTAAGGCGCTATCTGGTGGTCAGCGTCAACGTGTTGCTATGGGTCGTGCGATTGTTCGTAAGCCTGAAGTTTTCTTGATGGACGAACCACTATCAAACTTGGATGCGAAGCTTCGTGTTCAGACTAGAACTCAGATTGCATCTTTGCAGCGACGTCTTGGCGTCACAACTGTTTACGTTACTCACGACCAGGTTGAAGCTATGACCATGGGTGACCGCGTTGCAGTTTTGAAAGATGGAATATTGCAGCAAGTGGACACCCCACGTGCTCTTTATGAACGCCCAATGAACGTTTTCGTTGCTGGCTTC
>Ga0304729_1002311_pt1 | contig 11554 bp, 10 predicted proteins | sample C_131016_MF_Meta_FD_190475 | JGI IMG/M metagenome (GOLD analysis project Ga0304729, IMG submission 190475) | Freshwater microbial communities from Lake Croche, Canada to study carbon cycling - C_131016_MF_MetaG (v2) (version 2) | ecosystem: Environmental > Aquatic > Freshwater > Lake | place... | reverse complement strand
ACTGAATTATCCAAGCTATCCTTTTAAAATAAAAGCCCTTAATGGGAAGGACCAATTATTTGACCCCTTTAGAAAGACTTGGGTGGTGCTTACCCCCGAAGAATGGGTAAGACAAAACTTATTACAATACCTTGTTCAAAAGCTTCAGTATCCTTCCAGCTTAATAGCAGTAGAGAAAGAAATTAAATTAGGAGCACTTTCTAAACGTTTTGATATAGTCGTCTATAAAAACGAAAAGCCTTGGATGATTATTGAATGCAAAGAAGCAAAGGTGACCTTAAATGAAAAAACGATGGAACAAATTTTACAATACCAACAAGTTTTAACGGCGCAGTATTTATTTATAAGCAATGGACACGAAACAATGGGTGCTAAAATAGAATTGGGGAAACTGCAAGCTTTGCAAAATTTCCCCAATTACTTATAAAAATATTTCTTTCACCCTACTAAGGGAAGATACCTAATTCAGCATAAGAAGTTCCTACTTTATTAATGGCACAAACATAAGCGGCTGTTCGCATATCTGGAATAGTAGGATTGGCTTTCCAGATATCCATGATTTCTCTTGTGGCATTAATCATTGTTTCTTCTAACCCACTATGCACTAAATCAATTTCATCCGGACCATGTGCAATAATTTCTTTTTCTGACTCAGTCACTTTTTTCCCTGTTAATTCTTCAATCTGATGTAGAATATTAATATTGGCATTTTCGGTAAATCTTTTTTCTAAACGGCCATACCTCACATGGCTTAAATTTTTCAACCACTCAAAATACGAAACCGTTACCCCACCTGCATTTAAATACATATCAGGTATCACTAAAATTCCTTTAGCAGCTAGAATTTCATCGGCCTCCGGAGTTAAAGGACCATTCGCCGCTTCTCCAATAATTTTTGCTTTTATATTAGGTGCATTGTTTTTATCAATTACATTTTCAAGAGCAGCTGGTATTAAAATATCACATTCCATTTCTAAGGCCTCTGCACTTTTTTCAATATTCTTAGCACCGGGAAAATTTAAAATACTGCCTGTTTTTTTACGGTGTTGAAATACTTCTTCTTCATTTAAACCTGCTTCATTATAAATAGCCCCTTCATATTCAGCAATGGCTACCACAATAGCGCCATGTTCTCTAAAGAATTTAGCTGAATAATAGCCCACATTTCCCAAACCTTGTACGACTACTTTTTTATTTTCGATACCCACCGTTAATCCTTGTTTTTTCATCACCTCCTCCATCAAACAAACTTCTCTCACTCCAAAAAATACCCCTAAACCAGTGGCTTCTTTTCTTCCGCGCACACCACCTAATGAAATAGGTTTACCAGTTACACAACCTGCTGCATCTATCTCGCCTGGTTTTAAGGATTGATAAGTGTCTACGATCCAAGCCATTTCTCTTTCGCCGGTTCCATAATCGGGTGCAGGTACATCAATACCAGGACCTATAAAATTTTTCTTCACTAATTCAGAAGTATATCTTCTTGTAATTTTTTCTAGTTCATAAGTGCTTAAACTTCTTGGACTAATTTTAATACCACCCTTCGCTCCTCCAAAGGGTACATTCACAATCGCACATTTATAAGTCATTAAGGCGGCTAGTGCCATTACCTCATCCTGATTTACTGCCATACTAAAGCGAATACCTCCTTTACAAGGCGACTTGTGTTGTGAATGTTGTACACGATAAGCTTCAATAACTTCAATATGACCATCATCCATTTTAACAGGAAAACGCATACTGTAAATACTATTGCATGCTTTGATTTGTTCTAAAATACCTGTTTCCCAACTGGTAAACTTTGATGCTTTGTCAAAACTTCTTTCTACACTTTGGAAAAAACTATATTCCTCATTCTTTGACATGGTATTGAAATTTAAAATAATTAAATATAAAAACTGGAAATTTTATTTTTCCAATTGACTAATTTTTTTATCAATGCTTCCAACATAAATAAAAAGACCAATAAGTATAATACTAACAATGGTCATGACTAAATAGATTTTACCGTCTTGAACCATGATGCTATTGTTGTTGACAACTTTTGTTTGTAATAATTGAAACATATGAAATAATTTTTTGTGAATTATAAAAGACCCTCTTTTTTTAATTTTAATAATTGTATTCTAATCTGCAAAGTACTAATCCATACACCTAACAAAGTCCAACCTATCACTGCTGGATAAAAAACAGTGCGCATGCTGGCCGACATATCTTTCCCATTGAGGCCTGGATTACCATCACTGCCTTGTCCACCTGGATGCAATGATTCGGTCAATCTTGGCAATATCCAAAGTGTAGGAAATAACATAAAAAAAGAAAATATATTATAGACAGCAGAAAGTCTTGCTCTTTTCTCTGTATCAATTAAACTTCCTCTTAAAACAAAATAGGCGAAATAAATCAATAAGGCAATAGCCGCTCCATTTTGTTTTGGATCGCCCACCCAAGGACTACCCCATTGATAATTGGCCCAAAAAGCACCCGTTATAATTCCTAAAAATCCAAACAACAAACCAACAGAAGCATAAGCCATGGAATATACATCATGCACTGGATTGGCATTGCGTAAATATTTGATGGCATAAACTAAAGAGACAAATAATAAAATCATCATGCCAAACCACATAGGCACATGAAAGAAAAAGTTTCGTATGGATTCTTGAAGGCGGTCGTCGAGTTTAGGTATTTTAACGAGGAAACCGTAAGTACAAGTATACAATAACAAGATTATGGATAGAATTTTCCACCAGCGCGCTCTCAACATAGTTTGACTAATTTAAAATCAATAAATCCAAAAACTAACAATTGTTTGCAAATTTAAACTATTTCAAGCTAATTGCCCAATTTTTGGTGTGAATCTTAAGTAAACAAAATTACTGCTTATGTTGTACATTTGCGTCCATAATTTTCATGCCGTAACATGAAGCGAACTGCCCCGTAAGGCTGTAGTAAACTTAATGTGGCTATCATTTAAAATAGACACAAATGAAACTTTCTCAATTTAGGTACGATCTACCTTTAAATCTCATTGCACAATATCCTACTAAAAGAAGAGAGGATAGTAGACTGATGGTGGTAAACCGTCAAAATGGTCATATGGAAAATCGTCATTTCTCTGATTTATTAGAGTATTACGACGACAAAGATGTTTTTGTAGTCAACAACACCAAGGTATTCCCAGCTAGAATGTATGGCCGTAAAGAAAAAACAGGCGCCAAGATTGAAGTATTCTTATTAAGAGAATTAAATAAACCTAACCGTTTATGGGATGTCATTGTTGATCCCGCAAGAAAAATTCGTGTAGGCAACAAATTGTATTTTGGAGAAAACGAAGAACTAGTAGCAGAAGTAATTGATAATACCACAAGCCGTGGTCGTACCATCCGCTTTTTATGGGAAGGTGACGATGAAGGCTTTAGAAAAATGTTAGAATTTTTAGGGGAAACTCCTTTACCTAAATATATTAAGCGCAAGCCAGACGAAGAAGATAAAGAAAGATACCAAACTGTTTATGCAAAGCATGAAGGTGCGGTGGCCGCCCCTACTGCTGGATTACATTTTAGTAAAGAGTTAATTAAAAGGTGTGAAATTATTGGTATTCGTTTTGCAGAAGTAACCTTACATACTGGATTAAGCACTTTCAGACCTATTGAAGTAGAAGATTTAAGCAAACATAAAATGGATGCTGAATATTTCAAGATAGATGAAGAAGCTTGTAAGATTATTAATACCGCTAAAGAAAATGGCCGTCGTGTATGTTCTATTGGAACTACGGCGATGCGCGCTATGGAAAGCAGCGTTACTGCTCAGCGTTTATTAAAACCAGCTGAAGGATGGACGAATCATTTTATTCACCCTCCTTATAATTTTAATATTGCAGATAGCTTAGTAACCAACTTTCATTTACCTAAGACTAGCTTGTTAATTATGTCTTGCGCTTTTGCCGGCTATGAATTAGCCATGGAAGCTTATAAGAAAGCGATTAAGGATAAATACCGCTTCTTCTCTTATGGTGATGCGTTATTATTTATCTAAATTTTATAAAATATAAATTTAAATAAATAATACTCTTAAGATTTTTTTACTATTTATTTAATCCATATTTTAAAATAGGATTAAATAAATAACACTCTGATGATTTATTCACTATTTATCTGAATTTTATAAAATATAAAAAAGCCCCCCGATTCTCGAGGGGCTTTTTTTGTAGCCTAAATTAATTCAAAAGAAGCATAATTTAATTGGATTAACTCATCGCAAACATCTGTGCATAGCGTTAAGAAAATGACTTAAGTTCATCGTTAAAAAATTGTGCATGTTTGAGCGAAGCGAGTTCACAATTTTAGATGAACGTAGTCGTTTTTAGCATCATGCACAGCGGAGAGCGAGAGGAATCTAATTAAATTAGCTTCTATAAGCGACTACTATAAATTAAACAAGCCCTTATTAATCAACTGCAGAGTCTTTACTTTATGCTCGCTTGGGATAAGTAATGAAATGTTATGATGACTTCCACCATAACTTACCATGGTTACAGGAATTTCATTGATGGCTGCAAATAATTTATTGAGTACCGCATCTGTTTTAGCTATTTCATTACCCACAATAGAAACAATGGTTTGGTCTTTTTCTATTTCCACAGAAGCTATTAAGCTAAGTTCTGCAATAATTTCATTTAAATGTAGATCTGTATCAATGGTTACAGATACGGCTACTTCTGAAGTGGTAATCATATCTATAGAAGTTTTATACTTCTCAAATACTTCAAATATTTTTCTTAAAAAACCATAAGCCAATAACATTCTACTACTTTTTATTTTAATGGCAATGATATTGTCTTTGGCCGCAACTGCTTTCACTCCTACACTACCGGCTTCTTTTTTAATAACCGTGCCTGCCGCAGAAGGTTGCATGGTATTCAATAATTTAACGGGGATATTTTCAAGTTGCGCAGGCCATATACAAGTGGGATGTAAAATTTTTGCACCAAAATAAGCTAGCTCTGCCGCCTCATCAAAACTTAATTGATCTATAGCTACTGTTTTATCCACTACTCTTGGATCATTGTTGTGCATGCCATCAATGTCTGTCCATATTTCACATACACTCGCTTTTACTGCAGCAGCAATCAAAGATGCGGTATAATCACTTCCTCCTCTTTTTAAATTATCCACCTCGCCTTTGGCATTGCGACAAATATACCCTTGTGTTACAAATAATTTTGTAGTGGTATGTGCTGCCAAAGTTTCTTTTAACTTAGATTCAATAACCACTAAATCGGGTTCATCGTTAACATCTAATTGCATAAAATCTAATGCCGGCAATAAAACATGATCAATTTTTTCTTGTTCTAAGTACAAGGAAAAAAGTTTAGTGCTCATGAGTTCCCCTTGTGCCAAAATATCTTTATTCAATGCATCACTTAAAGAAATTTTTTGGGTGATGCGTAAAAATTCAAAATGCTCAGTAATAATATCGTTGGCCTTTGAACGCAAAGCTTCCCCTGAAAGTAATTCAAGAATAAAAGCACGGTATTGTTTTTCCAATGCCTCAACTTTTTCAATGGCAGATTTTTTATTGGTAGATGCCAAAGATTTACTTATTTCAACTAAGGCATTGGTCGTGCCACTTAAAGCACTAAGTACAACAATCGTAGCTTCTTGATCACGCGAAATCAATTGAGATACTTGATGCATGCGCTCAGGCTTGCCTACACTAGTTCCACCAAACTTCATTATTTTCATTGCAGTTCTTTTTCGAGGCTCAAAGGTAAATAGGCCAAAGTAAAATAGGAGATAAAAATGCCCTTATTTTAAAAACAAATTGCAAACTAATGTTAGTCTATCAAAAAGAAAGCGTTACTAAAATGGAAGATCATCTACGGGTGCATCTTCATTCCCCCCTGCGCTTGCTGGAGAAGGGTTGTAACTACTGCCCGTATTTTGATCTGCTGGATTTCCTGCTCCATCTGAGCTTCCAGATCCAGAAGGTTTAGCACCTAATAATTGAACCGATACAATTCGTAATGTTAACGATGCCCCGTTTCTTCCATCTGCAGTGGTATAGGATCTTACATCAGGCGTTCCTTCTACATATACTTGAGTACCTTTTTTTAAATAAGGGGCTACAGCAGTTCTGTCTGTCCAATAAGAACAATCCACCCAGGTGGTTCTATCTTTTTGATTGCCTTGCGCATCTTTATAACGTTCTGTGTGGGCAACATTAAAATTAATTACAGTTTTGCCATTTACATTGTTCACTAGGGCATCTTTACCCAAATTTCCGATTACTTGTAGCTTGATCATTTTCTGTGTTTTAGTCGTTTTATAATATCATCGTTTGAAAGTGAAGATAGTATTTTTTAGAATTTTGAACTGAAAACCCAAGCCCATTTTATGAACATTCTGCCATTTAGTAAAGATGAATTACTTTTGTGCTAAGCCAACTTTTAACTGGCCAAACACTATGAGCAAAAAAGGCAAGGTTTTAGTCGCCATGAGCGGCGGTATCGATAGCACTGTAGCAGCTTTAATGCTACACAACGAAGGCTACGAAGTAATCGGCATTACCATGAAAACCTGGGACTACGCCACCAGCAATGCCAATGGAAAAGAAACAGGTTGTTGCAATATTGACTCTTTCAATGATGCCCGATTGGCGGCAGTAAACAATGGCTTCCCACATTATATTTTAGACATTAGAGATGAATTTGGTGATTTTGTCATCGAGAATTTCGTGGAAGAATACTTAGCAGGACGCACACCCAATCCCTGTGTGATGTGCAATACGCATATAAAATGGAGGGCCTTGTTAAAAAGAGCCGATGCGTTAGGATGTGATTTTATTGCTACAGGACATTATGCCAAAGTGCGTCAACATACCAATGGACGTTTTGTGATTTCTAAAGGATTGGACAACACCAAGGACCAGAGTTATGTTTTATGGGGCGTGGATCAAGATTTATTAAGCAGAACAATTTTACCCTTGGGTGGCATGCATAAGAAAGACATCAAACAAATGGCCATTGATATGGGTTATCCCGAATTGGCTAAAAAAAGCGAGAGCTATGAAATTTGTTTTGTGCCTGACAATGATTACCGTGGATTTTTAAAAAGACGAGTGGATGGATTGGAAGAAAGAGTCAATGGCGGATGGTTCCTAGACACTAAAGGAAAAAGATTAGGCAAACACAAGGGCTACCCTTTTTATACCATTGGACAAAGAAAGGGTTTAGAAATTGCCTTGGGCAAACCTGCTTATGTAGTATCCATCGATCCCATCAAAAATGAAGTAGTGATTGGAAATGAAAATGATTTGGACCAAAATGACATGATGGTTGCTAAATTAAATTGGATCAAATATGATCATGTAGCGGATGAGATGGAACTGATGGCTAAAATTAGATACAAAGATGATGGCGCCCTATGTACTTTATCCAATACCAATAATGGCATACAAGCAAGATTTTACGAAAATGTAAAAAGTATCGCGCCTGGGCAAAGTGCTGTTTTTTATGAAGGCGATGATGTAGTGGCAGGTGGTATTATTCAAAGTGGTCACTTAATACCCAAGTCGCCATTTACAATATAAGTTATTCAGCAATTTTTTGAAGCAATGCCCCAAATAGCGTGTCGGCTTGCTTATCATAACCAATAAAATATTGTTGTGCAACTATTTTGAATTTACCAGTAGCCAATAATTTTTCAATTTGCGCTTCGTTTTCATTTTTATAAACAGAGCAAGTTGCTGCCAACAAATACCCCCCTAGTTTTAACGCAGGTGTTAAATGATGCAACATTTTAGATTGTAATGTTGTAAAACCTTCCAATTGATTTTCGGTAAAGCCTACTAAATTTTCGGGCGTACGGCCCCATGTGCCACTTCCTGAGCAAGGTAAGTCCGCAAAAATAAAATCAAATTGTTTTTTAATAGCAAAAGGTAAAGTAATATCCACCACTTGCAAGGAGGCGGGTTGTATGCCCGCGTCTTTCAAACGCTTCTCACAATTGAATAAAATATTTTCTCTGATGTCTGAGACATGCAGTTGTACATTGGGAATAAAATCTTTAATTAAAATCGATTTCCCCCCGCTTGCCGAACAAGCGTCCCAGGCCACCAATGGTTTTTCGGTGACTGGAATTAATTGCAACAATTGGGCCAATGCCTGCGAATTTAAATCCTGAATGACTGCCTCTTTATTTAGTACCATAATATTTTGCAGCGAACTTGTATTAGGCAAAGCAAAACTCATTTCACCAATCGACTCAAAAAACAATGCTGCTTTTTCCAAGGTAGCTTTTACCAATTCTTTTTTTCCTGGCCTTGCACGAATAAATAATAAAGGTTGTTGTAAATGAGCACCGATAAATTTTGGAATATCAATGGCAGGTGAAATCAAATTTTGCAAAGGAAATGCTGCGCTCAATTTTCTAAAATATTCATAACAGATGGCACTAATACTTTTACGATCCTTACTCCCATGTTTCTTATGGGCAGCGAAATAGGTTTTTAAATAAAGGGCAAAAGGAGTGGGTCCCTCATATTCTCTCACCAATTTATCTGCTACGTTCTGATGTGAGTTGTGGTATTTATCAATTGTCATTTTCTAGGGAGTGTCGGTTGTTTTCTGTTGCTACAAATATCCGTTTAAAACTGTTAAATTAGCCTTCTAAAGAACAAAGGAAGGAAGGCTGCAGTACTAGATTGTAAAATATGTATAAAATACTGATAATCATTCATTTATATAGAAATCGCTTTTTTTTCAATTTTAATTTTAATTATTTGTTGAAGTACCTTACCTTTGCCCTCCTGAAAATTAAATAGTACATGGCAAATCACTCGGCAACAAAAAAAGACATTAGACAAGCAGCAAAACGTCGCGATAGCAACCGTTATTATGGTAAAACTACCCGTAACGCGATTCGTGAATTAAAAATCGTAGACGATCAAAAAGTTTACAATGAAAAATTGCCGAATATCATGTCTCAAATTGATAAATTAGCAAAACGTGGCATTATCCACAAAAATAAAGCGGCTAATTTAAAGAGCAAATTGGCTAAACACGTTGCTGTTAAAGCAACTGCTAAGTAGATGTTTTTTGCATAATTAAGATTAATTAATCAATTATACCCATCCCGCTCCGAGCATTCGAGGCGGGATTTTTTTTATGTATCTTCGCGCTATGACTGAAAAGATACTCATCCTCGACTTCGGAAGCCAGTATACACAGCTTATTGCCCGCGCGGTAAGAGAAGCCAATGTGTATTGTGAGATAAAGCCTTTCAATAGCAAAATAGACTTTGATTCCACCTTAAAAGGAGTCATTTTAAGCGGTTCTCCTGCCAGTGTCAACGAAGCTGATGCACCCAATCTAGACATCAAGGCCATTTTAGATAAGCTGCCTGTTTTGACCATCTGTTATGGTGCCCAATTAACTGCCAAGAACTTTGGGGGCAAGGTAGAAAAATCAAACAAAAGAGAGTATGGTCGCGCCCAATTGCGCATTCAAAAGGACGACCTTATTTTTAAAAATATTGCCAACAATAGCCAGGTATGGATGAGCCATAGCGACTCCATTACACAGCTGCCAGCAGATTTTGAACTCTTGGCCGATACAGACAGTATTCCAGTAGCTGCTTTTAGAAAGAAACAAGACGCCGGGAACTCTTTACATGGATTTCAGTTCCATCCCGAGGTATACCATTCCTCAGAAGGTAAAAAACTGATCCAGAACTTTTTGGTAGCCATTTGTGGTTGCCAACAAAATTGGACCCCTTCTTCCTTTGTTCAAGAAACCGTAGACAAGTTAAAGGCGCAGATTGGAGACAGTCATGTGATTATGGCTTTAAGTGGTGGCGTGGACAGTACGGTAGCCGCTACCCTCATTCATAGAGCCATTGGAGACAGATTGCACGGCATATTTGTAGACAACGGCGTACTTCGAAAAAATGAATTCCAAGACGTATTAGACATCTACAAATCCATTGGCTTAAATGTAACAGGCATTGATGCCAAGCAAATGTTTTATGATGCCTTGGCGGGCAAGTCAGAACCCGAAGAAAAACGAAAAATTATTGGAAAACTATTTATAGATGTATTTCAAGTAGAAGCATCTAAAGTATTGGAAGCCAAGTTTTTAGGTCAAGGAACGATTTACCCAGATGTAATTGAGAGTGTAAGTGTTCACGGACCTTCCCAAACCATTAAATCTCACCATAATGTAGGTGGCTTACCTGACACCATGCACCTTCAATTGGTGGAGCCACTTAGGTATTTATTCAAAGACGAGGTAAGAAAAGTTGGTTTAGAATTGGGCATCCCTGCTCACTTAATTAATAGGCATCCTTTCCCGGGACCAGGACTGGCCATTAGAATATTAGGAGACATTACTCCTGAAAAAGTAGCCCTTTTACAAGCGGCAGATCATATTTATATGAATGCCTTAAAAGAGTTTGACCTTTATACCAAGGTATGGCAGGCTGGAACCATATTACTACCTGTAAAAACTGTGGGTGTAATGGGAGACGAAAGAACCTATGAGTTTACTATAGCCCTAAGAGCTGTTACCTCGGTAGATGGTATGACCGCAGACTGGGCTCACCTACCTTATGAATTTTTAGCCCATGTTAGCAATGCCATCATCAATGAAGTACGTGGTATTAACAGAGTAGTTTATGACATTAGCTCAAAACCACCCGCCACCATTGAATGGGAGTAATTATTGTAACTTAATCAACTGATTTACATTATTTTATAATGTCTAGTTCAATTTTTTCTTCAAACTAGTAATTTGATCCTGTAAATTGTTGACTACACCGGCCAATTGATCCACATTCCACATAGGTTGTGCACCTGCTTTATGTATGATATAAACCGCTTTCCATATCTCTACAATATCGGTGGCATTTACTTGATATGGCTCGTATAAAGGATTGTCACTCAACAAAGTAAGTTTATCTTCTTTTCCACTATTTGAACGATCATCATTGGTAATGATACGCTTGTAAACCACTCCATCCGCATTGGAAACTACGATATAAGTATTGCTGTTTTTTACCTCTTTAAAGCTTTCCACCTTCTCACCCACAATCACACTCCCACTTGGGGTAGGCAACATGCTATCCCCTAAAATTTCAAAGGCTCGATAGTCGCCTGGAGCCAACATTGGTAAAGTGAAGGTATTCAATTCGTCAAGGAACTCAGGATCGGCGTAGCCAGTCAAATAACCTGCTGCTGCCTTTACTGGTACAAAACTGACTATCGATGCCAATGAAATAGACTTGTCCGATTTCAAGGCCCTTCGACGCTCCATATAGCTATTGTTGGAGCCATTTGAGTCTTGCCCATTGGCGCTTAATAAGGCCAAATCTTGGAATAAGAATTCCTCCAAACTAATGGAGAATTTTGCACAAATGGTTTCCATTACTTCCAAGCGAGGCTCGGCTCTTTCTTCTTCATAAGCCCCTACTAAGGAACGTTTGATTTGAAGTTGATTGGCCATTTCTTCTTGTGTCCATTCGCGCTGCTTTCTGATGTACTTTAAATTTTT
>Ga0304729_1002310_pt1 | contig 11556 bp, 11 predicted proteins | sample C_131016_MF_Meta_FD_190475 | JGI IMG/M metagenome (GOLD analysis project Ga0304729, IMG submission 190475) | Freshwater microbial communities from Lake Croche, Canada to study carbon cycling - C_131016_MF_MetaG (v2) (version 2) | ecosystem: Environmental > Aquatic > Freshwater > Lake | place... | reverse complement strand
AAGGAAAGCGTCCACTTGCAGTCGGATTCTTCTTCTCGCTTGGTCATTCATCTGTTGTAGCAACACTTGCAATCTTGCTCAACTTTGGAATTAAAGCAGTTGGTTCTCAGTTGAAAGATCAGAATTCACAACTGCACCACTACACCGGGCTAATTGGCACAACTATCTCTGGAACTTTCTTGATGTTGATTGCAATTCTCAACTTAATGATTTTGCTTTCTATCGTGGGCGTTTTCTTACAAATGCGTAAAGGTGCTTATAACGAGGAAGAACTTGAAAAACATCTTAACTCTCGAGGTTTGCTGATGCGTTTCTTTGGTCCAATCGCTCGACGCATCGATGCAAGTTGGAAGATGTATCCGCTTGGAATTCTCTTTGGTCTTGGTTTTGATACTGCAACCGAAATTGGCTTGCTCGTTCTTGCGGGATCTTCAGTAATTGCAGGGCTGCCCTGGTGGGCAATTATTTCACTGCCACTCTTCTTCGCAGGCGGCATGAGTTTGCTCGATACCATTGATGGATCATTTATGAACTTTGCATACGGCTGGGCATTTTCGAAACCAGTTCGTAAGGTGTATTACAACATCATCATCACAGGACTTTCGGTTGCTGTGGCGCTCTATGTTGGAGGACTTGAGATCTGCCAAGTGATTGCAAATCAGCTCAGCCTCACGGGTGGCTTCTGGGATTTCGCTCTAGCTTTTAACTTGAATTCAGCTGGTTACTTCATTGTTGGGGCATTTGCAGTTGTCTGGTCAGTTGCCTTGCTGTTATGGAAATACGGCAAGATTGAAGAACGCTGGCATAACACTGCCCACGCTGCACAAATGGCACGCGGAGAAAATACAGATCACGCTGCAGCTGGAATCGATTTAGGGCCAATTACTGATGGCTGGAAGATCGACTAATTTTAATTCTTCCCTGAGCAATCGCAGCACCCAGTAAGACAATTACTGCACCTACGGGTTCATACCAGGTAATAGATTCTTTAAGGAAGATGATTCCTACAACGATTGCCACCACTGGAGTTATATATGTGACGGTGCTTGCAATCGCACTTCCAGCTAATTGCATTACTTTAAAGTTCCATAAGTATGCGAAGCCGCTTCCGAATACTCCCAGCCCGAGCATTCCAAGTACTGGTCCGACTCGATACTCATCTTTTGCAATTCCGTCGTATAGATAAAAGGGAAGAAGAGTGAGTGCAGCCAAGGTTAATTGCATTGCTACAAGTGATTCAGAGGGTAATTTATATGGCATCACATATTTGCGTGTGTAGGGAAATGAAATCCCATAGCAACTGACAGCAAGCAGAAGTACCAATATTGCCCACAGTGGATTCTCGCCTAGGCCGTGCCAGACTCCAAGCACCGTAAGTACCCCTGCAAAACCAATCATCAAACCTATGAATTGATAGCTCTTTGGTTTTTCATCTCGATTCACAAAGAGAATTGCGATGATTGTCATCAGTGGTGTTACGGCATTGATAATTCCTGCCAGCACCGACGTCACTTCAATTTCGGCAAGTGCAAAGAGGACTCCTGGAATTACATTGAGCAACAGAGCAACAATCCAAAGATGGAACTGCACCTTTCTCTCTCTTGGAAGTGCAATCTTTCGAATACGTGCGACTATTAAAAGAGTCAGCGCACCAAGTGCACAGCGCCCAAAGGCAACGCCAAATGGAGTGAGAAATTCAAGACCCAATTTGATGAAGATAAAAGAACAACCCCATACGCTGCCAAGGGCAAGGTATGGGGCTATCCAGCCAGAATTTTCTTTAGGCGAAGCTGAGAGCGAAGGCACCGAGCAATGATGACACAACCATCCAGACCCACCAGATATTCACGATATCTACATGCCAATGATCTGACTTATAGAGACCTAGACGTGAACGGTTCCAGTTTCCAAGTGAAATGAAGGCTGTAAGTATTAAGTGAACGGTATTCATCACTGCAAAGAGATACCAACAAGAGACATACGTGCCGTTATAGAAAGTAAATGGCACCGCACCAAATTGCTGCACCTGGAAGAAGAGCGCAATCAGCGAAGATAGAAATGCAATCAGACCAAATGTCTTCAGGCTGCTCTGATTTCCTTGGCGCACACTGCGAAGAGCCATGAAGTGCGCGAGCAATCCAACGGCAGCAATTGCTGTGATCTTCCAAGCAGATGCACTTGAGACCGGAAGAATTGCAGGTGCATCACCATCTGCCTTAGGTAGCCACATCTCATTGACATTCTGTGCCTTCAAGTAGAAATAGGTGAAGAGCATGCTGAGTGCGAATGCAACGTCAGCGACAATGAGAAGGATTACTCCTAGTCGGTTACGGCTTCCAACAACATCTGGATGTTCATGATGCGGGTTGGCATGTGTATCAACGCTCATTAGCTCTTCCTTCCATATCCGTAAACATCTTCGGTAACAACGGGCAGGGTTTCAAAGTTCTCAAGTGGTACTGGATTTGGAACTGTCCATTCGAGAGATTTTGCTTGCCATGGATTCATCGGTGCTTTAACTCCGCTGCGCCATGATCCGATTACTGCGGCCAGAAGAATCAGCATTCCAGTCATGATTGTTGCTGCGCCAATTGATGTAACAAGGTTGCCCTTATTAAAGATTGCTGCATACGCTTCAACGCGACGAGGTTGACCTTGAAGTCCGACAAAGAACATACCGATGAAGGCAACGTTAAATCCAACCTGTACTAGCCAGAATGAGATCCAAGAGAGCTTCTTATCAAGCATGCGCCCTGTCATCTTTGGGAACCAATAAACGAGTGAGGCTATCGCTCCTGTTAGACCGGCACCCATAAGTGTGTAGTGGAAGTGTGCCGTCACATACATTGAACCGTGCAGGAATGCATCAGCAGGAACATCTGAAAGATAAATTCCTGTGACTCCACCAATCATGAAGTTCCATAGAAGCGCGAAGATTGATAACGCAGGAACGGTTACCCACAACCTGCCTCGCCACAGCGTTCCAATAAGAACAAGGAAGAGCATTCCCGTTGGTATCGAGATTAATTCGGTCGTTAACATAAATGGTGCATTCAGTAGCGGAGCCCAACCAGACATATACATGTGGTGAGCCCATACAAGTACTGAAAGTCCGCAGATACCTGCAATACCCATTACCGCAACATTGAAACTAAAGAGTGGGCGACGGGTAAAGACTGGCGCCATCTCCATAAGTGCTGCAACTGCAGGAATAAGAATTACATAGACCTCTGGGTGACCCATGATCCAGAAGAGATTTTCATATAACCAACCGCTGCCACCACGAGCTGTGTCATAGAAGGATGTGCCAAGTGCACGATCCATTCCTGACATTACTTGCGATAGGAAGAAGACTGGGAATGCAGGAAGTGCCAGTGCAACTGATGCAACAACACCATAGATAAAGATTGGTGTGCGATTCCATGTCATTCCACGTGCACGCATACGCACAACTGTTGTCGTGATATTCGCACCTGCAACCATTGTTGAAAGTGCAAAAATACAGATAAACATGATGTAACCGTTCATGCCAAGTGGAGCTTGTCCGGCAAGTGGGTTATAGGCAGACCATCCAGTTGATATTCCACCGATGAACTGTCCCCATACAAGAGGAATTGCAGCAGCAACGATCAGCCAGAAGCTCAGCGCATTAAGACGTGGGAATGCCATATCTCGCGCACCAATCATGATTGGCATGATGTAGTTACCAAACGGACCTGTAACCATGATGATGGTTCCGACAATCATGATGATTCCGTGTGTACCGACAATTGAGTTATAGGCCTGTGGGTGTATCCAGCCGCCTTCAGGCGTTCCTAGATTGGCGCGGATGAGCATCGCAAGAATTCCACCCATGCCGAAAATCACCATTGTGATTACTAAGTATTGAATACCTACAACTTTGTGATCTGTTGTATAGCGGAAGTAGCGCTTAACACCCATATCTTTTCCAGCTAAGAACATGTTCTCGTCGTGAGAAAGATCTTTACCCATGACCCAACGGAATGGTGCAACGAGTGCACCTATGCCGGTCATAAATCCAACAAACCAACCAATCATGGAAAGTAGGGTGATTTTATCTTCGCGAGTAAATAGTGGAGCAGTCTCAGAATCTGCTGGAAGTAATGACAGTGTCAATCTCCAGACAACAATTGCAGTAATTGTTCCGAGTGCGAATGCAGTAAAGACGTTTAGATGACGAATGATTCCAACTTTAGGTGTGTGACCTGAAGTTGGCGCTGTATGTGCCATTGTTGTTGTCATTATGCAGTTGCTCCAGCTTCAGTCCAAGTTGTCTTTCCTGTATCTGGTTGGCTGGCTAGCCATTTCTCGTAATCTTCTTTGCTTTCGACAATTACCTTATTCTGCATATATGCGTGTAGCAGGCCGCAGAGTTCGGCGCATCGGACATCAAAGGTTCCAATTTTGTTTGGTGTTACTGCAGTTTCTGTAAAGACACCAGGGTTTGCATCGATCTTGACTCCAAGTTGTACCAACCAGAATGAATGCTTCACATCTTTACTTGTTACGTGAAATACCACTGGCTGATTTACTGGTAGATGGAGCACTTGTGATCTAACTCCGCTACCGCCCGGATAGTCAAAGTCCCAGACCCATTGCTGCCCAACAACATTGACGTGTATTGCATTCGCATCTAAAAGTCTCGCGTCGTCTTTCTGCAGCGCGATTAACCCGACCACCAGTGCGAACAAACATAACAATGCAGAGATGACAATCCACAGCGCAATTGCGCGAGGAGAGTTTCTGATTGCATGATCAGCTTCAGGAGGTGGATTGTCACCGTAGTGGCGATCGTGCAGTAGCGCTTCGAGCGAGATAGCTGCGGCAAATCCAGCAACTGGTGCTGCGGCCCAGGTAAATACACGCATTAAGTGAATTACATTCGCCATAGTTGCAGAAGCCGGTGCTCCTAAAGCGCGTACCTGCACTTCAGTGCCCACATAACCGATGAATGCTGTGAGGATTACCCATAGCACTGCATGAGTCTTTACATCTTTTCGCTTCCACCATTGGCCTGTGAAGTAGTCGGGATTTGTATCTTGCATAGTCTTATCCCTTCACAATCAAGTGGCCGGACATATAGCTCATCGTTGACATTGCCGCTCCGAAGCGAGCGATAGTTCCGTCACCGCATGGGAATTCACAGTTCCATACATATTCACCTTCATCACCTGTGATAAATGTGAAGGTAGTTTTTGTTGGGAACTGTGTGTATCCGCCTGCTTCTTCAGCAGCTGAAACTTCTTCATCTTTTGACATCATCAATGGAACACTTACGAAGAGCTGAGATTTCTTATCTGAAATTCCATGAATCGTAAATGTGTGACCAACAACGTCTGCCGGAATATTTGTGATTTGCTGTTCAGCAGAAATATTTGCCTTCGCCTTTGTATCCCAACGTTGTACAAAAGTCGCAGTTCCATCAACAGTTCCACGAACGTGTGCAAAGAAGTCGTTAGTGATGCTTTCGCCAGAGTCATACTGATAAATAGTTACTGTCACAGCTGAATGTGCAGGCACTTCAAAATTTGAACCTGATCCTGCGCCGCTCAATACTTCGCCATTAGGGCCCCCTGCGCTATATGTAACGTAGTCAGGATGAGCACCGCCCCCTGCGCCATGTTGGCCGCCGAATTGGCTATTGGGATAAACGTTGAGTGAAAGTTTTACTTGCGGATAAGCCTTGCCATCAGCAGCGGTATACGAACCAGCACTTTGGGCAACCACAATTCCTGGATCATTTTTGGCAGCTGCCACATATGTTCCGATTCCGGCGATGAGACCGAATCCAAGAACGACTGTGGTGAGCGCAGCGAGTATTCGCTTATTCATTCATATCCCCACTCTTCGTTGAGCATTAACCTTTGGATTACACAGGTGGCTGTGCTCTGGTTCACAACAGGATACGCCTGACATACCTATTCGCATAGGGTTTGCAGAGGTTATTAATCAGCTTTATTTCAATTCATTCATACCAAATTCTCGAATTCAGGGCTAACCTGCCTATTCATGGAGATGCATCACCACGAAGTGAGTCTGATGAACTCTTGGCAACTTGCTCCTGAAATTCTCATTCCACTTATTCTTTTGGCATATCTCTACATTCGTTTCCCTGTTACTTCACCTCGCCAAAAAATATTTTTCTTCTCTGGACTCATATCTATTATCGCTGTCGTAAATACTCCTATCGGTGCTCGCGCAATGGATTACTTCTCTCTTCACATGATCCAACACATCACCTTGATGATGATCACTGGGCCACTTTTGGTCTTAGGTGCACCAGACACATTTCATCCAGAGGGAAATATTTTCAGAGCGCTAACTCATCCCATTTTTAGTTGGTTTACATATGCAGCGCTGATGATTGGCGTACACCTACCTGGGCCACATAGATTCATTATGGATAATTCGTGGGCTCACACTTACATCGAAGTGCCTCTCTATATAGCACTGCCATTCCTCTTCTACTTCAATCTCCTCGATCGCAAATTAGTTAATCGCAGACTCTCGCCAGCTTTCTCGGTTATCTCACTCTTCTTGATGATGGTTCCTGAAACGCTAACTGGCTTCTTTATCTATGTAAGCCATGGTTCGCTCTACAACGATATGTACACAATCAATGATCAACGTCGCGGAGGATCATTGATGTGGTCAGGTGCGATGATTATCGATACCGTGTGGATGTCTATTGCTGTCTATCACTGGATAAAATCTGAAGAACGCAAATCACTTGAAGTAGATGCCGAAATCGCGGCAGAGAAAAAGTTGCAAAATGGCTAAAGAAGATTTTGAAGCACCTGATTGGGTAACTAATAATGAGGAGCTAAAACCACTCACCCCCAAACAGAAACGTATCTTTGTTGCTGTACTGATTGTTGTTATTCCATTTTGTTTATGGGCCGGATGGTTTGAATGGAATCGCGCCCACGAAGGACATTGGCGTGCCTGGGTCTACACATTCGAATGGCCATTCTTTGCAGCTGTTGCGCTCTATATGTTTAGAAAATTCTTAATTGGTGATCGTCCAAAAATTCCGCGCCCCAACTTGAAAGAGTTAGCTAAGGATGAAGATAAGTAAGTGGGCCCAGACAGGCTCGAACTGTCGACCCACGGATTAAAAGTCCGTTGCTCTACCGGCTGAGCTATAGGCCCCACGTTAATAACTGGCGCAGTCTACTACCTCTAGATAGTGCTCTGGTTAACGCATTATTCCTGTATGGCCTAGCGAATATCGCCCTGGTTGTGGCCAATACGTTAATCCATGTGGTTCGTGTCCCACTTTGATACGAGTTACAAAAGATCCCTTTTCAATATCGAATACATAAACTTCTGAATCGTAACGACCTGATACCCAGAAGAATTTTCCGTCAGTTGAAATATTGCCCATGTCAGGACTTCCCCCACCAGGAATCTTCCATTTAGCAATCAACTTATTATCTGAAAAACGAAGTACAGAAACTGAACCTTCTTCGCGGTTTGTAATAAGAAGAGTCTTTGCATCACGTGTTACGTAGAGTCCGTGAGCACCTTTGCCAGTACGAAGGAAGGTGAAATGACCAAAGTTATCGGCCGGCATAATCCAGATTCCATCGGATGCCATATCGGCAATATAGAAAGTCTTTCCATCTGGTGAAATCTTTACATCCTGAGGCATTGGATTCATCGACTGTACTGACTTCAATTTTGCTACTTTTAGAATTTCCATCTTCGCTGTATCAATCAGAAGTACCGACCCTGAAAACTCACATGAGACAACGAACTGGGTGCCGTCAGCAGTCCAGTCAGCATGGTTTACACCTGCACAAGGGACTTTTAGAGTTTTCTTGATAGCCATCGTTTGCGGATCTCTAAAGACAATCTGCTTGTCTGCCTCTGCCATGACAAGTGCGTATTTGCCGTTGGGTGTGAAGTAGAGATTGTAAGGATCGTGAACGTAGATATCCTTACGCGCGGTAACTGTGCGCGGATCTATTGGGGTTAAGTAATTGCCTTTATTATCATTAACCCACAAGGTTTGTAGATCCCATGATGGAACAACGTGCTGTGGCCCCGCATGGGTCTTGATTGTTTTTATAATTTTGTAAGTTTTTGGATCAATGACCGAAACTGTTGCTGAACGAAAGTTTGGAACATAGACAAGCTCTGGCTGACCCTTTACAGCGTCAGATAAATTATTAGGTGTATCGGCTGCATAAATATTATTTGTATCCAATACTGGAGGCATCCCTGCAAGAGGTGCGGCAAATGCACTGACATTTGCAAAGAGAAGGGAGAAAGAAAGCGGTAATACGAGGAAGACTTTTTTCATGCAAGAAGCTCAGTGAGCGTTACAGGGGTTAAGCCTTGGGCATGCAACTTATCTAGAATTGTTGGCATCGCATCGAGTGTGACTTTATGGCCAAAGTGCATACTGATAATCGAACCATTTTTCACATTATTCATCACATTTGAAACCATCTTTGATTTTGATACATCTTTAAAATCTTCAGAGTCGACCTCATATGAGATGCATTGACCGTATCCATATTTCACCGCAGCTTTACGAATTGTGCTTGTAGAAAATTGCGTACCCGAGGGTCTAAACCAGGCACCATGGTTACCAATTAACTTGGTTAATTCATTGGCACATCCTGTGATTTCTGAATCAACACGCTTTGCCGAAATAGTTTTCATCTGTGTATGAGTCATTGTGTGATTTCCGAGATCATGACCATCGCCAACAATTCTTGACGCCACTGAAGGCTCGGTTACCAACCATGTGCCCACGGCAAAAACCGAAATCTTCGTATTTGATTCCTTAAAGAGTTTCAGTAGAGGGTCTGCATAATCAGGTGCTCCTGCGCCGTGGAATGTCAGTGCAACTTTCTTCACGTCGCGTGGTCCATGTTGAATATCAGCACTCGCAGCTTCAGCGCTTTGGCTGCTCAGTAATTCAAGTCCCCCAGCGCCAAAGACAGCTGTTGCTTTCAATAGGTTGCGGCGTGAGATTGTCATATGCAAAGAGTACCGAGTGAATCAACGGCCGCGGCTAGCACGCAACAAGCGATCTCTAATTGCGATTGAGATACCGGTTCCAGCGGGTTGCACAACGATAACTCTTGAAAGTTTCTGAGTATCGGCTGAGCGCAATGCGCTATAGAGCACTCGAGCAAATTCATCACTATTTTTTGGTGATGCAAGCCTGATGGCTCCGGTTGGAGTTTGAACATCTTCTAAAGCAATGAATCCATCACCTGGATTGGGAAGTTGATCCAAGATAACGGTGGCACTTGGTGCGTAATGATTTTCGAGAGATCCGCTGACGCGAATCGTGGAAGATTCATCGGACACAATCAGGCCTGTAGCTTCGCTGATCATCTCTTCTGTAATGGCGCCAGGTCGTAGAACATGTGGCAGCTTTCCAGTGCAATCAATAATTGTTGATTCGACTCCGACAGATGATGCCCCACCATCGAGAATTAAATCTGAAGGATTTAGATAATCTGCTAACTCTTCACTCACCGCTTCTGCTGTAGTTGGTGAAACATGACCGAATCTATTTGCACTAGGGGCAGCAATACCTTTGCCGCCAAGTTTCTTAAACTCTGCAAGAAGTGCGAGTGCCACCGCATGATTAGGGACTCGAACTCCGACAGTATCTTGGGCACCTGTAATGAAATCTTGGGCTAACGCTGATCGCTTGAGAATTAAAGTCATTGGCCCTGGCCAGAAATTTCGGCCAAGTGCAATTGCATAATCTGGAATATCTTCTGCCCAATCAACAAGATCCTGCATTTCACTGATGTGAACTATTAGTGGGTGATCTGAAGGTCTTCCTTTTACCTGGTAAATCCTCGCCACTGCATCGGCATTTGTTGCATCAGCACCTAAGCCATAGACAGTCTCAGTTGGGAAAGCCACAAGGGCACCAGCCTGCAAAACTTGTGCGGCACGAGCCATCGCATCTGCTGTGCAGTTGGATACGAATTGCCCTGAGCTCATAAGTTTAATTATCCAACCTTTTTGCGAGAAGATAACCACATGGCCGAGCGCATCAAAGTAATGCAGATTATCGCCCGCATGAATGTGGGTGGTCCGGCCGTTATTGTCGCCGAATTAATGCGTGGGCTTGATGCAAATCATTTTAATCAGGTTTTGATTACCGGATATTGCGATGAAACAGAGGCAGATTATTTAGATGTAGTTGCAACCGATATTAAGGCAACTCGTATTGCAGGACTGGGTCGGTCAGTTTCACTGATGGCCGACGTCAAAGCATTCGTTGGATTAATCCGCACGATTAGGAAATTTAATCCTGACATCATTCATACCCACACTGCCAAGGCAGGTGTTCTAGGTCGCCTTGCATCGATCATTGCTGGTCGTGGCGCAATCCGAATTCACACATTTCATGGACATTTATTACATGGATATTTTTCTGGGTGGAAAACTAAATTAGTGATTGCTATTGAAAAATTCCTTGCCACGAAAACTCAGTATTTGGTTGCAATTGGAAATCAGGTAATGAGTGACCTACTTGCTGCAGGAATTGGAGAACCTAGCCAGTACAGCGTCTTCTTCCCAGGACTTCGTGAGCCACAGACAGCGGCTAAAGCTGTTCTGCGTAAAGAGTTAGAGCTAGATCCGCAGATGATTTACTGCACCTTTGTAGGTCGCCTCACACAGATCAAACGCCCTGATCGCCTGCTAGATGTTGCATCCGAAATGGTGCGACGCCAAGTACCTGTTCATTTCCTCATCGCTGGAGAAGGCGAGCTCTTTGAAAGTTCAAAAGCTCGCGCACGAGCCGAATCACTTCCGGTCACCTTCTTGGGTTGGCGAAAAGATATAAGTGAAATTTTTGCAGCAAGTGATATTGCAATTCTTACTAGCGACAATGAAGGAATCCCACTTACCTTGATTCAAGCCGCACAGGCTAGTTTGCCGATTGTTGCACCTTCTGTCGGTTCAATTGCAGATATTGTCATCGACGATAAAACTGGTTATTTAACATCAACGCAGGCAAGTGCAATGGCTAGTGCGGTAAGCGCACTTGCTGGCGATGAAGCGTTAAGAAATCGCCTCGGCGGCGCAGGCAAAACCCATGCACGCGAGTATTTCTCACTTGAGAGAATGCTCCGAGATCACACAGATATCTATAACGCTTCACACAGTAAATAAGGGATAATAGAGTCATGACAACTCGTAAACGTATCTCTCTCCTTGCAGTACTAACGATTGCAATTGCTGGGCTAATAGCACCCTCTGCCAATGCCGCAGCCTCCCGTTACATCACCATTACTTCACAAGGTAGCGTCAAAGTTGTCCCTGATGCAGTTCGCATCAATGCGACTGCCTCAGTAGTTGCCGCCACCAGTAAGGATTCACTTGCCGCAACAGCTAAAACTTCAGCTGCAGTGCGTGCTGCGTTGACCGCCGCGAAGGTGGATAAGAAAGATATTGCAACTCAAAACGTCTCTGTTTACCCTGAATATAAATATGCTACCGATGGAACTTCCACAATCATTGGATACCGAGCTTCACAAGCTTTCACAA
>Ga0304729_1002309_pt1 | contig 11559 bp, 9 predicted proteins | sample C_131016_MF_Meta_FD_190475 | JGI IMG/M metagenome (GOLD analysis project Ga0304729, IMG submission 190475) | Freshwater microbial communities from Lake Croche, Canada to study carbon cycling - C_131016_MF_MetaG (v2) (version 2) | ecosystem: Environmental > Aquatic > Freshwater > Lake | place... | reverse complement strand
TGTTGCTTTTCTAAACCTGGTGTGCGGATAGCCATGGAAACCTCCCTGAAAATCCATCATAACCAATCAGTTACAAATTTCTAGCAGAGGTTTACCCGATAAACCCTTAATCCAAAAGCATGCATAGCGTGCTAATCTCAAGCGATGCCCAATACACCAGCTTCTGAAGATTTAATTGACTCGCCTTATGCGGCGTGGAGACTCCTCATAACACTGTGCTTAGTCACATTGGGAAGTAGTTGTATGTATGTGGTGGCAGTGGTGTTACCCCCAGTGCAAGCCGAATTTGGCGTCGATAGAGCCAATGCCTCTTTGCCCTACACCTTGATGATGATTTGTTTGGGTGTGGGCGGTATGTGGACAGGCAAATTGGCTGATCGATTTGGAATTAGGCCGGTTTTATGGGTGGGCTCAGTGGCTGTAGCGGCTGGATTTGTCATAGCAGGTCTAGCACCCAATATTTGGGTGTTTGGGTTAGCGCACGGTATTTTGCTGGGGCTCTTGGGTAGTTCGTCTACCTTTGCACCATTGATGGCCGACACCTCGCTTTGGTGGAACAAGCGCAGAGGCATTGCTGTCGCGATATGTGCCTGTGGAAATTACGTGGCAGGAGCCTTTTGGCCGCCAGTTGCACAGTGGGGCATAGAAACGATTGGTTGGCGTCAAACCTATATCTGGATGGGTATTTTTTGCGGTATTTGCATGGCCTTACTTTCTTTCTTAATGCGACAACGCCCACCTTTGGCGGATAGTAATGCGTCTTCATCTTCAATTGCTGGAGCGATTTCATCTCAACCATTCGGTTTGCAATTAGGGCAAGCGCAAGTTCTTTTATGCATTGCAGCGGTCGCATGCTGTGTGGCGATGTCTATGCCCCAAGTGCATATCGTGGCCTATTGCGCAGATTTGGGTTATGGCGCCGCCAGAGGCGCTGAGATGCTTTCGTTGATGCTGACATGCGGAATCGTCAGCAGATTGGTCTCTGGTTGGATATGTGACCGTATCGGTGGAATTCGAACCCTGTTACTGGGTTCAGCTTTGCAGGGAATTGCTTTATTGCTGTTCCTGCCGTTTGATGGTTTGGTGCCGCTCTACATCATCTCAGGCATGTTTGGATTATTTCAAGGAGGCATAGTGCCTGCCTACGCCATCATTGTTCGCGAACACTTTCCACCTAAAGAGGCGGGCGCAAGGGTCGGCTCTGTGATCATGGCCAGCTTGGTGGGCATGGCAATTGGTGGATGGTTGTCAGGAAAGATTTTTGATTTAACTGGCTCATACCAAGCTGCTTTTATCAACGGTATTGCTTGGAACTTACTCAACCTATCCATCAGCGGTTGGTTGTTTTGGCGAATTCGCGCTTTAAACCGGAACTTCGCCTAACACGGTACAACGACGAATCACACGGCTTTGGGTGTGTGGGTCATAAGGCGTAGCTTTATGAACTAGGCATCGGTTGTCCCACACAATGAGTTGTTTTATTTGCCAGTCATGTTCATACGTCAAGTCGGCATGGATGGCCAATCGATTGAGCTCTTCAATCAGAGCACGACCTTCTTCGTAAGGCATACCCACCACGTATTCCGCATGGTCACCTAAATACAAACATTTACGACCTGTTTCTGTATGGGTGCGAACAATAGGTTGGTCGACTGGTGGCACAGCTTTGCGTTGGTCTTCAGTCATTGGGTCTTCGCCGTGCCTGCGTGTGCGAGAAAAATCAAGGTTATGCACTGCGCGTAAATTCGCAATGCGTTCTTTCCACTCAGGAGATAGGCGCTCATAGGCACCGTACATATCGCAGAAGTGGGTTTGACCACCTTGTCCAGGTTCAGGCATCACTTCACCGTAAATCACAGTCGCATGTCCAGTGACACGTTGCCAAGAGCCATCGGTATGCCATTCCAAGGTGCCTCTGTCAGGGTGCTTGCCATTAGGCTTGCCCTCGGCGTTCAGATTGGAGAGTCGATACAGTTCAGGAAATCCGTCAGCATGGTATTGGTTCATCACATGGATCTGAACTTCGCCGAAGCATTGGGCTAACTTCACTTGCTGAGCAGGTGGAACGTCTTGCGGTGGAAACAAAAGCACTTGGTATTGCAAGAACGCCTTGTGGATACCGGCAAGGACTTCGGGAGTCATTTCCTCTGACAGATTGACCCCGCTGATCTCTGCCCCTAAAAGGGGAGTAAGGGGTCGAACGCTAAAAGGCCAATCAGTTTTTGTAGATGCAAATTGTGTATGTCCCATATGACTCCCCAGTATTTTTCAGTTTAAGCAGGACACAAATAGCCTGCACCGCTAGGATTTTTAAAGCAGCCCACAGATTCAGGAATCACATGTTTGGGTAGCCATAAGATAACTTGAGGGAATGTAATCGCAAAGGTGATCGTGCCTAAAAACACGACATAGATCGGCAGTGCTGCGCGAAGTGCTTGCGAGAACCTCACCCCAATAAATTTAGACGCCATGAGAAGCACAAGTCCATATGGAGGGGTTATAAGTCCAAAGGCCAAAGTGGCAATCAGCACAACACCCATGTGGACAGGGTTAATATTTCCGGCTTGCGTCAAAGCATTGACCAAGGGCATAAAGATGATGATGGTGGGAACTGGTTCTATGAAGTCACCAACTACGGTGAAAAGCAACACCATCATGAGCATGATCAAAACAGGATCGTTTCCAGCAATGCTGGTGATCCATTCAGCAATCGTGATGGCACCTCGCAAGTAGGCCAGCATCCACCCAAATACGTTGGCTGCACCGATGGTGATGAGCGGTAATGAAAATATCAAACCAGCTAAGCAAAAATCGTAGGGAAGCAGTTTGATGTGTTTAGGGTTTAGGCTAGGAATAATGACAAACAAAATCCACACCACAGCAACAACACCTGCCTCTGTTGGCGTAAACCATCCAGTCAAAATACCACCCAGCAAAATGAATGGAATCATCAGTGGAAGCGAAGCGCCTTGAAAGGCCTTAGCGACTTCGCGCATGGCGGCACGGGGTCTTGGCAGGCCCCTTGGTCCAAAGAAGTAGCAATAAATCATCAACCCAAAGCCGATCATGAATCCAGGAACGACACCTGCCATGAATAGACCAGCGATAGAAACGTTACCTACTGCGCCATAGACCACTGCAGTAATACTTGGAGGAACCAAGGCTGCAATAGTGGAGGCTGCCGCAATGATCGCGGCAGTAAATGCGGGGTCATATCCTTCTTTTTTCATAGGACCACCTAAGGCCCTACTGATTACAGCAACGTCTGCTGAGGTCGAACCAGACATCTCAGAGAAGAACATACTGAAGACGGTAACAACCTGTGCTAAACCGCCGCGAATATGGCCAACTAAAGCAAGTGAAAGTGTGGTGATGCGTCCGACCACATTGGCTGAACTCATCAGCTCGCCTACCAATAGAAAGAACGGAATCGCGAGCAATGCTTCTGAATCCATACCATCAAACATTTTTTGTATTAAAGCTGGATAGGTGACATCGGTAAACAGTGCTCCGACAAAGACACCTGCAAGCAGAGAAAATGCGACAGGTACGCCTAGATAAGCGAAGAAAAGAAATAAGAAGGTCATTAACCCCAAGATGACAGCGGTACTCATGCTGGCCTCTTTTCTGTGTTGTCCATGGCGTCGTATTCTGGAGAGCTATGCATATCCATCAAAGGTTGTGGGTGGTCAAAACCTTTGATCAATCCATTGACCAATTGTTCAATCGTAAATAGTCCGATGAGTAATCCTGCAATAGGAATAACTGCATAAAGGGAGGCAATTGGAGTCATGGAGGGCATTCTGAAACTCTCGAAGCCTCTTAGGAAATTCATATAACCAAAATACACCAAACAAAAAGAAACTCCGAGTACAACTACCCGAATCAGAACCTCTGCAATGATTCGCGGAGTTCCGTGCAAAGCTTCTGAAACTGCAGTCAATACGAGATGGTCGTTTCTTCGCGTGGCAACCGAAGCGCCAATGAAAATCGCATAGATGAATAGAGTCTGAGTGACTTCTTGCAACCAAAGCCAAGGATGCCCCATTGTTCTAGTCACGATGTCAAATACAACGGTTGTAGAAAAACCAAACAGAAGAATTCCACATAAAACCATTAGTACGAGTTCAACAACATCGAAGGCGCGCCACTTTAGATGGCGATGGCGCTCATTCACCAGCTTAGATCTCACAGACATGCATAACTCCAGAAATTTAAAAAGGGCCGAGAGTGCGGCCCTTTAAGTTGAGATTACTTGATGGCCCCGATCAAGTCTTTGATCTTGACAGCGTGTGGACCAAGGTCTTTTGCTAATTTATCGAGATAAGGTGCAGATGCCTTGACAAACCCAGACTTATCAACGTCATAGACTAATTTGACGCCTATGGCTTTTAGTTTCGTCTCTGATTCGTGTTCTAGCGCAAAAGCTTTCGCTGGCTGTGTTCTACCGACTTCTTCTGCGGCGGTGGTAACCCATTTCTTTTGTTCATCCGTCAAACTTTTCCAAAGTTTGTCGCTGATCCATAGAAAGCTGTTATTGGCCTCGTGTTCAGTCATAGACATAACGGGCGCAACTTCGTAGTGTTTGTTTAGTAAATATACGTTTACTCCGTTTTCAGCGACATCCACCACGCCTGTTTGAAGAGATGTGTAAACGCTTCCGAAAGGCATATGTACCGTTTGTGAGCCATATGCTGGGAATGTGGCGTCTTCAGTCGCAGTCGCTTGGACACGGACTTTCAGACCTTTCATGTCTTCCACTTTTTTGATTTCTTTTTTGCTGTACATGTTGCGTAAACCTAATGTCATGAGGGACAGAACGTGTCCGCCTTGAACGGTTTCTGCAATCATGTCTTTGGCAGCTTGATTGACCTTAGGGTCTGCCAATGCTTTCTTTAAATGATCTTCAGAGCGAAAAAGAAAGTGCAGAGACATAACACCAGCCTGTGGTGAAAGTGTCGAAGCATTGGCTGATGAGCTTATACAAAATTCAATATCGCCAGACTTGAGTAGTTGCAATACCTGTGGCTCTTGTCCTAATTGAGCGCCTGGATATTGGTCAATCAGCATCGTTCCTTTGCTAAGTTCTTTTAGCTTGTCATTGAATATGTCGCCAGCAATGTTGTATCCGGAATTACGGGGTTGGTCATATGCAAAGCGGAAGTGACGAACCGTTTGGCTCCATCCACTGCTTGCACAACCTATCGTCAATAATGTCAGCGCAGTCACCCGAGCCAGTTTGGGAAAATTCACCATAGTCTCCTCCGTTAGTATTGGTTTGTAACCATTCATATACTAACTTCGAACCTTAAATGCCATGGTAGGGATTTCCTCCTTAGGGCTTACGCGATATTAGTTTCTTGGAGTTTTTCCATTGTTTTCTGATGCGCGCAGAAAATCAAAATCAACGCCATGTTCTGCTTGCGTCACCGTATCTAAGAACAGCTTCAGGTATCCACGTTTTGCCGTAGGAATTTTCACGGGATGCTTATCTTTTCTGGATTGAATCTCTTGTTCAGAAACCAACAAGCTAATCTCTCTATTTTTGACACTTAAACGGATGCGATCACCCGTTTGCACATAGGCCAATGTGCCGCCTATCGCTGCTTCTGGAGTGACGTGCAAGACGATGGTGCCAAATGCGGTTCCGCTCATGCGACCGTCTGAAATCCGTACCATGTCTTTCACGCCTGCGCGCGCCAACTTCATGGGAATGGGGATGTATCCCGCCTCAGGCATTCCTGGTGCGCCTTTGGGGCCGATGTTTTTGAGCACCAGAATATCTTCCGCTTTCACATCAAGGTCGTCGCTGTCAATGCGTGTAACCAAGTCTTCGCTATTTTCGAAGACCAATGCGCGACCTTCGTGCTCCATGAGTTGGGGGTCAGCAGCAGATTGTTTGATGATGGCGCCATTGGGAGCTAAGTTACCTGCCAACACGGCAATTCCGCCTTGTGGGTAGATAGGGTTGGTGAAAGGACGCACTACATCTTGTTTAAAACCTGGACCTGCGATTTCCAATTCTTCTCCAAGTGTTCTACCTGTCACGGTCATCGCATTGAGTTTGAGTAAAGGTTTGAGTTCTCGCAGCAAAGTGGCCATGCCGCCTGCTTTGTGGAAGTCTTCCATATAGTGCTGGCCAGACGGTTTGAGGTCCAGCAATACAGGCGTTTCACGTCCCATACGATCAAGGGCTTGCATATCAATGTCAAGGCCGACCCGCCCAGCAATGGCAGCCAAGTGCACGATGCCGTTTGTAGATCCGCCGATTGCCAGCAGAACGCGCATAGCGTTTTCAAACGCATCCGCAGTCAAAATTTTGTCGATAGTTAATCCCGTAAGAGCCATTTCTACAGCGCGTGCACCTGTTTCTTCTGCAACACGAATACGGTCTGCCGTGACTGCTGGAGGAGACGCGCCACCGGGTACTGTCATGCCCAAAGCTTCTGCAATACAGGCCATGGTGCTGGCAGTGCCCATCACAGAACAAGTACCGACACTGGCAACGAGTTGGTTGTTCACATCGTCTTTTTCTTGATCATCGATTTCGCCCGCGCGAAACTTGCCCCAATAGCGGCGACAGTCAGTGCAAGCGCCGACGCGTTCGCTGCGGTGCGAGCCTGTCAACATGGAACCAGTAATTAATTGAATAGCGGGAATACCAGCCGACGCTGCGCCCATCAGTTGCGCAGGAACGGTTTTATCGCAACCACCGATCATCACGATCGAATCCATAGGTTGTGCACGGATCATTTCTTCGGTGTCCATAGACATCAAATTACGAAGATACATGCTGGTGGGTGCGGCAAAACTCTCGTGGATGGAGATGGTCGGAAAGTCCATCGGCAAACCTCCAGCCAACATCACGCCACGCTTAACAGCTTCTATCAATTGGGGAGCATTGCCATGGCAAGGGTTGTAAGCACTGCCCGTATTGGCGATACCCACGACAGGGCGATCTAGCGCTTTGTCTGTGTAGCCAGCACCTTTGATAAATGCTTTGCGCAAAAACAGCGAGAAACCTTTGTCACCATAAGAGGTAAGACCTTTGCGCAAGCCTGATTCAGGTTTGTTGGGTGTAGCGGGGGAGGGATTTGGGTTTTTGGGGGAAGTCATACAGGCGAATAAGCTAGGAAATGCAAAACCTTGGACTGTAGTAGCAAACCTAGGTGTATGGGCGCCTTTGAGGGAAAGCCATTAGGTAGTTTTAGGGGGTGGCGTGACAGAATGTTTGATGTTTCAAGGAGCCAGTATGAACCGCATCTTTTCATTCGCCAGTGGGTTAATTCTCAGCTTTAGCTTGTCTCTGTGTGCTTATGCGCAAAATATTTCCATCGCGACAGGTGGAACGGGCGGTGTTTACTACCCGATGGGCGGTGGCATGGCCTCTGTGCTTTCCAAATATGTGCCAGGTATGCAGGCGACAGCAGAAGTCACTGGCGGGTCCGTGGATAACTTGAAATTAGTAGCAACAGGAAAGTCTTATATTGGCTTTTCAATGACTGACGCAGGTCAAGATGCTTACCGTGGCGAAGACAAATTTAAAGGTAACAAAGTTCCTTTAAAGACGCTCATGGTGCTCTACCCCAATCGCATGCATGTAGTCAGCGTTGACGGTAAAGGCATCAGCAAGATGGGCGACCTCAAAGGCAAGCGGGTTTCAACGGGCTCACCGGGCAGTGCCACTGAGGTGATGGCGTTTCGATTGATCGAGGCGGCAGGTCTTGACAAAGACAAAGACATGAAGCGTGAGCGTCTAGGTGTTGCTGAATCAGTCAACGCCATCAAGGATGGCAAGATTGATGCATTCTTTTGGGTGGGTGGTTTGCCTACTGCAGGTGTGACGGATCTCGCTAATACGCCGGGTACAAAAATTAAAATGGTGGACCATGCCGAGGTCGTTCCTGCAATGAATAAAAAATACGGCAACTTGTATGTCGAAGACGTGATTCAAAAAGAAATGTACCGTGGAATGGACACAGACAACAAACAAGCGACTGTCATGAATATTTTGGTAGCGCATGAAACCATGGACGATAAGACGGCCTATAACATTGTGAAAACAATTTTTGATAAACGTGATGACTTGATTGCAGTGCATAAAGAGGCTTTGAACTTCAAACTCAGCAACCAATCCAACGCTGCCACCCCTATACCTTTTCACCCAGGTGCTATCAAGTACTTTGCTGAAAAAGGCATTAAGCTCAACTGATGAGCGATACATCTACAACACCTAACTCCTCGCAAACTAAGCTTTCGCAAGAAGTAGTCATCAGTGAAGAGGCGCTGCAAAAAGCAGAAGAGTTCATTGAGGCAGAAGAAGGTGCCGCGAACAAGTTAAGGGGGTGGCTAGGTGTTTTAGTCACGACCTTGGCGGTGGTGATGTCGGTTTTTCATCTCTATACCGCTTACGCCATTGTTCCCACGCAAACATTAAGGCCAGTGCATGTGGGCTTTGTGCTCGTGCTGTGCTTTTTGATGTTCCCCATTGCAAGCAAATATCGCCACCGCATCATGTGGTGGGATTGGTTGGCGGCTTTGCTCTCGATTGCGGTGGTGGTGTATTTGATTATGGGTGGTGACGATTTCACCGACCGCAACACCTTGCCAGATTATTGGGATGTGGTGTTGGGCATCGCCTTGATCGTCATGGTGATGGAAGCGATGCGACGCACCAACGGGTGGATCATGCCCATCATCACGACGTGCTTTATTTTGTATGCCTTGTATGGCCCGTTGTTACCTGCACCTTGGACGCACAAAGGCTATGCCATAGGCCGTTTGGTCGGTGTGATGTACATGACGCTAGAGGGTATTTATGGGGTGGCAGTCGATGTGTCGTCATCCTTGATTATTTTGTTCACCATCTTTGGCGCTTTCTTGCAGTATTCGGGTGCAGGTAAGTTTTATATTGATTTCTCTTTTTCAGCGATGGGTGGAAAACCTACAGGCGCTGGACGCACCGTGGTGTTGGCGTCATTTCTCTTAGGTGGTCCATCTGGCTCGGGGGTAGCGACCACGGTGACTTTGGGATCCGTGGCTTATCCCATGCTGGCCAAAGCTGGGTATGAGCGCAATGCTGCAGGTGGGTTATTGGCTGCGGGTGGTTTGGGGGCGATTATTTCGCCACCTGTTTTGGGGGCAGCAGCGTTTTTGATTGCTGAGTTTTTAAAAATCTCTTACCTTGACGTGCTGTTGATGGCGGTGATACCGACCTGCATGTTCTATTTGGCGCTGTTCTTGATGGTGGAAATTGATGCGCGTAAATACGGCATGGGTGAAACCGCTTTTGACAAAGTGGACACGGTATGGAACTTAACTAAAAATTACGGCTTCCACTTTTTGTCACTGGTCTCGATCATCTTTTTCATGATGTGGGGCTTCTCTCCCGTGCTCTCTGTTTTTTGGGCGACGGTGGTGTCATTCTTGAGTAGTTTCTTGCGACGTGATTGCGCTTTGATTTCGTATGACTTATTCCAAGGCAAAGGATCGTTTTGGTCGTTGCTTTTGAAGTCACCCTTTATTAAGGCGATGGAAGCAGGCTCTGTTGGCGTCTTGAATGTCGCTGCGACATGCGCGGGTGCTGGGATCATTGTGGGTGTTGTCACACTCACAGGTTTAGGCTTGAAGTTCAGCACGATCGTGATTGATTACGCTGGGGGTTCTTTGCTGTTAACTGCGATCTTCACTTCCTTGGTGGTTTGGATTGTGGGCTTGGCAGTTCCTGTCACTGCGTCTTACATTATTTGTGCGGTGATCGCTGCCCCTGCCTTGATCAAGTTAGGTGTGCCAGATTTTGCTGCGCATATGTTTATCTTTTATTACGCGGTTCTATCTGAAGTGTCGCCACCTACGGCGCTGTCGCCTTTTGCTGCAGCGGCGATTACTGGGGGCGATCCTTACAAAACAACGCTGCAATGTTGGAAGTACACCATTCCTGCTTTCTTAGTCCCGTTTATGTTTGTGCTGGATCCGAGCGGACAGGGCTTGCTATTGATGGGGTCTACCAAAGCGCTGGCTAATGCAGACTGGGTATCTATCGCACAAGTGACCGCCACTTGCGCGGTAGGTATTGCATCATTGGCGGTGGGTTTCCAAGGATGGGCTTGGTTAAAAACCACTTTCGTGGAACGTTGGATGTTTATCGTGGCTGGGTTTGCTTTGGTGTATCCAGGCGCGATTGCAGATTTAATCGGTTTCGGACTGGTGATCGCTGCGATGTCCATGCAGTATGTTCGCTTTAAAAATAGCAGGAGTTTGATTTGAAAACATTGGATGCCACGGCTAAGGGTGTTTACCTCATCACCGTCACGCCTTTCACTGATTCAGGTGCTTTGGATTTGCCCAGCACTGACCGCATGGTGGACTTTTGTTTAGAAGCCGGTGTGACAGGTTTGACAGTGCTCGGCATCATGGGAGAAGCCACCAAACTCACGGCAGAAGAATCACGTACCTATGTGCAACAAGTGCTTGCCCGAGTTGCAGGTCGCGTGCCAGTTGTGGTGGGTGCATCTGCTGCAGGCTTTGCGCCTATGAAAGAGCTCACGCAAAGCGTGATGGATTTGGGTGCATCGGGTGTGATGGTGGCGCCTCCATCGACTATGAAGACAGACGATCAAATCGTTAGCTACTTTGATATGGTCAGTGAAACCTTAGGGCCTGATGTGCCTTGGGTGTTGCAAGATCATCCAGTCTCTACCGGCGTGCAGATGTCTGCATCAGTCATATTGCGCATTATTAAAAATTCTTCTACGTGTGTGATGTTGAAGCATGAAGACTGTCCGGGTCTGGCCAAGATGTCTGCTTATCGTGCTGCTAGCGATAAAGGGGATGCAAAACGCATTTCTATTTTGACGGGTAATGGTGGCGGTTTGTTCTTGCCAGAAGAACTCTCTCGTGGCGCTGATGGTGCCATGACGGGGTTTGCCTATCCAGAGATGATGGTCGATGTGGTGTGCGCCCATGCTGCTGGTGATGTAGAGCGTGCGCATGATCTATTTGACGCCTACTTGCCTTTGTCGCGCTACGAACAACAAGCTGGGATTGGGTTGGCCGTTCGCAAACACTTGTTAGCGCAACGTGGCGTGATTGCCAGCGCTGCGATTCGTAAACCTGGCCCCAAGCTTTCTGCTGCAGACCTTGCTGACTTGGACCGCTTGGTAAAGCGGCAAACGCGTCGACTGGCTGAGATTGGCTAAATAAAGTAAGTTAAGTTAAGTTGATTCAATAGTCACGCTAACAAGCCATCTCTTAATTCTCGTTCTTCAAACACCCGAAGTATTCATATGACTGACAACACGAAGCTGACGCTCTCTAAAGAAGCGATTGACATTCTTTCCAAAGTAACAACCGCCACACTGACTACCTTGTTGTTAAAAAAAGGTTTGCGTAATGTGTGGCTGCGCAACACCAAGCCCATCCGCACTGGCCAACCCCGTTTGGTGGGCAGAGCGTTTACTTTGCGCTTTGTTCCTGCACGAGAAGATTTAGCTACGCCTGAATCGTGGGCGTCTCCCATTTCAACCCGCGCTGCGATTGAAGATATGCCTGCTGGCTGTA
>Ga0304729_1002306_pt1 | contig 11566 bp, 9 predicted proteins | sample C_131016_MF_Meta_FD_190475 | JGI IMG/M metagenome (GOLD analysis project Ga0304729, IMG submission 190475) | Freshwater microbial communities from Lake Croche, Canada to study carbon cycling - C_131016_MF_MetaG (v2) (version 2) | ecosystem: Environmental > Aquatic > Freshwater > Lake | place... | reverse complement strand
CAAATTTAAATTCAAAAATACCGCGTGACATAGATTTACCACAACCCATTGGCGATAACTTAGCCAAAATATTTGCCGGCCCTAAAACGCTAGCCGAACGGGAACAGTGGCGAGCTGCTCTAAATGCTTGGCGAGAAAAATCAATTTCTGATTTAAATTATGACGATCGCGCTTATCGAAATCTAAAAATTGCCGGACGCGACAATTACAACTGTGCACTAATTTGGTTATGGGACGAACTACTTTTTGATTTTCAAAATCAAGTATTTACGCCAGAAAAATTACTCGCCGATGGTAAACGTTTTGGTGGCTTTGATGACATTATCTTGTGGCACGCATATCCGGTTATCGGAATAGATTCGCGCAATCAATTTGACTATTACAACCAAGTACCCGGACTAGCCAAACTAATTTTGGATTTACAATCACATGGCGTCAAAGTGCATTTAAATTACAACCCGTGGGATAAATGGACCAAACGTGCTGCCGAAAGTGATCAATCTGAGCTGGCAAAAATCGTTGATAAATATGGCTTTGATGGGGTTTTTCTAGATACTTTGCGTTCAGTAGACCCAGTTTTTATGGCACCGATATTCGGCGTTAAGCCCGATGTAATTGTGGGCGGCGAAGGCAAAGTCCAGCAGGAACGAATTTGTGATCACTTGATGTCTTGGGCGCAGTGGTTTGCTGATAGCGACATTCCAGGAGTTATGCGCGCAAAGTGGTTCGAGCGTAGGCACATGCTGCACCACACACGTCGCTGGAATCACTCGCACCACGAAGAAATGCAGATCGCATGGCTGAACGGGGTAGGCATGCTGATCTGGGAAGTGGTCTTTGGCTCTTGGGTTGGCTGGGATGAGCAGCAACAAACAATGTGGCGCGAGATGGTTGCGGTTCTTAAGCAGCATCATGAACTAATCACTTTTGGCGAGTGGGAACCACTTACTAAGTTAGCTGACAACGCCGAAGCACACGGTTTATATGCTTCCAAATTTGGCCTTGATGGTAATGCCCTATTCACAATTATAAATAAGAGCGATCAGGACTATCACGGCGAGATCGCATTTGGGTTAGTCGATACCGTTCCAGCACAAGGCGTTGCAGCAATTTGGCATTCACCGGCGGAGAATATTTTGCTAGAATTTACTTACGCCCAGAAAAGTAGCGAATTTCCAACTCATCTAAACATTCGCGAAGTGGAGCTAACCGGGCAACCACATGAATTTGAATTCACTTATCGAAACCGAGAGTGCAGCCTTTATACCGAAACCCATTTTATTGAATGTTGGAAACCTCTACCACCAAATTATCACCAGATATTTTCTGATCACATGACAGTACCTGCAGAAAAAGGTCAACTTGATAAATACGAAGTTAGCAATGAGCAGTATTGGGAATTTTTGAAAGCAACTAACTACCAACCTAAAGTCGCTAATAGATTCTTGGCCCATTGGGTAGATGGCTCACCAACCGAGGAGCAATTAGCGCAACCTGTTACCTTCATTGATTTGGCCGACGCCCAAGCATTTGCGGCTTGGCGCGGAGCCCGGATTCCGACCGAGTGGGAATGGCAGTTAAATAGTGCTGATATCGAGCGTAGATCACCACATGTTTGGAACTTGACCAATAGTGAGCAAAGTGACGGTCGAACCCGATTCCTAATTCTCAAAGGTGGCTCTGATTACAACGTGCGCACTGGGCAAGGTGAAACTTCCGCAAGCGGGATCACCGAATCTGACTGGTATGTCGACGGGGGAGTCCGCGATGAGAAGTGGGTCGAAAAACTCTTATTAATGGGGCTGGGAATGTCTCGGAGTGAAAATATCTCATTCCGCTGTATCTCTTAAATTTGAAATTGTTTAAACCAATCAAGTGCCGCTGGGTTTGCAAGAGCATCTCGATTGCGAACTTCGCGGCCATTGATTACGTCGCCAACGGCGAGTTCTACTAATTTATTTGATTTTGTTCTAGGTAATTCAGGAGCGGCCACAATTAAATCCGGCACATGGCGTGGACTAGCTTGAACCCGAAGTGCAGTCTTGATTTCTTTTTCTAGTTCGGCAGTTAGTGCGGCCCCGCTCTTTAAAGTAATAAATAGAACTACGCGGGTATCACCTTCGAAATCTTGGGAGACAGCCATGGCTTCTTGTACTTGGGCAAATGTTTCAACCACTCGATAAATCTCAGCCGTACCAATTCGCACCCCTTTGGAATTTAGCGTGGCATCGCTGCGCCCATAAATAATGAAGCCACCCGATTTAGTTTTAGCGGCAAAGTCGCCATGAGTCCAAACCCCTGGAAAACCTTCGTAATAAGCGCTGCGATATTTAGCGTTATCTGCATCGCCCCAGAACCCAATCGGCTTTGATGGGAAAGGCACCGAGCAAACTAGCTCACCTTTTTCATCGGTTGCTGCAGGCTTACCTTGCACATCGTAAACATCGGTGGCCATGCCGAGCACGGGGCCTTGAAGTTCGCCGCGATAAACGCCTTGCGTTGCAATTCCAGCTGCAAAACAACCACAGATATCGGTGCCGCCAGACATTGAGGCTAAATGAACATCTTGCTTAACATCTCGATAAACGTAATCAAAACTCTCGGGCACCAGTACCGATCCAGTTGATGCAATAACTTTTAGGTTACTTAAATCATGCGTCAGCATTGGCTTTAAATCGGCTTTTGCGGCCGAGTCAATGAACTTGGCAGATACTCCAAAGAAATCTAACTTTTCAGTTTGAGCAATATCAAAGAGCCGTTCTGGATTTGGATACATCGGTTGACCATCAAAGAGAACAATGCTTGCACCAGCACCTAGACCAGTGACCAGCCAGTTCCACATCATCCAGCCGCACGTTGTATAGAAGAAAACTTTATCGCCTGGCTTGGTATTGAATTGATAGCGATGCTCGGCAACCGCTTTGAGATAAACCCCAGCTGCGCTATGAGTAATACATTTTGGTTTACCGGTAGTGCCACTGGAGAAAAGTACGAAACCTGGGTGGCTAAAAGGTAATCGAACGAATTTTGGTTCTGCGCCGAGGTAAGGCGCAATCCAGTTTTCGAAAGAAGTGAATTCGGTTTCTTGATTAGTGATTAGAACGGTTTTAACTAGCGTTGGCAGCGATGCCGCAATTTCGTTGAGTCGCTCAAGGCAATCAAATAATTTTCCGTTGTATAAGTAGCTTTGTGCAGCTAATAAAACTTTCGGCTCAATTTGGCCAAAGCGGTCGAGCACTGCATTTGGGGCAAAGTCAGGCGAAGAAGTGCTGACAACTGCGCCAATACTCAACGCGCCAAGTGCGTAAATTATTACTTCGGCATAGTTGGGAGTCCAGGCAACTACGCGATCACCAGCGACTACGCCCAAATCGGTAAGGGCTGCAGCCACCGCGGCAGATTTAGTTCGTAATTGGCCCCAAGTGATTTCGCTGCGGTTGTCAGCTTCGTCGATAGCCACAATCGCGACTTCGCCCTCATTGCCTTGGGCCAAGATATTTTCAGCGATATTAAGTGAACTCTCTGGAAAAAATTTGGCGTCGATAAAGTTCTTGCCAGGGGCAAAATTAATTGAGCCTTTATCGCCAATGATTCCTAAGTGATCCCAAACAAGTGACCAGAAATCGCCGGGCTGATTGATACTCCATTTATGTAATGCGGCATAGGAATCAAAACTCAGTCCAGTTTTATCTTGTGCAGCTTTAGTAAGTGAAGTAAGCGCGCTACCAGCAACCGTTTCTGGGCTAGGTTGCCAAAGAAGTTCGTTGCTCAATTACTTCCCTTTATTTAGATACTTAAAGCGCGCGCGATAGTAAGCACCAGAAATTCCGCCGGGTGCAAACATCACGATCAAGATAAAAATTAAACCTAGAGTGAAAGCAGGTTCAGAGAGTGGCCCCTTAATGATGTGAGGCAAAGAATCAAAGAAAGTGCCTTGGCTAAGTTCGGTTAACCGAGTGCTTAGAACTGAGTAAAGAATTCCGCCTAAAACCGCGCCCCACCTAGTAACTGGGCCACCCAAAATAACCATTAGTAGCAGCGCAATGGTGGTGTCAGCAGAAGCAAAGCGAGGTGATCCGCCACCGCTGATTACTAACATGGCGGCACCAATTAATGAAGCTAAAGCCGCTGAGAGCACAAATGAAAGTAATTTAAAACGATTGGGATTCAAGCCCAATACCGAAACTCGTTGTTCGTTGTCGCGTAGAGCGGCAAACACACGGCCGGCTGAACTCTCGGTGATCCACCAAGCAGCTAAATAAATAAAGACCAAAATTCCGAGGCCAAGTAAATATAAGAATTTGGTATTAACTACGCCGATAAAGAATTGCGGAATTCGGTCAGCATTTATAGGTAATCCATTATCGCCATGTGTAAAGCCACCAAAGTCACGGCTGATTACCACGTGGCCGGCTTGCCCAAAAGCCAAGGTGACCATCGCAAAAGTAATGCCGGTCGTACGAAGCGAAGCGGCTCCGGTTAATGCGGCAAGAATTGTGGTGAAAATAATTGCCGTAAGTACTGCGAGATAGAAATTCCAATTGTAGGTATTGACCAAGATCGCAGTTACATACATTCCGCTGGCGAAGTAAATAGCGTGGCCGAAAGAAAGCAACCCAGTAAAACCAAATAACAAGTCATAAGTTAGAGCTAGGGCGCCGTATAAGAAAGCCACAGCAAGTGTTTGTTGGATACCGGCTTTAGCTAGCGGATTACCACTTATAAATGGCGCAATCGCCATCAAGGTTGTTACTGCAATTAACAAAGGACGAGAATATTTCCAACGTAACATGGCTAGTGGTTTACCTTTCCGAGCAATCCAGAAGGTTTAGTAAGCAGTACTGCGGCCAAAATAAAGACGACTACGAAATCGCCTAAACCGGTTACGTAGTAGTTAGCGAATTGATTAGTTATACCAATCAGCATTGCCGCGATTGCACTTCCAGTAATCGAGCCCATGCCGCCGACAACTACGACAATAAAGCCATAAATTAACCATGATCCGGCCATCATCGGTGAAACTCCATAAGAGAAGACGGAGATCAGAACTCCACCAACGCCAGCTGCAAATCCGCCAATAAAGAAAACAGTGCTAAAAGCAAGCCGCACATTGATACCAAGGGCAGTGACCATCGAACGGTTTTCAACGCCGGCGCGAATAATCAAGCCAATGCGAGTGAACTTAAGCAAACTAAGCATCGCAGTCAGCAGAATTGCCGCAACGCCAATATAAATAAAGCGGTCAACTGGAATAATTGCGCCACCGACTGAAAGTGCTTTCATGAACCAGAGTGGAGTAGGCAGTAGGTGCAAGTCGTTGCCAAACCAGCCGCCAAGCAGGGCTGCAACAACCAGAGCAACGCCAACTGTGACTAATGCTTGATCAATATGGCGGTTATAAAGTCGATGGATAACTAATTGCTCCATCAGTAGAGCGAACAAACCTGCCGCAATTCCGCCAGCAATCATCGAAGCGATGAAGGTCCAGGTTGTTGGATTCGGAAAAACTTTGGTAGAAATCCAGAGGCCGGTGAATGCGCCAATTGTTAAGAACGAACCGTGCGCAAAATTTAAGACACCCATCAGGCCGTAGATCAGGGAAAGACCAGACGCCACTAGGAAATAGAGAGCGCCCAAGCCGATACCGGTAATCAGAATAAGTAAGAAAGTACTCATTTACTTGTGACCTCCGCTTACGCCGAGCATTGATTTAACAAAGGCTTCATCTTGTAAATTCTCCGGGCCACCCTCGAAAACGACTTTGCCTTGATCCATCACAATAATGTTCTGAGCTATTGCTTTAACTAGTGCCAAGTTCTGCTCAACTAAAAGCATCGTGGCGTGGTCAGCAACATGAGCGAGTGCGTTCGCTACCTCGGTAACTAACTTTGGCGCTAATCCCTTTGTTGGCTCATCGATAATTAAAATCTTATTTTCATTTAGTAGGGCACGGGAAATTGCAACCATTTGCTGTTGCCCGCCCGATAAAGTTCCGGCTCGCTGGCTAGTTCTAGTCAATAGTTCGGGAAAGATCGAATAAACCAAGTCATAGTTTGGTTTTGTATCGCGTTCGGCCAGTGCCAAATTCTCTTTAACCGTCAGACTCGCAAAGATTTCGCGATCTTCAGGAACGTATCCAAGCCCCAGCTGCACAATTTTATGGGTTGGTAGATCAATGATTTCGGTGCCAGCAAACTTAATGCTGCCAGTGCCAGGGTTTAGACCCAAGATTGCTTTTAAGGTCGTTGATTTTCCAACCCCATTTCGACCCAGCAGCGCAGTTACTTTGTTCTCGGGTACTGAGAAATTAACACCTTGCAAAATGTGCGAACCATTAATCGTTACGTGCAGATCTTTTACTTCTAGTGAACTCATAGCTCGGCTCCTAGATACGCGCTTTGCACAGTTGGGTTATTCATTACGTTAGCGGGCGTATCGACAGTTAAAAGTTCGCCGTAATTTAGAACCGCAATGCGATCGGCTAACCCAAGAATTACATCCATATGGTGCTCAACAATTAACACCGTCTTCTTGTGAACTTTTGCGAGCGACCTGATGATCTCAACGAGAGCTGGAATATTCTCAACGCTCATACCCGCCATTGGTTCATCGAGGAGAACTACATCTGATTTAGAGGCGAGCACGATTGCAATCTCTAAGCGACGCTTATCGCCATGTGAAAGTGAGCCAGCGAAAAGGGCACCTTTGCTAAGTAAACCAACTTGATCAAGACAAGCACTTGCGCGGTAAAGCACATCTTTATATTTATCTGCACTCTTGGTTAAGTTCATAGAAGATCCGTCAGCGATCTGGGCCGCGATTCGCACATTCTCAAGCAGCGTCAGATACGGGAAAATACTGGAAGTCTGAAAAGTGCGAGCAATGCCAGCTTGGGCACGCTCGAATGGTTTCAACTTTGTTATGTCAGTTTCACCTAGAAAAATTTGGCCAGTTGTTGCTGAGCGAATGCCAGATAACAAATTGAAAAAAGAAGTCTTACCGGCGCCGTTTGGTCCAATGATTCCGAGTGTTTCATTTTGATTTACCGAGAGATTAATACCCTCAAGAATCTTGGCCCCGCCAATAGTTAGGCCTAGATTACTGACCGAGAGCGCTGATGACATTTGGCTAATCTACCTTCTCTCAATTCGATAATCTAATAATTTGTTAGTAAGAAATGTTACAAAATCCTTTGAATTCTTTGGCTAAAACAGATCTGGCCCCATGGTTTCCCATGAGGCCAGATCTTAGTTAAATAGATCAGACTGTTACGTTGTACAGAGTGCTTACCAATGACGGTACATAGTGACCGCTTGATGACTTGGTGAGCTGTGCAAGGAACATTGACTGAGTCAAGGTGTGGTTCTTCTTGTTAACCTTGTTAAGACCAGTTAGGCCAACGAAGTTGAATGATTCAAGATTAGTAATCATCTTGTCTACATCAAGGTTTGCATTGCCCTTAACTGCCTTAATGATCATCTGAGCTGCGTTAACACCAACAGATGTGAATAGATCTTGAGTCTTACCTTCTTTAGCGAAGTCAGCAGCAATTGCTGAAGCAACAGCATTGCTTACAACACCTGGGAAGTAGCTATTTGTCAGGATCGCATTTGTTCCTTCGAAAAGAGTTCCGTAGATATCGTAAGTTGCTGTTCCGGCTAGACCAGTAATTGGGCGAGCGGTTGCATATACCTTCTGCTGAGCAAGTGCGGTAAACATTGCACCAGAAGTTAGAGCGTTTGACCAAGCGATGAAGATGTAATCGCCCTTGATGTCAGCTGCCTTCTTAGCAAATGGAGTGAAGTCTGCAGTAGTTGTTGGAACCTTGATTTCTTCAAAGAGCGCGCCCTTTGAAGTTAGGTATGCCTTAGCAGCTGCAATGTTTCCGAGACCGAAAGCATTGTCTTCAACGAAAAGAATAACTTTCTTACCCTTGATTGGCTTGATACCAGCAAGAGGAGCGAAGTCTTGAAGTGAGGTGTTTCCAGAACGGAACACGTACTTATTAGCGGCTGATGTAACAGCATCGTTCTTAGCTGGGCCAGAAATCATTAGAACCTTGTTCTGTGCAGCTAATGGAGCAAGAGTTAGAGCAACACCTGAAGATGCTGGTCCAACGATGATGTTTGTGCCGTTTGCAACCATGTCCTTGAATGAAGCTGTTGCAGAAGCAGGATCAGCGCCATCATCTTTCTTAGTTAGAACTAACTTGCGGCCATCAACTGTGTTCTTGCCGTTTGTGTAGTAGTTAAGACCCCACTCAAGACCAGCGATGTAAGCATCGCCGTATGACTTCAATGGACCAGATGTTGATGTGATAACACCAATTTTGATATCGCCAGCAGCATTAGCTGATGATGAAATCGCAGCAGGTGCAACTAGCGCGACTGCAAGTACAGCAACGAATGCTGACTTGATCGATGACTTCTTAAACATTTAATCTCCTTCAGAAATTAATAGCCGATCGATTGGCGATCTGCATGCCCGTAGTTTATGCCGTGAAGTGTGATTTACCGAATTTTTCAAAGGTCTAGAAGAATTACGTTTCGTTATCTATAGTTCAGATATGAGCAACGAGAGATACCTTCCGACTGAAAAACTTGCAGTTCCCGTGAAGGGCGGCACGTTAGTTTTATATAGATTTGGTAACAATGAACCATCTGCGAATCATTTGCCAATATTGCTAATTCACGGAGTGACCTCTTCTAACCGCGCATTTCAGCTCTTTGCGAAGTCGTTAGTTGAACGCGGCTTTGTGCCGTACGCCGTAGACCTGAGAGGTCGCGGTGAATCTAATACTTTGCCGGGCCCATTTGGAATGAAGAGCCATGCCCGAGATATGGCAGATGTAATTAAATTTCTTGGCGTTGAAAGCATCGAGGTAATTGGACATTCAATGGGCGCATTTGTGGCAGTGGCTTTGCAAGGCACCGAACCAAAACTTGTTAAGCGTTTAACTTTGGTTGATGGGGGAATCCCATTGCCACTTCCACCAGGAATGACTGTTGCGCAAGTAATGCCTTACGTACTTGGGCCAGCAATGACTCGTTTAGCAATGACTTTTGAAACAGTTGATGCGTACCGCGATTACTGGAAACCACAAGCGGCCTTTATTAAAGGTTGGTCACCAGTACTTGATGAATATATTGAATACGATTTACAAGGCGAAGCTCCAAATCTGAAAGCTCGTACTAATCCAAAAGCGGTCGAAGAAGATAGTGAAGATTTATTTGTAAATAATTTAATCGAAAAAACTTTAGAAAAGTTGTCGGCAGAAGTTTTATTGATTCGTGCAGTTCGAGGTTTGCAAAATGAAGAAGGCGGTTTGTATCCAGAGCCGGTGCTTGCAGCAGTTTTGCCCAAGTGGCCAAAACTTAAAGTACACACAATTGCCGATACCAATCACTATGACATTTTGTTAGAAGAAACTGGTGCCGAAGCGGTGGCAGAACTAATTTTCGGAGGCAAGTAAATGGGAAACTCATTAGCCGGTAAGCGTGCATTTGTAACCGGTTCTTTCCAAGGTATTGGGTTAGGGATTGCAACTTCGTTAGCAAGTGAAGGTGCCTCACTTGTTCTGCATGGCTTAGCTGATGCCGAAACAATTGCTAAAGCCGAGAGTGCGGTATTGGCAGCCGGTGCGAACAAAGTTGAAAGTCATGTTTCGGACTTACGTGATAGCGACGCAACCGAAGCGTTAATCGCAAAGATATTGACTGGGGGAGCCGTTGATATTTTGGTTAATAACGCCGGAATTCAGCACACTGCCACGATTGCCGAGATGCCACGAAATAAGTGGAATGACATCATCGCCATTAATTTATCTTCCTTCTTCGACACTATGCGATTGTTATTGCCCGAGATGGCTAAGCGCGGTTCTGGGCGAGTGGTAAATATTGCATCCGTCCATGGCTTGGTTGCCTCAGCAGCTAAAGCCCCATATGTAGCTGCTAAACATGGCGTAGTTGGCTTAACTAAAGTTGCTGCTTTGGAATATGCAAATGTAGGCGACCGTGATTCTGGTGGCGTAACGATTAATGCCATTTGCCCAGGTTGGGTAGAAACCGCACTAATTGAGCCACAAATTCAAGCCCGGGTAGATCTTCACAACGGTGACCGCGCTGCAGGCATTGCAGATTTATTAAGTGAGAAACAACCGAGCCGTCGCATGTCTTCACCAAATGACATTGGCGCTCTGGCGTTGTGGTTATGTAATCCAGCAGCTCACAATATTAACGGAGCCGCAATTCCAGTTGATGGTGGTTGGACTGCGCAATAAATTTTGCTAATTAAGCAACGAGTACTGAACGCTTTGAAAGCCCCATGAAATAACCTTCAATTAAAATTTCTGGAGCCGCGTTGTTGTCGCCAGTACCAAGTGCGACAAATAACGGCGTGAAGTGTTCGACTGTCGGATGTGCATATGGCATTCCGGGTGCTAATTCTTTGAAATTTGCTAAAGCATCGAAATCGGCACTTGCCAGTGCATCGGCTGCCCAATGATCAAATTCTGAAGACCAAGTTGGTGCCGCTGCATCAATGCGCCATTCGCGTAAGTAGCGCAGGCCATGAGTTAGAAAGCCCGAACCAATAATTAATACGCCTTGATCGCGCAGTGGTTTTAAGCGAGCGCCAAGTTGCATCAATAAACCGGGATCAGAAGTTGGCATTGATAATTGCAAAACCGGAATATCTGCGGCCGGATACATCACGCGAAGCGGTACCCATGCGCCATGATCAAGGCCGCGATTGCTAACAACGACAGGCTGGTTATCTGGCATGAGCGCTGCAACTTGGGCAGCTAAAGCAGATGCATCAGGAGTTTGATAAGTCATTTCATAAAACTTGCGATCAAAGCCGCTGAAGTCATAAACCAGTGGTGTACCTGAAGTCGGGCTGCTCAAAGTAATTGGCTCGGCTTCCCAGTGGGCGCTCACGATCAAGATCGCTTTAGGTCTTTCTAGTCGCGCAGAAATACTGGCGAGCTCGGAAGTCCAAAGCGGATCATCAAGCAACATTGGGGCACCGTGGCCGATGTACAGGGCAGGCATCTGAGTCATGGCACAAGAATAGTCCTAAGTAGTTGAAATTTCAACTACATTGAATTGGCTATGGTGGCGCAGTGAGCAGCGCCTTGTCTACCCAAACCCGCAAAGCCCTTGAGGCTGCAGTTGCGGCAATTGGTGGCCAAACCCGTGAAGGTCAGATCGAAATGGCCGAGGCGGTAGCAAATGCACTTAGCGATCAACACCATTTAATGGTGCAAGCAGGCACCGGAACCGGAAAGTCATTGGCTTACTTAGTGCCAGCGCTTGTTCATGGCCGCAAAGTTTTAGTTGCGACAGCTACTTTGGCATTGCAACGCCAATTAGTTGAACGCGATCTACCTGCAGTTGTTCCAGCGCTAGAAAAAGCGTTAGGCCGCGAGATTACTTACGCAGTTTATAAAGGCGTTGGAAATTACGTTTGCTTGCAGAAAATGAATTCTGAAATTGCCGACCCTGATGGCGAAGTGCTTCTCGAAATTTCAAGTCTAGGAAAAGATGCCAATCGTTTAACTGCATGG
>Ga0304729_1002304_pt1 | contig 11572 bp, 9 predicted proteins | sample C_131016_MF_Meta_FD_190475 | JGI IMG/M metagenome (GOLD analysis project Ga0304729, IMG submission 190475) | Freshwater microbial communities from Lake Croche, Canada to study carbon cycling - C_131016_MF_MetaG (v2) (version 2) | ecosystem: Environmental > Aquatic > Freshwater > Lake | place... | reverse complement strand
CTCACTTAACAATGGCGGCGCAGTTGAATTTGGCCAAGGAGTTGCCCAAACAGCGGCCTGCGATGATGACGGTTTTATGGTGACACCAGTTACCAGTTATGACAATGCGCATTCAATGTTCCGCTTGGATAAGGTCCAAGTATCTGGATTAAACCTAACCCCAGTTGGAACGGGTTTCCTCGCTGGTGGCTATGACACCATTGAAGCAGCAAGAGCAGCCCATCCCGGTCAATATTGGGATGCTTCGTTAAGTAAATGGCGAAATACCTGTGACAATGTTGTTCTAGATTTCAAGGCCTACACAGATAATTCTGAGTACGCCAACTACACCGAAAATAATTATTCAGATCAGTCTGGAACCTCAATTAGTTCTCCAGTTATGTGGAGCCAAGCGGACGGCTTAGCGACGGTTGTAGGGAAAACTTATAATGCGGGCTTTGCGGTGGTATTCGATTCCACAAATAATGATTCAAATTATGCGACTGGAAGCGCAGCGAGTGGCCCGCGGGTGAGAAGTGGAAGTCGCCTTTTTCAATCCTCGTACTTGGATAGGGTCAGTAACAATTTCCACTTATCAAACGGAACTTCGGACCACGCCTCCTTCGACTTTAGTTCGAACGTCGATCGCGGTTATTGGTATGGCGAATATCAAAATCTCAATGGGGACGCCAACTTTAGGCCAAATGCCGCAACAATTTCCAAGATTACGGTTCAATCAATGAAGTACTTTCCGGATAATTACGTAGATTTCAGGTTTGAATGGAATGGCGATTCTGGCGCAATTCCAGGATTGCCACCGAGCCTTACAGAGTAAAATTAACTAGCGGGCCTAGTTAAGATATTTCGATCGAAATACATTATTATCTGCAAATGAAAAAATTATATTCCGCCGTTGCGGCTGCACTTTTACTCTCACTCGTAAGCTCCGGTCGATCATTCGCGGATACAGCCACAACCACACCTGCATGCGTGCAGTCACCCACCGCACCAAATGACCTTGGGACGCTAACCCTTGCAAGTCAGATTTCACAGCTTCCAACCGTTGAATGGGGAATTCAACAAGGTTGCTTTAAGAAGTATGGCCTGACAATTAAAACTGTTCCGGTTGCAACATCACAGATAGGTATGGCCGGACTAGTTGGCGGTACGTATGACTTGGTTGTGAACACACCGACAAACCTACTTTTGGCTAATGGCAACGGAAATTTCTCTGGAGTTTTCGTGGCACCCCGTCATGGTTATTCTGCTGAAGAATTAGACCGCGCAAAGATTGAGCCATTCTTCCCAGGGCGGCTTTTGCTGCAAACCGCCATGATCGTCGGAAAAGATTCTAAAATTAATACTTGGAAAGATTTGGAGCAAAAGAAGGTTGCACTGCAATCCTTCAAGAGCGCCGACCATGCTGGAACTTTGCTCGCCATGAAGGCCGCTGGTGCTGATTCAAAGAAGACCGAATTTGTCACACTCACCAGCCAACAAATGATCGATGCAATTTCTCGTGGTGATGTTGATGCTGTGATTGCAAATGATCCATTCGCTACCCAAATCGTTCAGGCGGGCGGGCGTGTAATTGGATATCCAAATGCCTACTATGCCGAGCCAGGTGTGGCAGTTGCTTACGTTAGTGATACTGATGTGATTGGAAAGCATGTTGCCGCGATGCGCGCATTTCAACATGCAACGCTAGAAATCAACCACCTGCTTAACCTTAAGGAAAATGAAGCCACTTATCGCAAGGTGATTGCCAAAGTCACGGGTGTGACGGACGAGGCAGCGGCGAAGGTCCGCCTTCCAGTTCTCCTTGAGAAGAACCTAACTATTTCCGATCTTTCATATATGCCGAGCAAGTTGAAGAAGATTGGCTTTATGCGGGGCCGCGTTAATCTCACGCCAATGCTCTTTAGATAGTCCCTGTTGTATTGTTGATAGGTGCGAATAGATCCTAAGTTTTCAAAGCTATCTCTGACCTTACTTATTGGGTTTGTGCTTTGGGAACTTGGTTCTCTCATCGCAAATGTTCGAAACTTTCCGCACTCTTGGGTCGTTTTCGGTGACTTAACAAAGCTCATTGTCACAACGACATTCTGGAAGAGCCTATTTATTACGCTCGGCCTTTCAGGTGCGGGTTTCATTATTGGGGCGCTCTTTGCTTGCGTGATTGGAATATTCGTCGCTCTCAAAAAAACTGGTGATTTGGCAACCAGTGGAGTTATTAACTTTGTTCGCTCAATTCCATCCGTTGTTTTCCTTCCGTTACTCATTGCGTCAATAGGATCAACCGCCCGGACTGCGCTAATCCTCACATCATTTGTTATCACATTTAAGTTGGTGACATATGTAGTTCGAGGAATCGGAGAGACAGACCCAATCCTGATTGAAAGTGCTCGGGTAATGGGACTTCGCGGTTTTAGCAAAATTATTTATCTTTACCTGCCATCGACAACTTCAATCGTGGGAACAGGCCTTCGATTATCTGCCACTCAGGCATTTGGCACGGTGGTTGCGGCAGGAATAGTTGCTGGAACGCCCGGCCTTGGATCTGCCCTATTGCTTGCGGAATCCAGTGCAAATTATCCAAGAGTTTTCTCTTACGTCTTTGTCATGGGAGTAATTGGTTCCCTGATTTATTCACTCTTTAACCGCACCGAGAATAGGTTAATTCATTGGCGGGTTTCAGTATGAAGACCTACGTTCGCAATTTTCTGTGGCGCTTATGGGTACCGATAATCCTGATCGCATTTTGGCAGATCATTCTTCGTAATTCCACAAATCCGTATTTCCCCGCACCCAGCCAAATTCTTGCTGATACGAAATATGTGATAACCGCAGATTGGGTTAAAACCTCCCTTAGGTCCAGTGCAATTACTTTCCTTGCAGGGTATTTAATAGGTTCGATCAGTGGAATTCTCATTGGCGCATTTATTGGGGCCAACCAAATTTTGCGTGAAATTTTTACTCCAATCACAAACTTCATAAGAAGCATCCCAAGTGTTGCCAAAGTTCCAGTAATTATGGCAATGCTTGGAATTGGTCAAGCGACGCGAATCGCTACCGTGGCCATCGCAGTTCTATTTCCGATGTTAATGACAACAATCCGAGGTATCGCAACAACAGATATGAACGTACTTGAGATGGCTAAATTGCTGAGATTTGGTCAAATTCGCACACTTTTCCTTGTTAGATTGCCTGCAGCCACCGGTGAAATTCTTACTGGCCTTCAAGCAGCAGTGCAGATCGGCATATTGGTCATGGTAATCAGCGAGATGTTGGGCTCCGGAATTGGACTTGGTGCCTTCATAATTCATTCGCAATCAACCTTTATGATTGCAGATATGTGGGTCGGAATATTCATCCTGGGCATAATTGGATTGATTTTGAACGAGCTTTTTTTATATACCGAACGCCGGGTTGCGCCTTGGTATTTCAGTTCTAAGGGATTGCGTTGAAAAGAATTCCAGAACGCGGATTTGCGATTTCGGTCCGCAAAGTATCTAAAACTTTTGATAATGAGAACCAGGTTTTAAGTGATATTTCTTTTGAAGTAGCTTCTGGGGAAGTTTTGGCTATCTGTGGACTCTCTGGTGTTGGGAAATCAACGCTACTTCGAATTATTTCTGGGCTGATTGCGCCCACAAGTGGGGGCGTGCGGATCAACAAGTCGTTAGTTACTGAACCGAGCGATCAGATGGGTTTTGTAACGCAGGATTATTCGCGATCGCTTTTTCCTTGGCTGACCGTTGGCAAGAACGTCGCCTTACCATTTAAAGGCCACAACATTTCAAAAGCAGAGCGAAATTTGCGAGTTCAGGAAGCACTCGCGAGTGTCGGGCTTGAAGGTAAATCAGGCGCCTATCCGTGGCAATTATCTGGTGGGATGCAACAGCGCGTTGCTATTGCCCGGGCACTCATCATGAAACCACGCTTGCTTATTCTTGATGAACCCTTCGCTTCAGTGGACGCTTATGTCCGCCTTGAACTTGAAGATTTAGTGGCAGATCTAGTTGAGAAAAACCAAGTAACAACAATAATTGTGACTCACGATATTGATGAGGCAATTTACCTAGCCGACCGAGTGATCGCCTTATCTAATTCGCCTGCCACGGTCACTATGGAGCTTGCCATCAAATTGAAGCGGCCGCGTGTCCAGATGGCAACAAGATCTGATCCTAAATTCTTAAAGCTGCGCGATACTCTCTATAAAGGATTGCGTGGGTAAAGATGTTTGATTTCGAAATTATTAGTCACTGGGCCCAGGTGCAGGGCAAAGAACTCGCCTATGCAGATGAATCTAGTGAAATTACATTCCGAGATTTAGATTCAATCACGCGCAAGATCGCCTTTTTGCTCAATGAAAAGGGGATTAAGCAAGGGGAGCTAGTTGCAACAATTCTGCCACCCCAACTTGGGTGGCTCTGTACTTTTGCACTCCATCGCCTTGGAATAACAACGATGTCCAAGAATAATTTGAGTGGATTTAATAAAGAGGCGACACCAGATTGGTTGATTTCTCTTTTGCCGCATAATCAGATCCCACAGGATCGAACAATTATTTTTGATCAGGCTTATTTCGATTTAATTAAAGCTACCGAAGAGATGCAAGCCCTGCCGGGGTATTCCAGTCCCGATGTAATCGCCAGGCTTTTTTCCACCAGTGGCACAACTGGCGATGTGAAATATATTGATCGAACCGCGGGCCAGCTCGCTGAATTTTCAACTTTGAATGCTTCTTATGATTTTGCTGGCACCGACCACATCATGAGCTTGTTTCCATATGGTGCCGGGCAGACATATCGCTTAGCTCTCAAATGTTTATTGCAAGGTAAGCCATATTTTAACTGCAGTTTTCCGGACTATCGACTTCCTAAAGTACTCAGTAAATATCCGATTCGAACCTTAATTGGTTCACCAGCCCAGATCGCTGGCTTCCTTGATATCCAAAAGCAGACGGCCACAAGTTTGCCGCTGATTAAAACTGTGATCATGGGCGGCAGCGTTCCATCCAAGCAACTAGTAGACCGAATCTTAAGTCAATTGGATTGCCGAGTCTTTAACGCCTACGGCTCGAGTGAGGCGCTAAACATTGCCAATCAAGAAATTACGCAATCGGTAGAAGGAGGCGCGACCTTAAATCCCGAAGTTAACCTACAAATTGTTGATGAAAATGATGTTCCACTTGCACCGCTTAATGTCGGGCGGATTCGCTACCAGCGCCCGGGTATGGCGACTTCATATTACAAAAATCTTGCTGCGTCGGCAGAATTTTTTAAGAGTGGCTTTTTCTATCCCGGTGACTTGGCTTATATAGATGAGACTGGAAAACTGGTTCTAGATGGTCGGGTAAATGAAGTTATAAATCTTGGTGGCGTGAAGATAAATCCGGAGGCTGTCGATAAAATTGCTTTAGCCCAACTTGGTGTTCTGGATTGTGCAACATTTGCCAGCTTTGATGAAACTGGAGTCGAACAACTTGCCATCGCCCTCGTTGTCGATGGCGATTTTAATTCAGAGCTTTTTACCAAGGCTATGGAGGCCAAATCGCCCAACAAGCCGAAGGCCTACGTTCAAGTGACTGAAATCCCGAGAAACGAGAATGGCAAGATTCTGAGACACAAACTCCGCTTGTAGGGTTGTTGTAAAGGGTGAACGTGGGTTAATATGTCCACATGGTTCTCCAGTTCCCGCCCGCAGATGACAAGCCGTCGGCTCGTACTGGCAGCGCAAAACTCAAGTACAAAGTAGCCGTTGGCGTTGGTGGCTTAGCTGGCCTCTTTGGAATTGGTTCTACCCTCGCTGCAAACATCTCACTTAACAACGGCGGCGCAGTTGAATTCGGCCAAGGAGTTGCCCAAACAGCAGCATGTGATGAAGATGGTTTCACAGTCACTCCGATTGCGTATTATGACAATGCGCATTCAATTTTTCGTTTGGAAAGAGTCCAGGTATCTGGTCTAAACCTAACCCCAGTTGGGACATCGAGCTCTGATGGACAACTTTACGGAACGTCTGAAGAGCGCGCAGCCAATCCTGGTAAATATTGGGATGCTTCTTTAGGTAGATGGCGAAATACCTGTGATGGAGTCGTTTTGGATTTTAAGGCTTACACAAATAACCCACAATATGCGAACTACACACAAGATGGTTACGCCTCACCAACAACAGCGATTACATCACCAGTTATGTGGAGTCAGTACGATGGCGGTGTTGCGAGAGTTTGGGGCGGCGATACCACTACAAATTCCTGGAATTCAGGATTTGCTGTAATTTTTGATAGCTCACACAACAATGAATCCAATTATGCAACTGGCTCGGCGCAAGGTCCGATCGGGAATCGAGTTTCCGATGGAATTGCAGATTTAGCGAACCCTGGAATTATGGATATTATTAGTGATCCTAGCTTCACCTCAAACGCAAGTTTTAGTTTTGGTTCCATATATAACAGTTATAGTTATGATGGCGATCGTGCAGTAATACACAACTTCAATCCGAATGCAGCATCGATTTCAAAAATAACTGTTCAATCCATGAAATATTTTCCTGCTAATTACGTTGACTATAGGTATGAATATCACGGTTCGCAAAATTCCTATCTTCCTGTACCTGGTTTATCGCTCCTTCCGACACCTTAGTCAGTTAGAAAACTGTAAATTAAAATTTCCGTTCGCTTTTAGCCAGTAGGAAGCCAAATCTTCAGGGAAAGTCAATACATGTACGTTCAAACTGTCCCAAAAGAGTTAGATTTATCGGTGGTTTTCCAGTAAATTGATCTTCATGGTTCTCCAGTTCCCGCCCGCAGACGATCAGCCGTCGGCTCGTACTGGCAGCGCAAAACTCAAGTACAAAGTAGCCGTTGGCGTTGGTGGCTTAGCTGGCCTCTTCGGAATTGGTTCTACCCTCGCTGCAAACATCTCACTTAACAACGGCGGCGCAGTTGAATTCGGCCAAGGCGTTGCCCAAACAGCAGCATGCGATGATGACGGTTTTATGGTGACACCAGTTACCAGTTATGACAATTCAACTTCACTATTTAGAGTCTCCAAGTTACAAGTATCCGGTCTTAACCTAACGCCAGTCGGCTGGGACGTTTCAGATCCCGCAAATCCTGGACCATCGACAGATACTGCCGGAGTGCTGGCACATCCGGGTGAATATTTTGATGGTAGTTGGAAAAAGACTTGCGACGGCGTTGTTTTAGATTTCAAGTCCTACACAAGTGATTACGGATATTCCCAGTACACACTGGATGGTTATGAGGCATCTGATACCGGGCATCCCAATCCAAATCGAATAACTAGCCCGTTGATGTGGCAGACAGTTCTAAATTCAGATGGAACAATAAATGATGGAACTAGTAGCGATATGGCTATAGTTTTTCAGTCTCCGAATTCAGACTCAAACTATGATTTTGCTCAGTATGGCTCAGATCAAATCCATAACACTGCCGTTGCTCCAACTTATAATAATTCTGCTGGCTATTTTTGGATAACCAATATTCATAATTCTCAATCATCTAATGCGTCTTTTGAACTTACTTGGGATACATATCGTCAGCCAGTCGCTGCTGCAATTTCAAAAATTACCGTTGAGTCTATGAAATATTTTCCTGCGAATTATCGAGTTTTGAATGAACTTTATGGCGGTAATCACCATAATGAGTTGGGGTTTGCCCCTGGTTCGTAGCGCGGCCACTTTGGTTTGCTCACCTGCTTAAACTGTTTCAAGATTACAAGCCACGTCCAAGTCGTTAGGCTAAGAGGTATCGGAAATCAATGATGGAGGAACCATGGACGCAAAGTGCCCAGTAGCACACGGAGCAAACACTCAAGTGAGCGAGTCAAACACATATTTGTGGCCGAATACTCTGAAATTAGACATCCTCCATCAACATGATCGTAAGACCAATCCGCTCGGTGAAGATTTTGATTATCGTAAAGAAGTTAAAACATTAGATTTTGCATCTTTAAAAAACGATCTGCACCAATTCATGACCCAATCGCAAGAGTGGTGGCCGGCCGATTGGGGACATTACGGCGGGTTAATGATTCGTATGGCCTGGCACTCCGCTGGTACATATCGTGTTGCCGATGGCCGCGGCGGAGCAGGCACTGGAAGTTTTAGATTTGCGCCACTTAATTCATGGCCAGATAACGGCAATCTAGATAAAGCACGCCGATTGCTATGGCCCATCAAGCAAAAGTACGGAAACAAACTCAGCTGGGCTGATTTATTTATTCTTGCTGGAACTATCGCCTATGAAAGCATGGGGCTCAAGACATTCGGTTTTGCTTTTGGTCGAGAAGATGTTTGGCACCCTGAAAAAGATATCTACTGGGGATCTGAACCTGAATTAATGATGCCAAGTGATAAGCGATATGCCGACACCACTGATGCCAGTTCATTAGAAAATCCACTAGCTGCGGTTCAGATGGGCTTAATTTATGTCAACCCTGAAGGTATTAATGGCGTTTCAAATCCACTACTAACTGCCCAACATGTACGCGAAACATTTGCGCGCATGGCAATGAACGATGAAGAAACTGTTGCTTTAACTGCAGGTGGCCACACAGTTGGCAAGGCGCACGGAAATGGTGATGCGTCGTTGCTAGGGCCAGCACCAGAGGCTGCAGATATTTCTGAGCAAGCTTTGGGTTGGATTAACCACACAAAGCGTGGAGTTGGTCGCGACACTGTAACTAGCGGTCTTGAAGGTGCTTGGACAACAGAGCCAACTAAATGGGATGCCGGTTACTTCGAGATGCTATTTAAGCATGAGTGGGCACTTGTAAAGTCTCCCGCAGGAGCACATCAGTGGGAGCCCACAAATATTGTTGAAGCAGATAAACCAGTTGATGTTGAAGATTCTTCAATACGTTACAACCCAATCATGACCGATGCGGACATGGCGATGATTAAAGATCCGATTTATCTAGAAATCTCCAAGAAGTTCCATGCTGATCCTGCAAAATTAGATGATGCATTTGCGCGTGCTTGGTTTAAATTAACGCACCGCGATATGGGGCCAAAAGTTCGCTATATCGGACCAGATGTTCCAGCCGAAGAATTGATTTGGCAGGATCCGATTCCAACAGGAACAACTTCCTATGATGTTGCAGCAGTGAAGGCAAAGATTGAAGCAACGGGATTATCTATTTCCGAGTTGGTAGCAACGGCTTGGGATAGTGCACGGACATTTCGTGGATCTGACCTTCGTGGCGGAGCAAATGGTTCTCGAATTCGGTTAGAACCTGCTCGCAACTGGGAAGGCAATGAGCCGGCACGCTTGAATAAAGTTCTTGCGGCGCTAGAACCAATTGCTAAGGAAACTGGCGCAAGCGTCGCAGATGTCATTGTTCTGGCCGGAAATATCGCAGTCGAAAAAGCAGCTGCCGCTGCAGGTGTAAAGATTTCAGTTCCATTTACACCAGGTCGTGGTGATGCAACGCAAGAACAAACTGATGTTGCAAGCTATGCAGTTCTTGAACCAATTCATGACGGATTCCGAAATTGGGTAAAGAAAGATTACGCCGTATCACCTGAAGAATTACTTCTTGATAGAACTCAATTGATGGGTTTAACAGCTCCTGAAATGACTGTTCTCATCGGTGGAATGCGCGTACTTGGTACGAATCATGCTGGCACATCGCATGGCGTATTCACTAAGAGCGTTGGAACACTTTCAACTGATTTCTTCGTCAACCTAACTGACATGAAGTATGTGTGGGAGCCTGCAGGGGAGAACCTGTACAACATCCGTGATCGCAAGAGCGGGAACGTTGATTGGACTGCTACTCGAGTAGATCTAGTCTTTGGCTCCAACTCAATTCTTCGGTCATTTGCCGAGGTTTATGCACAAAACGATAACAAGGAGAAGTTTGTTAAAGATTTTGTCGCTGCCTGGAACAAGGTTATGAACGCAGATCGCTTCGATATTGCGTAATTCAGGTTGGCTTTTACGAAATTCCCGGTGATGTTTATTTTGTTGCTCCTGACCTTGTAAAGTCAGACCATGTCTCTTTTGGATTTTGGGCAACAGGGTGGTTCGCCCCTGGGTTCTAAAAAATCGCTCAAGTTAATCCTTGGAATAGCCGCGCTTGCTGGTGCAATTGCACTTGGCTCCACTTTAGCGGCGAACATCAGTTTGAACTCTGGATCACCAGTCGAATTTGGCCAAGGAGTTGCTCAGGCAACTGCCTGTGATGATCGAATAGTGGTAACTCCGCAAGCACCATTTATCAACGATGCCGAAGAATCAACCTTTCTATTTAATCAATTTTCGGTAACTGACATATCCGATGCTTGCTTTGGGAAAACTTTCACAATTAAAGTTTACAAAAATGATCAAAATTCTCCGCTTGATTTTTATAATACTAACGGCACAATCTTTACAGAAATAAGAGTGAGAGATGACAGCGGCAGTTTTAGTTTTGTTGGCGGCGGCTTAACATCCGATGACATTCAAAATATCACTGGTGGTTTTCATGTGACTATTGGTGCCGGGACGCTGCCAAGCTTCTCACTCATTTCTGGGCCGAACGTAGATCGAATAACGATTGAGAGCAGCGTTATTAATGGGGATGGAACCAGATCCAATCCTGGAATAAGCGCGAGTCAGATAAAGAACGACTATCCACAATCGCAATCTGGTTGGTATTGGATTACAAATACCAATATCGAATCGGGTGCGCCAGTGCGAATCTATGCTGACATGTCGGATCGAACTGGCCCATGGACTCTTGTACTTGCAAATGGAAATCGCACGGACTGGAGTTCGAGTGAACTTCTGAGAAATCAATCACTAGACCAAATCCCCCCGAGCATTTCAAATAATTGGGCAGATGCTGGAGTGAAATATTCAATTCTTGAGTGGGCTGATTTCTTGAAAAAGAAAGTTGGGGATAATCAGTTGGAAATTCGGATTACATCCCCGGCAAGTAATTGGCCGGACTTTAGCGGAATCTGGCGGGCGCCGTTTGCAACCAGTTTCACCGGCGATGACACAGCATTGGTCCCACTTAGCAGAGGTGAAACAACAAACGACCGAGTTGAAAATTTCATGCCATACCTAACGATGGATGGGCCACGGAATAATAAAAATTCATTAACTATGTGTCGCGATGGTTGCTGGTGGAGCACACTCGCTGCAAATGCAGGCTATGGTGCCGGAATACCATTCGATACAGATAGAACTACGATTATGTATTGGATGCGAAGCTAACTAATAAAATTATAGAGCTAAACCGCTTCGATATTTAAATATATTTAAGCGGTCGTAAATCGCCTGAAATCTCGTAGTGCCAGGAGTAATCCAGAATCGCTACTGGATGATCCACATCGCCTGGCTGGGGAACCCAAATCCCAGTGGCGCGATCAAATTTTGTGTTTGAAAGAATGTGGTGATGAATTTCGCCATCCATCAAGAACCATTCCTCCCAATTAACTCCGGTTGCTTCGACCTTTTTCGGGTAACAATGTAGAACGCCGCTGGGAATTTGAGAGTGTGGCCAGATTTCCCAAGTGGCATCGTTATAAGGATCGGCGTTCAAGGGAGAAGCATCGAGCGCTTCAATGAAATATT
>Ga0304729_1002303_pt1 | contig 11572 bp, 16 predicted proteins | sample C_131016_MF_Meta_FD_190475 | JGI IMG/M metagenome (GOLD analysis project Ga0304729, IMG submission 190475) | Freshwater microbial communities from Lake Croche, Canada to study carbon cycling - C_131016_MF_MetaG (v2) (version 2) | ecosystem: Environmental > Aquatic > Freshwater > Lake | place... | reverse complement strand
ATAGTGATTTGTATCCTAATCAAGCTATTAGTTTTAATAATTTACAAAGTGGTGTAAATCAAGGTGTTTTTACAGCTAAAACAACTATACCAACTAGTCAAAAACAAATAACAAAAACTGAAGCTAGTACATATGTAAATATAAATACATCACTTCCTTCATTTGCTGCTAAATCTTCAAATCAATTAGTAACTAAAAATGATTTATCAGGAATTGTTACTATAACTGGCTATCTTATGTATGGGGTGGCTGACACATCTGGTTATAAATCAACAGACGGGGGGAAAACTTTTACAGCTCTTACAGGATTACCATCATTAAGTTGGACTGCTATGGCTGGAGATATTACAGGAAATTATATTGCTGCAATATCTTATAGTCAGAATAATCAAATATATATATCTACAGATGGTGGTACATCTTTTACAGCTACAACAATAAGTTATATTCTTACAGGATTTTATGCTACCGGAGTTTCAATGTCCGATAATGGTCAATATATATCTGTTGCTGGACTTACTACAGTTATAAGTGAAAAAAGAAATGCAGTTGTATCTATTTCATCAAATTATGGAGCTTCATTTTCTGCGGGTTATGGAGATAGCACTGCGTATAAAATGTATAATATACCATCGGGGAAAGTATCTGTATCTGGGAATGGTCAATATATAACTAGTGTTTTTGCATATTCAATAGATCCCGGTTTCCCTAATGTATCCCGTCCTTGGTCTTTTAGAATTTATTCAAGTAATTATGGGGCTACTTGGACAAAAAGCGGCGGTAGTGAATTTTCTGCATTTTTTGACATTGCTTTAAGCTATACTGGACAATATCAATTTATAACTTTAGATTGGATGAAACCGGGGGTTTTTGGCTCAATAGGAATGAAAGCGTATGTTTCAAATGATTATGGTGCAAGTTTTTCTGAAAGGTTTTCAAATACAACTGCTTTTTATTTAGGGGGAAATGCTCATCAAGGTTTTGTTTCTGCTACAATATCAGATGATGGAAGAACTATGGTTGGCGCAACTGATGGGAAAGTATATGTATTTTATACTTCTGGGGGTTTACCACCTGCATTAATTGCTTCTACTGATTATGGGAATAGTTTCCCTACATTTACTCAAGGATTTATTGGCAATGTGGGCATAGCTGGTGGTAATATTACTGCTTCAGGTGTAACAAATAATTATATATCAATGATGTTATATAATATAGGTCAATATAATTATAGTAATAATGGAGGTACAACTTTTATACCAGCAACAAATACATCTCATGCATGGGTGCAAATATATAGAAAAGCTTATACAACATATACTCCACCACCTACCCCAACATATGATTTCTATTATGCAACTCAATATAATTGTCCCGGATGTTCATTTAATGCTAGTAATGTATTAGTGGCTTTCCCAACTGGCACTTCATATATTAGCACTCATTATTATTCAGCGCTTGATGGGTATGTATATAAGATTACATCAGATGCTTCTGAAGGTACAGCAGTATTATTAGATCCTACTTTGCATAACTCAAATTGCACTACTATATGTTCACTTTAGCAAATAATTTAGTAAATTTGTAAAAAATAAAAATATGAAAACAATAACACCAGTAATAACTTGGCAAAATGGACAATCAATAAATGCCGATATACTTAATGCTTATGCTGTACAAGATAATCTTTCAACAAGTGCTACCTTTTGGTATGGACTTTCAAACAATAATGAGGCATTAACTCCATTGAATCAAGGTACTTTAATTATGGTAGGAGCAGACTATTTAGCTTATCAAACTAATCAATATGCTTGGGATTGGATAGCCAAACAACTTAATTTGACTATTACAGGTGATTATGTTCCACCAACTCCAACTACTTCAGGGACTAGTGGTACTAGTGGAACTTCAGGAATTTAATTTTTTTAATTAAATTAATTGATATAATTTTGTCAAAAATATAATACTATGAAATCAATTGAATTAAAAGTAGCTAAAGAAAATATACAAGGTAGGGACACATTTTTAACTAGTTACGATTTATTAAAAAGTGCAATTAATAATCCTAGCCAAGGCGGATTTAGCGTAGATGAAATGATGCAAAGATTGCGTTTGCTTGATAAAGTAGATGCACACAAAGGTCTTTTTGATATTAAACCAGAAGATTTTAACGATTCTATGCTTGATAGAACAGCCGCATTAGAATTAGAAGATAGTGATTTCGTTAAATTGAAGGAACTATTTAAAGAAATGAAATGGGGGGTAGTTTCTAAAACAATTATAGAACTAAGCAAAGAATTAAATAAATAGTTGGTTCGTGGTTTTAGTGAATATAAGCAGGCTATAAACCTGCTTTTTTTATTTCAGCTATAACCATATCTGCTGTGATTGACGTATGGCACTCAAATTGTCTATCTGTTCCTTTATGGACTGGGCAATATAGCCAATCGCCCGGATCAAAGGTAAAATTAGGATTATTCCAGCAGCCATGACAAACATCTTTTTTTACTATTCTAGTGCAATTATTGGTAAATTCATTCCATTCTTCTGTAAAGTTAGCAATCATGAATGTATGTTTACCCATCGCATTTGCAAGCCACCCCAAACCCGAACTAAGGCATATCATAAATTCACTTCCTGCAATCCAATCCATCTTTGACTCTAAGGAGGGGGTGGTTATTTGCGTGCAGTTGTCAAATGGATTAAGCTCTTTTGAAACATTATACACCTTATAACCTTCAGAAACAAGCCAATTTATAGTTCCTTGCCACTGAGGTTTCCCCCAAAATTTGAATCCTGAAGTAGAATTGGTCGCAATTGTCACATACTTGCCCATTTTCGGCACTTCTGGTTTATAGGCTATACTTGGTGCCATTTCTACAAAATCTAGCCCTAAAATGGCTGTGGCGGTCTTTTGGAGGGGTATTTGAGTAGGTTTGAATGGATTTTTATCCAAATTATCAAAATAACCAATGCGATAAAGGGCATATAAATTATGAACCGCAGTGCCCGGCTCTACAAATTCAATCTCAGGGTAGTCAAATAAACTATTCCAAAATGTACTGCAAATCACCATACAATTATGTTTTTTCCTAAACTCTTCTACATATGCCATCCAAGCTATAGAATCTCCCAAAGACTTGCTTTCAAAGGCTATGTAAACTCGTTTACCTAATAAATTTAAAAATTGATCATGAATAAGGGTACCATCTTGCCAAACTTTTGTATGCCAAGGAGTAAAATACTGCCTATTTAGCTTAACCCAATGGTTTGATTTTATTGTGTTTTCATAAGCAATACTACCATTTTCATCATAAAAAACAACTAAAAAATTACTATCAGATACACCTTTAATCTCAAGGAATGGTTGGTTTACAAAATGCTGTATAATTTGTACTTTTTGTTTATGAATAGGCTTTTCCAATATCTTTTTATAGGCTTCTTCATGTCTTAAAGCAAATATTAATGAAGTGCAATCAGTAGGAACATTGTAATTACATTTCAAAGTATTTAAATCAGTATCAATGGGATTAATATATTCATCATACATTCCTGCATATTGTGGTAGATTACGAGCTATAATTGGTAACCCATGTCCAATTGCCTCACGCAAAACCAATGGATTAAGCTCCAAAGTAGAATTAAACATAAATATATCAGCTATCTCCATAAAAGTATCTATATCTTTTCTTTCCCCCCATACCTTAACATTAGGTGGCAAGTTCTTCATTAATGGTTCCCAATAATCTTGAAAGTTACCAGCTTGGTTACCTACAAAATGGAATGTCATATCAGGATATTTACGGGCAATCTCAATCCCTTCAGCTTGGTTCTTACCAGAAGTCCATAGCCCTACATTAAGAATATGCTTGCCTTCCTTAATTGCGGAACTATCTTTTTTATCAATAGGATATGGTATAGTTACAAATTGAGCATCCATATTACCAAAAATATCTTCATGCCAAGGAGTGCAAAAAGCGTATAAATCAGGATGGAATTTTTTATCTGAATCTGGACGGAACGAGCTATTATGACAAGTTTCAACGATATACCATTTTCTATCATTTGAATACATCTTTTTGAATAATTCATCATTACCCATTAGCTCTGGCATTTCATCCAAGTGGATAATATCAGGCTTTATTTCATCTAATATATCTAATACTTTATCTGAACTATAAAAATGATCCCCTAATAATTCTATTATTTGATTTCTTTGGGTTGGGAAATGTTTCCCATAATCATGATATTCAATAACAAATATTTCAAATGTATCTGTATAATCTAATAAGGTTTGAATGCGTTTTAAAAGGAATTGGGGCATCCCACCACAAGACAAATGTGATGGAATATAGCATAGTTTTATCTTCATATTTTCTTTAATTTTTCTGTCATTTTATTCATTTCGTCAACTCTTTTTTCTCCATGAAATACCAATAGGTTTTCTTCTTTGCTAGGAATCTTAAACCATTGTGCAATATATTGTACTGAATCATTAAACCCAATATTAAGCACTTCATCTATTCTATCTAAACCACCATTGGTATAAACATAAGGCAATCCATCTTGAAAATTATATTTCCATAGAAGCACATTCATTACTGTTTCCTCTTGAAAAGGGCAATAGAATTCAGGATCTGCAAGCACTTTAGGATTAATACACATCCAATACCACTCATCTAAAAAGTCAATACAATTCTGTCCTGCAACAAAAATATTAGATGTTCTATATTTCTTTCTATTATTTTGATTGATATTAAATAAATGGCATAATGGATGTTCTAGTGTGGTAGATAAGTCATCACCTACTGCTCCACCTCTACCATTCATCATAAGAAAATCATAAATACCTTCTGTTGCAAATGGGTAAAAGCTATGCGTATTAAATAAATCAAATGCTCTATCTATATGTTTTGTAGCTACAGAATCACAATCCACATAACAAACACTATTAGCCATTTTAAGAGCATGTTTTACAATAAGTGGTCGTTCTTTAATTAGTCTATAAATTCTTTTGCTAGCCCTGTTTACATAGAAATTAGAGTCAGCTTGCTTGATATATAATTCTTCTGTTTCATCTGCATCTATATCACACTCCCAATTAATGGTTTTATCAGCTTCCCAAACTGTTCTATCTGAATTTAAAAGATAAACAAAAACGGGTAAATTGCTAAAAGTTTTGATAGATTTTGCACAAGCATTAACTATATCTATATAGTTTTCGTTAGCATAAAGTACATAAGCTTTAGGATATTTCATTTTTATAGTTTAGTCCTGAAAAATAGTTTAAGTCACTTAGTATTCTTACTCTTTCTTCTGTTTTATAACCGGTTACATGAACAATAAAATCACCTTCTTGCCATATATTATCATTGATTCCTCTAAAACTAAATACCATAAAAGGATTATTTACATACCAAAATCTATTAAGTCTTTTTTCTTCTATCAATTTAATTCTATGGTTATACTTGCCACTATTGATAATCATTCTTATCTGGCGACCTTCATAATCAAATTCTTCTACTTTATCATTCCCTTGCGCTAACCATATTTCATCTAGTATATCAACCCCACATTCATCATTTCTTACAAAGAATTGAGAGGATATAATATTCCCTTCAGATGTAGGCGTATCAACGGCTTTAATACTATGCTTAGGTACAATAAAAGAACAATCATCATCTATAAATGATTCTAACTTTATATTTGGATTCATAATTAAACAATCAGTATCTAAATAAAATATCCAATCGTACTTATGTGTATCAAGTAATTCCCTTGCTGCTCTTATCTTTTGCCATTGTGCAGGTTTTCCATTAGAAAACTTTTCTTGGTAGTCAATATGCAAATCATAACCATGCAGTTCGCAGTATTTTTTGATATTTAAATCAACTGTATATGAAGCCATTCTCTTATAACCTTCGTCATAACTGACTAATACGCAAAATTTCATATTATTTAATTAAGTTATTAATTGCTTCAGCCATATGCCCATTCATATAATGTTGTATAGCTAAATGTGAATTTTTATCTCCTATGTATGGAGTCCCATCAATGAAATCATCTGTTTTATCAATTATTTCATTGTATGGTGATTCATAGCATATTCTGTTATCATGTAATAAAGGAATATTTAATTTTTTCATTGCTCTTCCAAGAACTAAATCATCACATCCCAATTCCCATTCATCATTTATTATTAAATTATTATATGCGATTTCCATTATTCTTCTATTTATTATAAAAGCTGAACCAGATGCCCAAAAAATATCATCTTCATTTTGATGTACATAAGATTTAAAATTATGATTGGTATTCCAAAGCCTATATGGATGGCAAGCTCCTAGATAATCAAAATTGCATTCACTAATATTTTCCATTAGCATATTATCAAATCTAGTAGGATGTATAAAAGTATCTGAATCTATTTTTACATAATATTCGTAATCAGTATAATCTAAAACCCATCTAAATGCAAGCTTTACAGCCCTATCAAATAAGCCATATTTATCATAACTACATTTAAATTTTATAATTCCATCTTCATCTAAAAAATAATCGGGAATATTATTATCAGGAAATGATATTTTAACATGATATCCTAATTGTCTTACTAGCGGAATCCATGTAAAAAGACATTCTTGCCAATTTTTATCCCATCCATCAACTTGGCTGCCGGTAATTATTATTACAATTTTTGATTTGTCCATATTATTTTTTAATAACCCAAGTGCCAAACCATTCATTAGTTATTGTTAATTCATACCCACCTCTTTTGCAAAATTCATCAACAGCTGGGTTTACGCCAAATACTCCAAAGTAAAAACCATTGGCTGCATAGATATGTTTATCCTTACCATTAGCCATAAAATTAGGATCATTATACCAATCCATAGCTATATAGTCATGTCCCATTAAATAACCTCCATGTTTCACTTTAGGGTACCATAATTTAATATCTTCTACCACATAATCATAAGCATGGTTTGCATCTATATGAACAAAATCAAGGCTTCTATCTTCAAACATCATAGAACCACGCAAAGAATCAGTTCTTATCATAATTGCTCTATGCTCATGTCCTTCAATGGATTTCATGGTATCAGCATAAGCTGTAGTATGGATATTGTGGTTACTAGCATCTTTGTATTCATCTCCCAATCCCATCCATACATCCACCATAAACAATTTTAGGTCAATATCAGTAGAATCAAGTATTTGTTTGGCAAATTCACCCTTAAATGTACCAACCTCAACTCCTTTGCCCGTAAATTCATGTTTTAGTTGTTTGATAAGTTCTAACCTATCAATATCTAGTTTAATCATAGTTTGTAATTTTGACAAAGATATAAATTTAATTTAATTAAATAAATTATTTATCTTTGTTTTATGAATAAAGTAAAAGAAATATTGCTATCTTATATAGCTAAGTCAAATCCTACAGAAGAGCAGAAAGAAATAGCTGAAAAAAGACTTGAAATATGTGCTGTATGCGAACATTGGGTACAAGGAGCTATAAGGGATTATTGCGGAAAGTGTGGCTGTACAACGAGTGCTAAAGTGTTCAGCCCTGTTGGTGCCAACGCTTGTCCGGAAAAAAAGTGGACAATATAGTTAAATATAATTGAATATTAGTTATATTTGGTAAAAATTTGAACATGGGACATAACACTTTAGCTGACGTTTCTGCATCTGTAAGTTTATTAAGTGCAGCTGTATCGATAGCGGCAATTCAACCATATGTTAGCTTACTTGCTAGTTTAATTGGTATTTGCTCTGGATTATTTGCATTAAGACATTATTACTATAAAAATAAAGAAAGAAAACAGCGTGCAAATAGCTAAAAATATATTAATATTAGCACTAATAGTTGTGGTGCTTTTTTTTGTTTTAGCCCCTACTAGAGAGATAGGTGGTACTAAAGTTATCACTAAGATAGATACCATAACTAAGAACATAACGACTACAAAATATAAGAAAGGGAATGACATCCCTTTTGTCGTTTTAGATACTCTCTACCATATTGACGAAGTACATGATACTACTTACATTGTCAATGACTACAATAAAATCAAGGCTTATTCGGATACTTTGCGTATAAATACGGATAATAGCGTATATATCCAAGATACCATTACTCAAAACAGAATCATAGGAAGATCATATAAGGCTAATCTAACTGAAAAAACCATCACAATTACCAATGACATCTACCATAAGCCCAAGAACGAACTTTATATAGGTCTTTTAGGCGATATTAGACGCTTTGATAATAAAATAGGGGTAGGAGTAGGCTTAAATTATAAAAAGCAAAATGAGGCTTATACTATTAGTTTTACCACAAATCAAATAAGTTTAGGCTTATATAAAAAATTATTCTAATGGCTACAAGTAAAAAAGTAAACATAGGAGCTAATCCATTACCAATAAGTTTCAAGGACTTTGCCAAAAATCCCGTAGTGGGAACTTTGTTTATTGTCTTAATAGCTATTGGGTATCTATATGTAGATATAAGAAGCACATTCCAATCACAAGCCAAGTCCCAAGATTTTAGAATTGAAAAGGTAGAGAATAGACTAGATTTAGTTCAAGAAGCTTTAAGAAGAAGCGATTCAGCTAAAGCTGTTTCTACCACTCAATTAAAAACATTGCAGGAACTAGGCGCAATTAAATCCATCAAATAATGAGAGAGTTGCTTGAAGATTACGGGTTTCATCTCCAATTAATATTAGTTGGGATATGCTGGGCATTTATGGGTATATATGTATATGAAAGGATCAAAGATAAAAAAAATAAAAAGTGAGATATTTTTTACTAATACTCTTGTTTGGATGTCAGGCTACTGCGCAGAATGAAAGTGAAACTGCAAAAAAAGATAGGGAGTTCCAAAACCTTTTATCAAAGGTAGAAGAAAACACCAAAGCAAGTGCCAAAGTTCAAGATGAAGCAAGTAAAAAACAAACACAGATAGTAACGGAAACCGTTAGTAAAATAATAACACTTAAAGAAGAAAATAAAGATTTAAAAACAGAGTTAAATGAAGTTAAAGTTAAGCTTAACATTGCTACTGCTGATACTATTATGCCATTTGTCTTACTCCCAATACCCCGTAAAAAGGATATTTAGAGGCGATTCAGTGGTTATAATGAAAGTTTCTCAAGCCGATACAATAAACTTATTATTTAATTCATATAATGATACAATAAACACATTAAAAAATTCGTTAACAATTAAAAATGAAAAATATGATAGCATATATAAAGCAATACATTTTAAACAAGATTCAATCAATCTTTGGCAAGGAAAATATCAAACAAGTGTTGACCTCTTTAGAGTCCGCCCCAAAGCCAGAAGCTACGACTCGGAAGAAAAGCTTGAGTTCGCGCAAAAAATCATCTTAATAGCAATAATTCTAGTACAATTTAATAGTTTAAAATAATGAAGCAATTTTTTCAAGACGAAACAGGACAATTAAGCATGAAGCGTATTTGCGGATTACTTTGCACAATGGCATTATGTATTACTATGTACCACAATAGTTTTAGCGATGAGCATACAGCTCCATCACCGGTATTAGTAGAATCAGTAGCGATGTTGGCTTTTGGATGTTTAGGATTAACAGCAGTAGAAAAAATATTTAAAAAATAAAATATGAAACTATCAGAACATTTAGATTTAGCAGAAGTAATGCGTAGTGAAACTGCAAAAAGGCTTGGAATTAGTAATATGCCAACAGATGAGCATATAGAAAATTTCAAAAAATTAGCAGAAAATGTATTTGAAAAAGTAAGAAACAATTTTCGTTGTCCTATCCATATTAGTTCTGGATATAGGTCTAACGAACTTAATAAATGTACGCCGGGCGCTTCAGCTACATCACAGCATAGCACAGGTGAAGCGATTGATATTGATATGGATGGTAGTTCAAATGGGGTTACCAATACAATGGTATTTAATTACATCAAGGATAGTTTAGAATTTGATCAATTAATTTGGGAGTTTGGTACCAATGAAAACCCTGATTGGGTTCATGTATCTTATGAAAGTACCGGTAAACAAAGAAAACAAATTTTAAAGGCGACTAGAGTTGATGGGAAACCACACTATTCTCCATACAAATAAAATATATGCCTGCAAGCAATGGTAACCACCTAATCTCAAAAGAATACAGAGCTAAATATCCCGACATGCCTTCTAAGAAATTAGCAAGGATAATGTATGCGGAAAATAATTTACAATTTAAAGGATGGGAACAAGCCCTAGGTTCTTTAAGATATATTGAAGGGAAGCAAGGAGCTGCACATAGGGCAAGAAAAACTATCCAAGGTGGTGAATTTTTAAAGGTAGAACCTAGACCATACAATCCTTATAACCTTCCCAAGTCGGATGAAACTGCATTTGAACCATACATCTTTAAGGGGCATAAGAAAGTTTTAATCTTATCTGATATCCATGTACCATACCATAGCATAGATGCGATAACGGCTGCCATCCAATATGCAAAGAAAACAAAGCCCGATGCACTATTACTAAATGGCGATACGATTGACTGCCATAGATTAAGCAGATTCATCAAAGATCCAAAAAAGAGAAACTTTAAGCTAGAGCTAGATACATTCAAAGCCTTATTTGACATCTTTGAAAAGGAGTTAAAGTGTAAGATATATTTCAAAATTGGAAACCACGAGGAAAGATATGAGCATTTTCTTTATGAGAAAGCCGGCGAATTAGTGGGCATAGAGGAGTTTGAGTTTGAAAACATTATCAAAGCCAGAGCTAGAGGGATAGAAATAATAGGGGACAAAAGACCAATGAAACTAAATAACCTTTGGGGAATTCATGGGCATGAATATGTAGGTGGAATATCAGCTCCCGTAAATCCTGCTAGGGGATTGTTCCTTAAAGCAAAGGTTAGCACCTTTCAAGGACATAACCACCAGACATCAGAACACACAGAACCTACCCTTACGGGCAAGATGGTAACTACTTGGTCATTGGGCTGCCTTTCTGAATTACATCCCGCCTATATGCCTCTAAATAAGTGGAATCATGGTTTTGCAGAAGTAGATTTAGATCCCAACGGAGAGGATTTTGAATTCAACAATAAGCGTATCTTTAAAGGGAAAATCGTTTAATGTGGCACGCATCAAAATTATATATCGCAAATTAGGTAAGGAGCAAGCCTACGGCATAGCCTCAAGTGATGGCATAATTGAAATTGATAGCCGACTGAAATCTCGCAAGCATCTGGAAGTATTGCTCCATGAACTGCTCCACATATTGCAGCCCAAAGATTCCGAAGAAATGATAATTAAAAAGTCTGTTACCTTGACCAAGATTTTGTGGCAAGAAGGGTACAGAAGAATCGACCAATCCACCGACCACGAACCATTCCAAGACGGCACGAAATGAGAGCATACCGAGTATATTTCAAAAAAAACGGCATAAACCTAACTAAAATGGTCTATGCCGAGTCTTTGCTTGAAGTTCTCAATCAGTTTAAGAACATGGAAGTAATAATGGTAAAAGAATTAGATTTACTTCCAGAGGGGGATATTGATATTATATCTCT
>Ga0304729_1002302_pt1 | contig 11579 bp, 5 predicted proteins | sample C_131016_MF_Meta_FD_190475 | JGI IMG/M metagenome (GOLD analysis project Ga0304729, IMG submission 190475) | Freshwater microbial communities from Lake Croche, Canada to study carbon cycling - C_131016_MF_MetaG (v2) (version 2) | ecosystem: Environmental > Aquatic > Freshwater > Lake | place... | reverse complement strand
CAACACCTGCGCCGGATCCGGCCGGGCCAGCCAAGCCTCAAACTCATCGGCCAGTTGCTGAGCGGCTGCTGTGGCGCCAGTCCAGGCCTTGCTGCGGCCTGCAAAATCGTTTCCATAGCTTGTGAAGTCGGTGCGGTCGGGCAACTTGCCATTGGGCAAACCGGCCACCCACTGCGCGCGCGGGGCCAGCACCACCATGGAGTCTAAAAAAGCACTGCTTCGGTGGCGCCATGTCAAGGCCTTGTCCAGCCAGCCGGGCACCACCGCCTGCTGGAAATGCGGGTACAGCACCAGGCCTTGGCCTGCCTTCCAGACGCCGTCATCGGCTGCTGCCGCGTAGTTGAGATGCAGGTGGTAATCGGTGATGCCGCCGTCCCAATACGCGCCCTCCGGCACACCGGCAATGCCATGCACCGCTTCCAGCAAAAACGGGATGGAGCAGCTCGCTTGCAGGGCCTGCATAAAGTTGCTGGGGCCTAATGCGGCACGCCGGGTGGGGAAATCGCTGGCATCAAAAGGCAGCGGCGTATCCGACGAAGAAAAAACCATGCGCTCCAAAGACCAGCCCAACAGCCGCCGGTGCAGCACATTGCCCGCAAACGCGCCCGCATAGCCTAGGGGCGTCAGCCAAGGATGTTCGCGCCGCAGCAAACCGCGTCCGCGCGAGGCCAGCACGTGCAGGCGGTAACGGGGATGTTGCAAAATCTCGTTGATGCGTCCGCCATAAAAAAGCTGTAAATTGGCCGCGAACTGCGCGCTGACCTCGCGGGCCGGCACCCGTTTTTGACCCGGCGCGATCTCATAGTGCTGAGCGATGTAGTCCCGCTCGAGCCGCTCCAAGGCGGGCACCGGCTGCTGCAAACAGGCCGTGGCCATGCGCCAAGCGCCGATCGATGCACCCACCAAATGCACAGGCTGGTTGCTTTGGCTGAGCCATTGGCCAAAAATAAAACGGTCCAGAGGCCCCAAGATCAGCCCTTTGGGGCCACCTGCGGCCGCAGGAATCACGCGCACCTGCCCTGCTTGCAAGCCCTGCGCCATCAGCTGCTTGCGGGCGCTCGGGCCGGCGTAAATTTGCAGCGCTTTCATCGGCTTATTTGCGCAGGCCTTGCAATTGCGACAAAGCCGCCGCCATGGCGCCTTGGGGCGCCGGATCGCGCGTTGCCGCACTGCGTACCGCCGCTCTTGACGCCGGCGTAGCGGCGCCTGTCCGTTCGCTCGTGGGCTTGGGCGCGCCCAAACGCATGGTCAAGCTGACACGCTTGCGCGCCATATCGACTTCGAGCACCTGCACTTTGACGATATCGCCCGTCTTGACCACCTCGCGGGCATCGGACACAAACTTGTTGCTGAGCTGGCTGACATGCACCAATCCGTCCTGGTGCACGCCCAGATCCACGAAGGCGCCGAAAGCGGCCACATTGCTCACCGTGCCCTCCAGGACCATGCCCTCGCGCAGGTCTTTGATGTCTTGCACGCCCTCGGTCAGGCGGGCCACTTTGAAGTCGGGGCGCGGATCACGGCCCGGTTTTTCCAGCTCTTTCAAGATGTCACGCACCGTGATCACGCCCACGGCTTCGTTGGCAAAGAGCTCGGGGCGCAGGGTTTGCAGCATATCGGTGCGGCCCATCAGCGCGCTCACCGGTTGTTGGACGCTGGCCAAAATGCGCTCGACCACCCCATAGCTTTCAGGGTGGATGCCGGTGTTGTCCAGCGGGTTGTCGCCGCTGCGGATGCGCAAAAAGCCCGCGCATTGCTCGAAGGTTTTGGCGCCTAGGCCGCTGACCTCGCGCAGCTGCTGGCGGTTGGCAAATGCGCCCTGCGCCTCGCGCCGCGCCACAACCGCCCGCGCCACCGTGGGCGAGAGGCCCGACACGCGCGAGAGCAAGGGCACGCTGGCCGTATTGAGGTCCACGCCCACGGCGTTCACGCAGTCTTCCACTACTGCCTCGAGCGTGCGTGCCAAAGCGCTTTGATTCAGGTCGTGCTGGTACTGGCCCACGCCGATCGATTTGGGATCGATCTTGACCAGCTCGGCCAGCGGGTCCTGCAAGCGCCGGGCGATGCTGGCCGCGCCGCGCAAACTGACGTCTACGTCGGGCATTTCACGGCTGGCGTATTCGCTGGCGCTGTACACGGAGGCGCCGGCCTCGCTGACCACAATCTTGTCGATCTTGGGGCCGCCTTGGGCCGCCATGGCCTTGATCAGCGCAAGCGCCAAGGCATCGGTTTCGCGGCTGGCCGTGCCATTGCCAATAGCAATCAAGCTCACGCCGTGGCGCTGGCACAAAAGGCCCAAGGTGTGCATCGACCCGTCCCAATCGCGACGCGGCTCATGGGGGTAGATGGTGGTGGTGTCCACCAGTTTGCCGGTGGCATCGACCACCGCCACTTTGACGCCGGTGCGTATGCCCGGATCCAGCCCCATGACCACCCTGGGGCCGGCGGGCGCGGCCAAGAGCAAATCGCGTAAATTGTCTGCAAACACCTTGATCGCTACCGCCTCGGCGTCTTCGCGCAAGCGGCCCAACACATCGCGCTCCAAGGACAAGCTCAGCTTGACGCGCCAGGTCCAGGCCACACATTTGCGCAAAAAATCATCGGCCGCGCGGCCTTGGTGGCTCCAGCCCAGGAGCAGCGCCAAGCGCGCTTCGGCCAGCGATACGGCAGCGCCTTTGGCGCCGGTGGGCGGCGGTGTCTCGGGCACGGCCACCTTTACCTCCACCACCTCCAGCGTGCGGGCCCGAAACACAGCCAGCGCGCGGTGCGAAGGCACGCGGGCAATCGGCTCGTCGTATTCAAAGTAATCGCGGAACTTGGCAACGTCCGGGTGCGCCGGGTCCTTGCCGCTGAGCAGTTTGGACTGCAGCAGGCCCTCGGACCACAACCAGGCGCGCATGTCCTGCACCGCTTCAGGCCACTGCGCCCAGCGCTCGCTGAGCACATCGCGCACACCGTCAAGCACGGCGGCGACGGTCGAAAAGTCCGGCTGTTTGTCCTCGCCCTCAGCCGCTTCTTTGAAGGGGCGCACATAGGGCTGGGCGGCCAGCTCGGGCTGCAAAGTCGGGTCGGCCAGCAAGGCGTCGGCCAGGGGCTCTAGGCCCGCTTCAATGGCGATTTGGCCTTTAGTGCGGCGCTTGAGTTTGAAGGGCAGATAGATATCTTCCAACTCCTGCTTGGTCGTCGTCGCCGCGATAGCCTGGCGCAGCGCGTCCGTAAGCTTGCCCTGCTCTTCAATGGCGCGCAGCACCACGTCCCGGCGCTCGTGCAACTCGCGCAAGTACACCAGACGGGTTTCCAGGGCGCGCAGTTGCACGTCGTCCAGACCGTCGGTGGCTTCTTTGCGGTAGCGGGCAATAAAGGGGACGCTGGCGCCGCCGTCCAACAAATCAACGGCAGCCTGCACCTGCTGCGGACGTACTTGGAGTTCCTGCGCCAGCAGCGCAACGATGTTTGACATGAAAAAGTGGGGATTTACAGACGATGAGCGAAATGGGGGGAGGCCCAAAGAGGCCAGGCGCGTGATTATGCCGTCCGCCCTGGGCCGCGCGCCATGCCCGGCGACGGCCCAGCCGATACAATTGCCCCCGACGGGCCTCCCCGCATGGTGAAGCAGCCAACCGGGTCAGGTGGGGAACCAAGCAGCCCTAACTGCGGAGCCAGTGCCGGGGTCAGGCTCGTCAACTTCCCTTTTCATTTTGCCCAGCCAAAAAGCGCAACACGCCTTGGCCGGCCCGCTGGCCGGTCGCCAGGCTGGCGGTGAGCAAATAGCCGCCCGTAGGCGCCTCCCAATCGAGCATTTCGCCCGCGCAAAACACGCCCGGCAGGCTTTGCAGCATGCCCCAATCGTCTAAAGCACCAAACTCCACCCCACCGGCGCTGCTGATGGCCTCGTCCAGCGGTCGGGCGGCCTGCAGCCCAATGGGCAGCGCCTTGATGGCGGCGGCAAGGGCCTGCGGGTCTGCCAAAGTGGCGGCCGGTACGCATTCGCGCAGCAAGCCGGCTTTGATGCCATCCAAACGCAAGCGGCTTTTGAGGTGGCTGGACAATGAGCGCGAACCCCGCGGATGCGCCACCTCGGACAGCACGCGCGCGGCCGGCATATCGGGCAACAAATCGAGCTCGAACTGCGCGTGCCCATGGCTGGCGATGTCCTGGCGCAAAAGCGATGAGGCCGCATAAATCAGGCTGCCTTCCACGCCGGTGGCGGTCGCCACAAATTCGCCTTTGCGGTCAAAGCGCAGCGCCCCCTGCCCGTCGCGCAGGCGCAGCGCCACCGACTTGAGCGGCTGCCCGGCAAAGCGCTCAGCAAACACCGTGCTCCATCCGCCCTGCACATCAAAGCCACAGTTGGACGGTTGCAGCGGTGCCACCGCTATGCCGCGCGCTGCGAGCAGCGGGACCCAGGCGCCGTCCGAACCCAGGCGCGACCAACTGCCGCCACCCAGCGCCAGCACGACCGCCCGGGCGCGCACCCGAATTTCCTGCGCGCCGTGCGAAAACACCAGCAGGCCTGCGTCATCCCAGCCGCTCCAGCGGTGGCGCATGTGCATCTGCACAGGGCAGCCCGGCGCCGGGTGGCGCAGGCGATGCAGCCAGGCCCGCAGCAAAGGCGCAGCCTTCATATCGGTCGGGAAAACGCGGCCCGAGGAGCCAACAAAAGTGTCGATGCCCAAATCCTGCGCCCAGCGGCGTGCGCCGGGGCCGTCCAATTGGGCGAGTGACGCTGCCAAAGGTTCTTGGGCCGCGCCAAAGCGGCGGGCAAAAATATCCGGCGGCTCGCTGTGCGTCAGGTTCAGGCCACCGCGCCCGGCCAGCAAAAACTTGCGTCCGACCGAAGGCATGGCGTCAAACAGGTGCACGCTTTGTCCAGCGCTTGAAAGCACTTGCGCGGCCATCAGTCCGGCCGGGCCGCCACCGACGATGGCGACCTCGCATTCCAAAATATCCATGGAGTCTTTCTTGTGAATAAAGGCTGTTTTGCGCTCAAGGCGCAGGCAGCGCGAAAAGTCGCCCGGTCGCGCTCAAAAACGCTGCTTGCACAGTCTGGCCCGGGTAGGCTGACTGCACGGCGCTGCGATAGCTTTCGAGCTGCGCGCACAGTTCGGGGTCTTGGTGCGGCGCGGCCGATGTTTTGTAGTCCAGCACCCACCAATGGCCGCTGTCCTTTTCCTGCACCAAGCGGTCGATGCGCAGGCTGCGGCCTTGCAGGTAGACGGCTACTTCATTGGCGTGAAAAGCCAGACGCTGCGCATCCCAGGCCCAGCGGCCCTCGCCGCTGACAATGGCCACAGCGCCTTGCTGTGCACGTGCCAGAGACGCGCCGTCCAGGGTAAACAGGTCGGCAGCGTCGCCCAGCGACGAGGCAGCAAAACAATCGGGGCCGTGCGGTCCCAAAGGAAGATGCTCCAACAGCCAGTGCATGGCTTGGCCTATGCGCGATTGCAGCTCGAGTGCCGGGTCGGGTGGCGGCGCCACTGCGCGCGCGGAGCGGTCTTCGCGCAATGCGTTTGGCAATGCCGGCAACTCGGCCATCTCTATGCGCGTGATTGCGGCGATGCCGCTACTTGCCGCAGCCACCATGGCGGGCCGATGGACCTGCGTGCTGGCAGCTGGGGCAGGCGTGTCTGTAGGCGCGACCTCAACTGGCTGCGCATGGTCGGCCAAGAGTTTCCACCAACTGTGCGTCTGGGAGCGGTGCGGCTCCATCGCAGAAAAGACCAGGCTTTGGCGCGCGCGGGTCAGCGCAACATAAAGCGCATTGCGCTCCTCGCGCAGACGCGCTGCGGCCTCGTGCGCCACTAAATCGGCACAACAGGCAGGCGGACGCGACTCGCTGGCCAGAAAAACAAAGCGGCGCGGCCAGGGATCTTGGCCCGGCCATTGCACCAGCACGCCCATGGTCTCGGCGTGCGCGCTTTCGCCATCGCAGTCGAGCATCAGCACCAGCGGGGCCTCCAGGCCTTTAGCGCCGTGGATGGTCAGTAGGCGCACCGCATCGGGCGCTGCCTGTGCGGGCAAGGTGTAGCCGCCGGCGCGCAGCGCGCGCACCAAGGCATAGGCGCTCAGAAACCGGCCCCCGTCGACCGCCAAGGCCGCGCCCAGCAGCGCCTGTAAATGGGCTGCGACTGCCGCGCGCTGGCTCGCGGGCGTTGCGGCGGCGTAGTGCGCCAGCACATCCCCTTCGCGGTAGATAGTCGCCAGCGCGTCATGCGGCGGCCATTGCTGCAACAAGACCTGCCAGCGACTCAGTTGTTCCGCTATCGGCTGCCACTGCGTCTGCATTGGGGCCGGCAATTGGGCAATGTAGGCGGCATCTTGCAAAGCCTGCAGCCAGCAGGGCTGGCGGGCTTGTCCCAGGGCTTGCAGATGGGCCACCCACTCCACCAGAGCGGCATCGTCCACGCCAAATATCGGCGACTTCAGCGCTTGTGCTAAGGACAAATTGTGCTGGGGCGAAACCAAAACGTCGATGAGTGCGAGCAGATCGCGCACGGCCGGCAAGTCGGCCAGCTCGGTCTTCTCGGCAAATTGGGCTGCAATGTGCAGCGCGTCGAGCTCCGCTTTGAGCAAAGACAGGCGTTCGCGCTTACGCGCCAGCACCATCACGTCGCTCGCTTGCAGCGCGCCGCGCGCCAGCTCGGCAGCCAACCATTGCGCGGCCTGGCGGCATTCGAGCACTTTGCGCGTCTCCTCTTGCACATGGCGGGCCTGGGTCAGGGAACTGCGCCAAACAGACGCTACGTCGGCCGGCGCGCTGGCCACATCTTTGTCGATGCGCGGCAGGCGCAGCACGCGCCCAGCGCTGGGCACATCCGTGGTGTGGGCGCGAAAGCCCACAAAGTCACCTAGGGCCTGCAAGGGTGTAAACACCGCGTTGACCGTATCCAGAACGGCGGGCGTATTGCGCCGCGTGTGGTCGCAGCTCAGGCTGTCGCCCTGCAAGCCTTCGCGAACAAAGTTTTTGGCCTCTTCAAACACCTGCGGTTCGGCACGCCGAAAACGGTAAATGCTTTGCTTGGGATCGCCCACAATAAACACGCTGGGCGCACGGCCGGCCCCGGCGTAGCCCGAAATCCAAGCCTCTAAGGTTTTCCATTGCAGAGGGTTGGTGTCTTGAAATTCATCGACCAACAAATGGCGCACCTGCGCATCCAGGCGCTCCTGTATCCAGGCGCCCATTTGCGGGTCGTGCAAGAGGCGGTAGGCGCTGAGCTCCAGGTCGTTCATGTCGAGCCAACCGCGCTCTCGTTTCAAGGCGGCGTAATCGTCCAAGAGCATGCGCGCCAGAAGCAGCATGCGCTGCTGGTGGTCCCAGGCCAGTTGCTGTGCGTGGGCTTGGCGTATGCGCAGCACTAGGTCTTGCGCGGCCACGACAGCGGTATCGGCGCTCAAGGTTTTGCCAAAGCTGCGGGCGCTTCCATCTTTAATGAGCAAAACCTCGAAGACGGCTTGCGCATCGCGCTGGCTGAGGGCCTGTTCCAACTGACCGCCTTTGGTGACATAGGAAGCCTGGCTGGCGGCACCCAAAACGCGCGCCGCTTGGCCCAACACCGCCATCGAAGTTTCAGCCCACAAAAATTCCACCGGCTCCGCCACCGCCTGCATGTCTGGAAATTGCGCATGAAAGTGCGCCACCGATTCCGCAACCACGCCTTGGGCATCGGCCAGCGCAAACTCCACCCGCTTGTGCAGCGCGGCCTCTAGGGCTTTGAGCGTTTGGTGGCGACCATAAACGGCCACGGCAGCCTCGTAGTCCTGGCGCGCTTGGGCATCGCTGGCCACGCGGCTGTGAAAACGCCGCCAAACCTGGGCAATCGCGCGGCTGTCGTCTTCCAGCAAGTCGTATTGGGCGGGCAGCCCTAAGCGCACCAATTCGCCCAGCGGCGCATTGCGCACCAAAGTGGCAAACCAGCCATGGAAGGTGCGCACCTGCACCGGCCGCTCGGCCAGCATCAGGCTGCGGTGCAGGCCACGCAGGCGCTCTATCTGGGCCGCATCAGCTTCTTGGGCCAGTCCGCGCATGCGCAATTCGGCTCGCAGCGTGGCATCGTCAGCCGTGCTGAAGGTGTGCAGCCACTCGTAGAGGCGTTGGCGCATTTCGCCCGCCGCTTTCTTGGTGAAAGTGATGGCTAAGAGCTCGTGCGGCTGTGCGCCTTCAAGCAGCGCGCGCACCATGCGCGAGACCAGCATCCAGGTTTTACCCGCGCCAGCGCAGGCCTCCACTACCACGCTGCGCTGCGGATCGCAGGCGATACGGTAAAACGCCTCAGCCGAAATAGCTTCGCCCTTGTCGGCATAGGCCGCCTCGGGCTGGGTGTGCTCGCAATTGTGGCTCATGCGCTTGCCCAAAAGTCTTTGCGGCAAAGACCCCGCACCTGGCAGTACTCGCAGCTAGCACCCTCGCCCAACGCGGGTAAAGCCGCACCCTGGGCCATCGCTTGAAAATCCTCGGTGATGCCTTGCAGCAAGGCATCGCGGGCGCGGCCCAAAGCCTCTTGGGTGATGAGCTTGCAGCCCTCACGCTCGTGGATGCTGAGGTAACCGCCTTGCACATCCTCCTGCCCCTGCAGCGCGGCATAAAACGCCATTTGCGTGTCTTCTAGCGGGTCTTTGACGCGGCTTTTGCTACGCGTTTGCGACTCGGTTTTGTAGTCGACGATCAAGCTCTGGCCTTGGGCCGTGCGGTCGATACGGTCTACGCGCCCCACCAAGCGCACGCTAACGTGCTGGCGCTCCAGGTCCACTTCCGCTTGGGTAAAGGTATTGCCGTTTGCCTGATGCTTGGACAACCACTGCAGATAGGGCTCGGCCATAGCGCGCCAGGCGGCGGCAAAGGGTAGGAACTCGCCCTCATCCAAGCCCATCTGCGCCGTGGTGTCCGCGCTGGCCTGCGCAAGCAGTTGGCGCTGCAAGATCAGGTCGGCCTCGCCATGAGGCGCCAAGGCGCGGTGGAAATGCTCCAGCACGCCGTGGAGCCATTGGCCAAAGTCGCGCTTGTCGATCTCGGCTTCTAACTCATCTGCGGCGCGCAAGCCCAGCTGCCGCTGGGCAAAAAACCGGTAGGGGCAGGCGCGCAGGTCTTCGTAGGCGCTTTGGCTAAGGGTGGCGGGCAGCAAAGCGGGCGCTTGCGGCTGCGGGGCGGCGACGGGGCGCGGCTCTACCCAGCGGGGCACGCGGCTGTCACAGCCCTCAGGCAGCGGCGCTTGTGTTTGCAACAGTTGCACCAGAGGGCTGGGCGCCAAGGGTTCCCCGGAATCGTCACTGATGCGCCAAAACACCTCGCAAAAGGGATGGTCTAGTGCGTGCTCCCAGGCACGGCTCGTAGCCTGGGCCAGTTGGGCGCGCGCGGGCAGCCCCAAGGCGAGGCGTTGGGCCTCGGTCCAGGTTCCGCTGCGTTCGGGCACGCGCGGCAGACGCACTTCATCACAGCCAGCCAGCAGCACAGCGGCAAATGGCCGAGTCAGGATCTGGCTCATGGGCAACAGCACCACTTGCTCTTGCTGCGGATAGTCCGGCCGAAAACGCCCTCCTTCGAGCAAGCCTTGCAACCAGGCACTGAACTGACCCAAGTCCAAGGGCTGTGCGCCCCAGACCCATTGCGCTTGGAGCCGACCCCAATCCTGCGGCCGGTCTAGCGCGGTGATGGCCAGCACTTGCGCACCGGCAGGGTCGGCCTCAAGCTGGGCGAACATGCCGCAGTCCTGCAGCAGCTGGGTCAGTACGGCCAGCCACTGCTCCAGATCGCGGCGTCCGGCGCAGGCGCTGCGCAAGGACTGGACGGCTGCCACGCAGTCGGCCATGGCTTGAGCAGTTAGATCGGGCGCTGAGTAGGCTGTAGACGTGCTGAGCGTACTAACGTGCTTAGCGCGCTTGTCTAACTGGGCGACAACAGCGCTCCAGTCGCGCAGCTGGTGGCGACGCATCCAGGCTTCCAGCGCACTGCAGCGGGCGGCCCAGGCCGGGGTGAGTTTGAGCCAGGCCAGGACCGCGTCGCTGGAGGCGCCCCAGGCGGCGGCCCGCAGCAGGGCCGCAATGCCTGCGCCGGCCACGGTGGTAGAGAGCATCCAGCCGGTCTCGTCGCGGATAAGCGCGCCGGCACCCTCTAACAGCGCAGAAATACGCCGCGTGAGCGCGCGGTCCGAGCAAATAAGGGCCAGCGGGTAGCGCTCCGCGCTGATGTGGGCGATGACGCAAGCGCTGACTCGCTGTGCCTCGTCGGCGGCATCCTTGCAAGGGTGAACCAAGGGGCGCAGCAGTGCGCGCGGCGTTTGAAAATTAGCCGACGGCCCCCACTGCGTTACCGCCTCAGTTCCCGCTTCTGCCTCCAGCGCGAGTGGTAGGCGCACCATGCGCTCGCCCCAGACCTGCGCCAAACCGGTCAGCAGTGGGTCTTCGTTCAATCCCTGCAGGGCAATGATGCAATCCCAGCCCGCGGTGCTGTCGGGGCGCAAGAGCACATCAGTGGCGTAGCGCGAGGCGGCGGCCCATTCCAGCGCAGAAGACAGGGCCATCGCCTCCCACTGCGCGCCGGGGCCGCCCCAGGCTGCTTCGCAGGCCAGACGCCGGGTGTGCGCCCAAGCGCTGCGCTCGGACGGCGGGCAAGCCGCCGCCAAAGGCGCGATTTCGTGGGCGGCTTGGACCATCAGGGCCGACAGCACGTCCAGTTGCTCACGGCCAAAACGGGCTTGGAGCGAGGTCAGCAGGCTGCGCGCGGTCAGGGTGTCGGCGGCGGCTTCAAAGCGGATGTCGGTCGGCCCAGGGACAAACGGGGCCAGCGCGGTGCTCCAGTTCATGGAGGTCTCAAATCGCGGCGCAAAACCTTGGGGAAAGCGCGTAGCCCACATGGTTTGCGCCTGGCGCAGCAACTGCGCGTAAGGCAAAAGCACAAGCGAGCGCCCCGGATGGCATTTGCGCGACTGCATCGTCTGCGCGATGCGCGCCAGCACCCCATGCTCGGGTGCAAACCAGTGCCAAGCGGCCGGTAAATCGCAGGGCAAAGTGCGCTCAGCCCCCGGGGCGACCGGGAAATGGCGGGGCAGATCGGAAATTTCTATGTCGGTCATAGACGGCCTCTGGTAGGCGGGGGCCTTGTTTCTGTCACAATCGTTTTCATCTCAGAGGTATCAACCATTCCCGAAGGAAGTTTTCATGGCCAGCGAACTCGTCAAACACATCACAGACGCCACTTTTGAGGAAGACGTCCTCAAGTCGGCGCAGCCCATTTTGGTGGACTATTGGGCCGAATGGTGCGGCCCCTGCAAAATGATTGCCCCAATTTTGGACGAAGTCTCCCACGTCTACGAGGGCAAGCTCCAGGTCGCCAAGATGAATGTGGATGAAAACCGCGAAATCCCCGCCCAGTTTGGCATCCGTGGCATCCCTACGCTCATGCTGTTCAAGGACGGTAAGCTGGCCGCCACCAAGGTGGGCGCGTTGAGCAAGGCCCAGTTGATCGCCTTTATTGACGAGCAGATCTAGGCCGCAGCCTGCGCATGCCCCCAAAACCGGCCCCACGGCCGGTTTTTTCTTGGGGTCGGATTTCCTGTCATAATTCCCCCGTTCATGTAGCCCACACC
>Ga0304729_1002299_pt1 | contig 11586 bp, 10 predicted proteins | sample C_131016_MF_Meta_FD_190475 | JGI IMG/M metagenome (GOLD analysis project Ga0304729, IMG submission 190475) | Freshwater microbial communities from Lake Croche, Canada to study carbon cycling - C_131016_MF_MetaG (v2) (version 2) | ecosystem: Environmental > Aquatic > Freshwater > Lake | place... | reverse complement strand
TTACAAGGCCTTCTAATGAGAATCCAGTAACCTTTTCATAGCCATCATAATCCCCCGCATAATGTTGCGACCGGAGAGAGGCGGAACCGACGACCTTGAGACCCGAAGCCTTATCAGTAAAAGTCATAGCATCTAATACTTTGACTGCTTCTGCTGGATATTCACTCGGGTATTCTTTGGAATCCAAAAGACTCATCTATATAGTGTTTTTATAATAGGAGACGCTTGATGAAGTTCGTGCGGATGCTCTTGGGCTTACCGTATGCTGATACTGATATGATGCCTTTACCGTCTGGTAGTGAGTTATTGTAATAGGCATTGACCTTTCTCGCCAACCTTGCGAAGCCATCACGGTCTAACCCAGACAACTTCTCACGGGAAAGCCAAGAGGGTCTTGCTGGTTGTGCTGGTGCGGGTGCTGGAGCCTCTGGGCGAACGGCTTCCACATCGGCCTCGCCCGTTATGGCGTTCTTGCCCTTATTGACAAGTCTGGGACCATCATTCGTGGGAATCGTTCCAGTAGCCATAGCCGTGAAGTCTTCTTCACCTTCCTCCTCCTCTGGTGATTCCTCAACTGGGCGACCACCCGTTGGGAACTCACCGGAAGCATAGGCGAAGCGTTCTCGGTCGTCAAATGAGAACTCTTGCCCTCCATCACCTCTATAGCCGTGCTGGGAGTCCTCACGCCGAACAACACCTCTCTGGCCTCGTGTTAGGCCACTGGCTGGTGGAGGCCTATCTGATACTGAGGAACGAGAAGAAGGTGTTGATTGACCTTGCCACCCCGGAGGAGGACCATCAAACCGGTCATCATCTATCTGAAGTGAGCGGTCATCAAGTGCTTGTTGAGCGTCTTGGTTTGATACGAACTCGGCTGGGAGTTTGCCCGTGAAGAGTTTGCTGAACTTGAGGGACTTGAGGTAAGTCTGAGAAGCAAGGGAACGACTCTTGGCGGGTTGGCCGACCGTCTTTAGCATATTGTTGAGATAAACCTTCACACGCTCCCAGAACTCCTTGAGACTTAGAAGGAGATTCTCTGATTTGCGTGGCTCATCTTCAATCGGACGGATTGTGAGTTCCTCTAACTTCGGGAGAAGGCCATCACCGCTTGAGCCTCCCTCAATGAACTCCAGAATGTCTTGGATGTCATCGGCCTCACCAGTTGTGGCAAGGCGAACAATGAGAGAAAGCGAACGCACTGAATCTTGCTGAGTAAGGCGAGATACATCATTGTCGGCAAGAGCGGATAGAAGACCTTGGAGAAGTTGTGATAGTTCAACAAGCGGAACAAGACCGAGTTGCTGAGAAGTCCGGGTGAGTTGGCCGACAGAACCTTGAGTCTTGCCTTGAGAAAGTGAGGCTTCTCCCTCGGTAGAAGGAGTCTGCCCCTTGTATTCAGATGCGAGTTTTGCGATATTATCAAACTCAGCAATACGCTTCTGTAGAAGAGTCATTCCAAAGGCTTGACCTTGAGCCGTGCGTAGAACGCCACCAACAAGATGACCCGCACCAGCAAGACCGTGAGCCTCGGCATAGTGGAAGGGTGCTGAGGCGTAGTCTTGGCGTGTTGAACTGCCGGATTGTAAGGCACCGTGAGAAGGATTCGCAAACTGGCGTTGTCCGAGAACTGGCTGAGGCATACCATAAACTCCGTGGGGTGATGAGTTAGAACGGTTATACATCATACGAGTCGCATCAACCTTCGCACGAACCATATGGTCAGCATCGGCCTTTTTCTGTTGGTGCCAGTGGGCTTGGAAGTCGTCGCCAACTGTGATGTTGAGTCCGTGAGGTGCTGGTGCCGGAGCAAACTGTTCGGGTTGGCCGAATCGTGCGTAGGCGTTCTGAAATGCTGACGGCATACCTAACCGTAGGGATGTCGTCGGGAACTTCTCGGTGCCGAACGAGGACATTCTATAATGTAAGCAAATATTAAAATCTCGTATAAATCGCCTTAGAAGAGGCGACGCTTTGGTGCTGGTGGGGCTTTGGCAGTCTTGACTTCCGTGGCCTTGCGGAGTTCCGGAAGCGTCATATCCTCAAGACGCTTGGGGGCGACCACTGGGGCTTTGGCAGACTTGAGGGCAACTTTCCGCACTCCTTGGGCGATTGTTGAATAGTAAGAGAGCGTAGGAATATCAAGACCGTATTGGACTATTTCTGGACCGAATACAATATCACCTTGGTTCATAGGCTCAACATTAAGAGTAAAGTAGTAAGTTGAATCGCCGATTAAGTTTTGGAGTTGAGGATACTGATACTGATTGTCGGCAGTTGATGCGAACTTGAGGTATGTATTCTCATTAACCTTAGCGGGGTCTGTGCTGATATTATACCAACAAGCAACGGGCTGACCATAGACAAAATCCGTTGGAGGATTGCCGTCGGCAGAATAGTAAAGGTAGGCCGTGACTTTAACGAGTAAAGGAAAGTTCGGTGCGACGGTTATGTATGGTAGTGAAGAGTTCCAACCGATAGTGAGTCTTGCGAGGTAGTTCGTATCAATGTCATCGGGAGTAAGAATAGGCTGAGGGAATCTTACTATAACACCAGCCGTAAGCCCTACTGCTTCAACTGGGGCGTATGGGTTGAAGATTGGGAAAGGAGGACTCAATGTGATGATAGGTGCCGTGCCGAATGTTAAAAGGGAACCTACACCAGTGAGTGTGAAGGCAGTGAGTCCAACGCTTGGCTCGGCACCGACGAAACGGCAACATCCACTTGCGTAACCGCTTGTGACCACGGCGATGACCGGGGCAACGCTTCCAAATGAAGATGAGGCGGTAAGAATGGGTGGAAGTTTGAGAAGAATAGGGAATACATAAGTCCAAGTGCCATCCGCAAGGGGTTGAATCACTACAGACCAACTGACAAGACCGGTGGCGTAGTTGGTGTTTATAATAAGATTCTCGGGAATACGAACGACACCACCGCCAACATCTGCGACTGTCTGGCTTCCCGTTGAGGCCTCAAGTGATGTTCCACTACCACCAAGACCGGAAACTGGAACGCCGTTGATTGTCACATTACCCGTAAGAGCGGGATTGTTCGTAGGCACACTTCCACCGGCACCAGATGAAGGACTCCAACTTGACTGGAGACCGGCAAGGGACATTCTATACTAAGACAAAAGATTTAATATAGGCCGTGTTGCTTCACATACTTTGACGCTTCAATCATCTTCAGCCCCTTCTCGGCCATTACTCTCTTAACAACCTCAGCCCGTTTGCGACGACCGTCGGAAGCACCAGCGGGGGCACGACGCTTCTTTCCCTTGCCCTCATATGGACCAGTCTTTCCCTTGCCCTCCGCTAAGGCACGAGACTTCTTGATGCCCTCAATGAGAGGTTCGGGGACTCCATATTCAGCACCGTGCTTCACGGCCAAATCGGCAAGGCCACGAACGCCCTTCATTCCATACTCACCAATCGCACTTGAGACTGGGTTTGACTTCTTGTAGTCGGCTCTGGTGTTGGCGTTGTGTTGCTGACGCATCTCGGCCACTGAAAGGCCGGAGCGGGGCATCTGGGGCTTCTCATCCAAATCATAACGACGGCCACCACGCCCACTGCTCGCACGAACAATCCGAGAAGGCTGGTGAGCCATAAGAGCAACAGTCCCATCGGGTCTTGTGTAGCCAGTTGGGTGAGCAGTGGTCGTCATAAGAGCATCCTTGACCCTAAACTGGGGAGTTGGGTCAGTGGAAGGCCGTTGAGCCGTTCCACTTGACATACTAAGCAATGCTTGGGCTGCGTCACGCTCATTCTGACCACTTCCCTTCATAAACCCCTTGGCGAATGACTTGTGGAAGGCACCGCCGTGGATTCCGTGGAGGTGGCGACCAAGGGCGTGTCCCATATCAGAAGCCTCATTATCAGAATCACTCTCGCAGTGAGCCTCGTGATTTCCGCCCGTATAATGAAGTCCCCACTGGTCGCAGAACTCTTGCTTAGCGTGTTGCGACATCTTGCTCCACTTGGCGTATGTGGGAAACTTTCCACCAGCCTTCTCACACCCCTTGCTCTCGTAGGACTTCTTGTAGCCCAAGTATTTGACTTGTTCCTCGGGATGAACCATTGCGGATTTCATACCGCCACGGAACTGGGAAAGCCCCATAGAAGGCGTAGCACCAGCACCGACATTGCGTAGAACCGTCTCACGACGATTATCTAAGCGATTCTTTGGATTTACTGGATTCGTGCGTTCCATCTGCTCCTCTATCGCACGACTGTCCGCCATAGCAAGATGAGCGTTGCGAGTTGCTGAGGTCATCCTTATATTTAGGCGTAATATTATTCTCCGGCTCAATATAACCCCACACCTCTATTTGGTTAAACATAGGGTTGAATCGGCAACCTTGGATTACAAGGTTGCTTCGTTCAGTGAGTGCCGGGATAAGTAGATTGAAGGACTTACCAACTCCAGACCAATGCGAGTTACAAGTCCAAGCCCATTGAAGATTCGGAAGTCTCACCATTCTATTTTCCTCCCACATATTAGATGGAACACTTTCACGCACTACACGGAAGCGGTATTGCCGAAGACAAACGGGTGATTAACTCCAAGACTGCCTATACTCTCAAGGCTTTACCAATGAAGGTTCTGGAGTTTTATTTTGCTTCACCGGATGTCCCCAAATCAATGAAGGACAAGTTATATGAGGCGATTGAACTGAAGAACCAGCCCCTTAAAGGAGGCCTCAAGGGCGTTTCCAAGGCTTCTGGATTCATTCGTCGGCTAATGTGGGAGAATAGCCACAAGCACGACGGCAACTATCGCAATCCAACTTGGGAGTTGGCTGGAGATTCAACGATGAATCGGCCGGAGAAGTTTCTATACAAGAAGTTGGCCTCGGCATCCCAAGGAGGTCTCAATAGAGAGGGCAATCCATACGGGGCTTCTCCATTTATCAAAAAGCATTTTAGCAAGGTGAAGCCAGAGCCTACCAAGGATAAGGAATCAGACATCCAGAAGGAGGCTCGTGCGAACTTCAAGGTGAAGGCTCCGACCATCACGCAAGAAGAAGCATCTGAGGTTCTCCAGCAACACTTTGGGAATGTTGGTGAAGAAGCGGGTCGCCCCGGGTCGCCGGAACCGCAAAGTCCCCAGCCAGAAGAAGAGACTGTTCCAGCACCAGCCCCAGCCCCAGCCCCCAAGGTCAAGAGGGTTATTAAGATTAAGAAGGCTCCTCAAGCAGAGCCAGAGCCAAAGAATGAGATTGTTTCACATTCGCCCATTCTTTCAGAGGATGTTCTCAACAATAAGGTCTGGAAGATGTATGCCGTTTTCTGGATGAACTTCCTTAACAAGCACAAGAATGTCAAGTGGGGAACGGGTGATGATAGTAACTGGGCTTACCCATTCGGAAGTCTAACATATACCCACGCTGGATTCTGGAATACTTTAGATTACGGGGCACCCTATGAAGTCTCTAACTACAACAAGAAGATGGATATATACAAGGATTTCCTAAAGGAGTGGATGGGATACGAGGAGAAGGACTTAGTTATTTCATCCTTGGCCTCAGATAAGTCTATTAAGTTCTACCAAGTCAAGACTGATGAGGAGGACTGGAAGAAGCGTCACGAGCAGATTAAGAAGGCCAAGGACACGATGGGTTATGCGTGGATGATGTGGCTCATAGGCCGTCTTGTTGAGAAGGGTTGGAGTGTTGAAATGATTGAGTCTCCTTATGAGTCTTACAACGACAAGTTGGAGGATTGGGAGACTCACACGGGGAAGCAGATGGTTGTTATTAACCCCGAAGGTGATAAGGGCTGGGGGTTCGGTCGCACTTGGCTAAGACCCTTTGATGGGAAGCCATTTACGGCAAGTGAGAAACTGAAGAAGGTTGATGGGAAATGGGAAGTTAATCCAAATGGCGATAATCTTTACAAGACTGTTTCGGGTCATTGGGACAACGGAAAGCGTGTAGATGGAATACTTGAGAAGATTTTCAAGGATGCTATGGATGAAGTCAAAGATGCTATGGGGACGAATCCAGAAGGCGAAGAGTTCCGTTTTCTTCTTCCAGATGATGCGAAGGATTCAAAGGCCAAGGATATTATTGAGGAATACAAGAAGGACTGGGAGGCCGAAGACGAGTCCAAGATGGCTAAGACGAAGCCGAAGAAGAAGCGGGGGTCGGGGCGGGTCGCCGTTTCCGCAACTATTCCGTTGATGTGTGGAATCTAAGCGAAGATGCCTCCCTTGCCTCTTAAAGAGACCCCCTTGACATCTCCTTCCCACATTTGTTTATAGAAGACCATTGTATAACGCTCACCCTTGAATGGAGTCGTCTGATGATACAAGAGGCCTCCATTAAACATAACGGGCTTATCGTGAAGGCTTAGAATCTTGGGGTTTTTATCCTCAGCATCCCAGACCTCAATATCTCCTCCAGTGAAGTCTCCTATGCCTATAATAACGCTTGGACCAAGATTCTTTGTGTCCTTATGTTTATTTGCCTTCACTCCGTGATTGAGGGTGATGCCGTTATACTCCCAACCAAGAGGGACAACAGTGTTTCCAAAGTCTGCTAAGGCCTTTAGCAACTCTGGGTGCTTCTTATTCGTGGCGTATTCTTTGATGCCTCTTCTTGTATCGCCATATCCAAAGGTCATTGTGCGACCAACGGAGCCGAGTTTCTGGGCACGATTGTGTCCTTCACCGGGCTTTCTGGCCTTTCCTAACGGGGGGACAGTGGAACGGCTCAAGACTTCTAAGAGATTCGCTTTCGCTTCGTTATAACGACTCTTGTTGCGAATAGAAAGTGTTTTGATTTCCGTGTTTTCATTATCAGCGTCTGTTCTCTGCTTAGCACCGCCTTCCAAAGCGGGGTCGGGGCGGGTCGTCGTTTTCGCAACTTTATTAAGGAGAACCTCATTTGCTCTCTGGGGATTCTTGCGAACTAAATCGGGATATTTATCTAACAAGAACTCCATAGCGTCCTTCTGAATAGAAGCCCTTTCTTTTACTTCCTTATCCAGTCCTCCCTTCTGGGCTATACCATAACGAACGGCCACTTGATTAAAGCGAATGACTCCACCGTCTTGTAAGTAATATAATATTGAAAGCAAGTAGTCTTCCTTGTGATACTTGGGATTTACGAGAATCTTTTGATTAATGACTCCCATAAAAGCCCCCACAATGAACTTGAGACTCGTAGAGTATTCTTCTGGAGATTTCATATAGAAGGCATTGGGTGATGGATAGACTCCCCATAAATGAAAGCCGTTCTTCTTACAAAGGGCGAATCCCTTATTAATCAGAGTAATCAAAGAAGGCAAATCAACCAACTTTCCTCCCTTGACCTCTTTAAACCCCGTGACATCATCGTCCATAAAAATGAACTGCTTCCCTTTCGGGTAATGATTGATGATGAAGTTTCGTGCTTCCATAATGCTTCCTTGCTTCCCTCGGCTTACAACAGTTGCTTCTCCCTTAATGGCTTCCTTGTAGTCATCCACTTGGTCTGCCTCAACAAATACTTGAATCTTGTTAGGGGGTATATTGTATCCCCTTAGGGTCTTAATGGACTTCTTAAGAACGGCTTCCGGTCGCTTATACGAAGGTATTGCTATAACCCAAGACATCTACATTGGCTCAATAAAATGGTTGCGGAATCGGCGACCCGGGGCGACCCCGCTTCTGAAGTTCTCCTACTACTGTAGATGTATCACATTTTAGTGGGGTATTGGGTGGGGTGTCAAATAGGCCACGCAGTCTTTCTATACCATTACCCGAAGAAGGAATACGCTCACCCTTGGTAGTGCGTTGGAACCTTTAAAAACAACTTCTCAAACTAAAATATAATGGAGAAGAAGAAGAGAACCAAAAAGGTGAAGCCCACTCCGGTGTTCTCAATAACCCAAGCAACCCCAGAAAACCCTATAGTGGTTTGTTTCCCGTGATGCGTTTCATTCTTTCATTTTTAGTATCAACCGATAGTATAAATGAACGATTATCTTGAGTTCTCCGGCAAATGCTCGGCGATTCAGTATGATATAGAGAAGCAAGTGATTTGCTATAAGAACTCTGTGGGCGATGTGGCCGATTGCTACAAGAAGATTATCCTTGACAAGTGCTACTCCCTTTCTAAGATACAAGGAGAGTTCTACTATAAAAAGATTAATGAGACCGTCAAACTCCAGACGCTTATTGAGAAGGCTTCACCTCAGATGCCGGAGGCTGATTGGCTGAATCTTGTTTCAAGTATTTCTGTTGCTCGTTGAGTGAGTGAGCCATATCGTGAGCGTCAGACTTCATCTCAGAGATATTCATCTTGTTTGATAGATAAATATGTCTTAGCATTGACGACCCGATATTCTTCTCAAAGATGCTATTGAGAACCCTTGTGATAGAGTTGGGCTGAGTGAGTTGCTTACCGTCGTGAGCCACGAGTAGAGGGAACACCTTGGCGGTCTTCTCCTCAGCCGTTGTGGGGCGATGCTTCAGATACTCTCCGACAACCCCGGCCAGTTTCTCCGGGATGGCTACAGTTTGCCTTCCATACTTCTTATTTGTCTTATACTTGTTGAATACGAACTCAGTAGGAACCTTCTTCTTGACGACAAGGTAGTTCTTGGATGAGTCCTCAGTGAATCCCTTCTTGAGTGAATGGACGACAAGCATATCAAGGTAATCTTGATTACGGCGTGGAGGGACATCCACATATAGACTTAGAACAAGCAGTTTTAGTAGATGACTATACTCACTCGGCGACACCTTCTTCTTGTCCGCAAACTTGGCGACTTCATCCGCCAGTTCCTTACGCTTCTCCTCAATCTTCTCCCAGCCAACCCAGTTCTTCTCTTGGGTCTCTGTCTTCTCGGCCGTATCAACCTTCTTCGCTTCCTCGGCCTTTGTCATCATCTTGTCGTAGTAATATTTATGGGTGGCCTTGTATGCGGGTTTGTCCTTGTAAAGGGATAGGATGGAAGCCAGTGAGGCATAGATGGTCTTCTTGGTTGATTCGGCGTAATCAGTCAGTTTCTTCTCAATAACATCCGTGTTGCGAAGGAATGTTAGAGACTTGAAGGGAACCTTATCGTGAAGGTTGAATAGGGTCTTGAGGTAGGCTGATGCCGTTGAATCTGACAACTTGTGGTTGTCCTTGCCGTAGGTCTTCTCAAGAAGCGTCTTGTGGAGGTTCAACATAAACTCGTTGGTTGTCATTCTACTCCGGGGTTATATCTTTTCTTTCTGGAAAAAACGCATTCATTTTTTTTGGGTGCGGTTGTTTCCGGCCAAAACTTTCTTCCCCGATAGTATAATGGATTCAACTATCGCCAACGCCGTAGATGAGGTTAAGGTTATTGGAGGACTCGTTCCAGACACGAGAGTAGCCGATATGGTTGCTCTAATCACGAAGGGCATCAACACGAAGCCAACAACTGTTCCGGAGGCTCTCACTCTACTGGAGCATCTTGCCCTCAAACACATTGAGCCTCTGATTGATGCCGTGCGTTCTTGGGCGTTGAGTGATGTTGAGGAAGGCGAACGCAAGATGGCCGAGATTGCGATAAAATCCGTGGAAATGAAAAAGGAGTAAGTGCGTTTGTTTCCGTGAAAAAATCTCCCGGCCACTGGTAGAATGATTCACCAGTCTGAAGACCTTGAATACGGACAAGCCCGTGAGAATGCGAACCACCCTAAGATTGAGAGACTTCTTGGATGTAAGTTGCTGAAGTTGGCGAAGTATGATGTGATGGATTGGATGGAATACCAAGAGGGTGGTGATGAATCACCTCCTTGGTATGTGGAGCAGAAGGCTCGTCGGATGACTTATGATTACCTCAAGAACAACTACAAGTCTCCGGTGCTTCAATATCCCTCAGCCCTCATCAGCAAGAACAAGATTGATTTTATGAAGTCAAAGGGTAATGGTGTAGTCATCTTTGATTTCACGGATAAGATTATGTATTGGGTCTTTGATGAGGCCGAGTATGCTAAGATGGAAGTGGAGCAGAAGTTTGTTCGTAATGCGAGAATCGGCTACATTGACAAGCCGAACCCGGTAGTTCATATCCCTTGCTCGGTGCTACGGGAACTCTAAAAAATATAGATTCAAATCATAGGAGCATTCGTCTATCGGTTAGGACATTGGACTTTGAATCCAAAAGGCTCAGTTCAACTCTGAGATGCTTCATTACATTATTTCTTTTAGCATTGCTGGATGAACTAATGCGACCGCATATACTTCTGAATAGTGTCTTCGGTAATCTCGGCCTTCATTGATGCCTTGACACTATCTGAATGACAACACGACTTGTCAAGATGCTCCATCTTCTGGAACAGTTCCAGCCTACAAGGGATTACGAAGCGGTAGTTACATTCGTCGCAGACCGTCTCGTATTTTAGGGGCTTGGGGTTATTTCCATAAAGCCCGGCATTACCCTTACATTTGTCGCAGACCTTCTTCCATTCATCATACAAACGCTGGGGGAGCGTAATGTTTTGGGGAGTTCCGTTGGGGTCGCCCTCGGCAAGGCGGATGGCCTTTGACTTCGCAACAATCTCCTTTATTGGCACCCTCTGCTTCGGCACTGGGAGTGGGGCAACTTCCACGGGCGGATGATGACAAGAGTAATGATAATGGTTCGCACCTTCCACGAGGTCGCACCCACGGGCATTACAATACCAACACTTGGCTTCATCATCAATGACTGTAAGCAGATTGGGGCTTCCACACGGGGGTCGGGGCGGGTCGGCCATTTCGCAAACTGGCTTTCCACGGCCACCGTATTTCTTGTGATGGTCGCAGATGTCTGGATTGCTCTCATCATCCGTATTACATCCCTCATTTTGAGTGTTGCGAATCATTTCGGCGAATGCTTCGGCACCTTCCTCTTCCTCTTCCTCTTCCTCTTCCTCTGAACTCGTGGAACTCGTGGAACTCGCATCGGTCTCGTCATCGCTAAACTCATAATCCTCTTCCCACTCGGGTTCGCCATCGGGTCTCTTACAATCCAAGTCTGGTTCAGAGCCATCAATCTTCATCAACTCAACATCATTGTTGTCGTAGATGTGAATGGTATTCCACTTGATTCCATAAGAGAACTTTCCCTTGCGGATTTCCTTGGCGATGTCCTTGGGAATATCAAACGAAGCAAAAGCACGATACACAACATCAAACCGGGGCATTTCCTATCTACCCATCATTCCGGGAAAATCCGCTTTCATTTTTTGAGCGACGGGTGAATCAAAAAAGCCACAGCGAAATCGCTGTCATTCGCTGTGCGATTTAGCCCGTGGCTAAAAAAATGAAAGTGCTGATTCGGCTATGATTATCATAGAGATGCCTCGGTCATCAATGTTGGATGACCCAGAAATCTACCGGATGCTTGTCTCGGCTATGACTCCAGAGTATCAGAGGGCGATTACTGCTTGGTTGGAATGTATGCGTAATGGAGAGAGGTCTGATGATAGTCTCGCAGAATACGAAAATATAACCAAATATAAGAGGAAGGTGCTGAAGAACTTTCGTAGAATGTATGGTAATCAAATCAAGCAACCCGGAGTTCTATTAGAGGGCTATGTCTTTCGTAGATGGCTCAACATCAACCCCAATGCGGAACCAATCTA
>Ga0304729_1002297_pt1 | contig 11606 bp, 10 predicted proteins | sample C_131016_MF_Meta_FD_190475 | JGI IMG/M metagenome (GOLD analysis project Ga0304729, IMG submission 190475) | Freshwater microbial communities from Lake Croche, Canada to study carbon cycling - C_131016_MF_MetaG (v2) (version 2) | ecosystem: Environmental > Aquatic > Freshwater > Lake | place... | reverse complement strand
ATGGCGGGCAGCACTGCTGCACTTTTTGGATTAGGCGGCATGGTCTATATGGCCACCGCAAAATACACGATACGTAAATTTGGTGAGACTGGACTTTCGCGGATTGGAGCCAGTGGCTTGTCAGTCAGTTTTTTGATCATTGCATTTACACCTTGGTGGCCTCTCGCCCTACCCGCTTGTTTTGGCGGTGGATTTGGCTTTGCCATGTTTCACAACACCATGCAAGCACACGCCACGCAAATGGTGCCGACTGCACGCGGCACTGGCGTCACCTTGTTCGCTGGATTTTTATTTTTAGGGCAATCACTGGGCGTGTTGATGCTGGCAAATTTACTAACCCATTTTTCTTCCAGTTTTGTGATTGGTTGCGCGTCAGTTGTTGCCCTAGGCTTGGGGCTTTTCTTAGCGCATGCGATTGAAAACCGACAGATACAACGCGCTCATTCACAATAAGCATTTGTATTGCCAATATTTGAGACCCGCACGATGACATCTGATATCGAAGCATTAGCCCAACAACTAGAACTTCACCCTGACTACAAGGTGCTGCGCAGACTCACGCACACCAGTGTGTTTAATCCGGCAATAGCCGGCAACAAACTTTGCCGAGGCGTGGTGCTTGACACCGAAACTACAGGCTTTGATCCGCAACACGACAAGGTCATCGAGTTGGGTATGTTGCTATTTGATTTCGACCCAGTAAATGGAGAAATACATAAAGTATTAGATGTTTTTGACGAACTCGAAGACCCAGGTTTTCCGATTCCTCCCGCAACGATTGCGGTGCATCACATCACCGACGATATGGTGCAAGGCAAGCAGATTGACGATATGCAGGTCAATGCACTACTAAAAAACGTAGTGGTGGTAATTGCACACAACGCAGCTTTTGACAGACCTTTTGTGGAAGCACGGTGGCCTATTTTTGAGACACTGAACTGGGCTTGCAGCATCAAAGACATTGACTGGCGCGAAGAAGGTTTCGGTTCTGCCAAACTGGAATATTTGTTAACCACGCAAGGCTATTTTTATGAAGCGCACCGCGCAGAAGCGGATTGCCGCGCGCTTCTTGCCTTACTCAACCAAGTTTTGCCGCAAAGCCAACAAACCGCTCTATTGGTGATGCTTGAAACACTGAACAAGCCGATGAAAAAGGTGTATGCCGTGGGCTCACCTTTTGAAACCAAAGATATTTTGAAAGCTCGCGGGTACCGTTGGTCACCAGATTTGCGTTGCTGGAGCCGCCAATTGGCTGGTGATAAAGAGATCCAAGACGAGCTCGCATGGCTCAAGCACAAGGTCTACGGCGAAAGAAAAGCCCGCGTAGAGGTGGAGACTCTAGGCGGGACTGTTCGGTATTCGAATCGAGAAGGTCACAAAGAATTTGTAACTCTCTAACTCCAAACGCTTTGTAGCGCTGCCTTTGGAGCGCTAAACATACGTCTTAAAACTTTAGGGTTTAAGGCTGCAGATTTCAATGGTACGGAACGATTTGCCAAGGCACTGGACAAGTCGGTACATTGGGATAGAACTGCTGGTAGGCACTGCAGTAGTAAGCACCTTGTGGCGGTGCATTCAGGATGGGTTGTTGTTGCACGACATAAACGGGGCGATTAGCCGCGTAGATCGCGCCACCCAAAATTGTGGCGCCTATGACTGGGGCTACCCAGTTGTTGCCCCATCCTTGGCGAAATTCATACCCGCCGCGAAAGCCACCGCCATAGCCACCATAGCCTCCGTGTCCACCATGGCCAAAGCCACCATGCGCCATTGCTGGAACCGCTAATGCGCAGATTAAAAGACTGGCTAAGAGTTTAGAAAGACGTTTCATGAAGAACTCCTTGTTCTCATATCAAAGACCAAACGGTCTTATCTACAACGCGCGCAATAACTGGGCGGATGACAGCGCGACTATCTTTATTTGTTAGCGCTGGTAAACCACTAACCAAGGGCTGATACAGGTTTGGGCGACGGGGAAATATTGCCCTGTTTCGCGGCAGTAGTAAGCCTCGGAGACAGGGGTATTTGGCGCGCCGACCCATTGGACCGGAGGCGGGGGGTTTGTAACGATCACCGCCGGGGGTGGCGTGTTGATGTAGACCGTGCTGGGTTGCACCACACCATACGGGCGGGAAATATAAATAGATGTTCCAACAATGGCTGATCCAACGATGGCAGGTGCCAACCAAGGGTCGTAGTAGCCTCCCCAGCCGTAGTGCACGCCAACATATCCCCTTGGGCCATGGGCCTGCGCCAAGTTAACCCCTAGAGCAAGCGTGAGGCAAACGCTAAAAGTGCGAATTTTTTTGGAGTGAATCACTGTGCATCTCCTTGTAACGTCCAAACATTGTCGTGCAATTACTTGATTGCAGGTTAATGCGATGGGTTCGGCGCTGTGACCCAAGCCCATGACGCAGAGGCCAGGCCTCGAAGCAAAAAGCATAGGTTTGAGCTCTATTTAGGAAGATTTTTCATCGTTTTGAGGGCTTTTTTCGCCACTCGGAGGAAGTCAGCCGATAAATTTGCGAAAATACGCTTTTGTCCAGATCTACAAAAACGATGTCACGCCCAGAAAAAACAGAAATCTCCAACGACGGTTTGCGCTACAAATCCAAAAAAGGCGGCTCGCCTTTTGAGGGACTTGGCAGAACTGGCGACACCATGAGCTGCATCAAATGCGGCGTACACAAACCCAGAAACAACGGCTCTTTCAAGCGAATCTTGGGTTCTTCCATGTTTGTCTGCTTTGACTGCAGCCCTCCTAAAAAGGACGCTGCGCCAGCAGCTCCTCCAGCCGCAGCTACCAAAGCCAAGGCTTAAAACATTCCCACACACACAAAAAGCGGCTAAGCCGCTTTTTTGTTGCCTGATTCAAAGCTGCTTTTCCATCGAATTGAATGCAGCTGCGCAAATTGCACAGTCACTATTCGATCACTCTATTCGAATAACACCACTGGGCTTAAAGCCGAGATCAGCCACTTTGCCCTTCTTAGCGCGTGCCGCTTTGGCGTTGTTGAGGCTGCGAATCTCTAAGATTTCTTCGCGGGCCTTGCCACCTCGGCCTATGCCGTCGATGCGCACACTGCGGGTGTAGGCAGCAGCGCCAGCCAGGCTGTCTTTGGGTTCTAGGTCGATCAACATCAAACCGCGACCGCCTTTTTCCATGGTTTTGAGCTCACCGATGGCGAAAGTTAAGAAACGTCCGCCTGTGGAAGCACAAGCCACGTTGACTGCAACAGGCCATGGTGTTTCGCCGGACCCGCCGCTGACGGGCGAAGGACGGCACATGGTTTCGCCTTCGTTGACCGTTACAAAAGCTTTGCCGCTCTTGTTGCGCGAAATCATGTGTTCGATATTGGCCAAGAAACCATAACCGCCAGAACTGCTGAGCAAATAAGTCGCATTGGCAGGGCCAGCGACGTAGTGCAAGAGTTGGGTGCCAGCTTCGAGATCTACCAAGGTGGTCACGGGCTGACCGTCTCCACGCGCGCCAGGCAACAAAGCCACGGGTACCGAATAAATCCGGCCGTTCGAGCCAAAAGCAATGAAAGTGTCGACCGTTCGGCATTCAAAAGTGCCATACAAACCGTCACCTGCTTTGAAAGCAAAGCTGCTAGGGTCATGGCTATGTCCGTTACGGGCACGCACCCAGCCTTTTTCGGAGACGACGACTGTGACAGGCTCGTCGACCACTTTGACTTCTGCGACGGATTTTTTCTCTTCTTGAATCAGCGTTCGACGCGGATCGGCGAAAGTCTTAGCGTCGGCTTCGATTTCTTTGACCATCAAACGACGTAATGCGGTGGTATTGCCAACGATCTCTTCAAGCTTGGCTTTTTCTTCGCCTAGCTCTTTGAGCTCTTGCTTGATCTTGATCGCCTCCAAACGCGCCAATTGGCGCAGGCGAATTTCTAAGATGTCTTCGGCCTGGCGGTCGCTCAATTTGAAGCGCTGGATCAACGCGGCTTTGGGCTCGTCACTTTGACGGATGATGGCGATCACCTCGTCAATATTGAGCAGCACAAGCTGCCGGCCTTCCAAGATATGGATGCGGTCGAGCACCTTGTTCAAACGGTGTTGCGAACGGCGCAAAACTGTCGCTTGGCGGAACTCGATCCACTCAGTGAGCATCTCGCGCATCGACTTTTGCACGGGACGGCCATCGATACCCACCATCGTCAGGTTGATCGATGACGATGTCTCCAAACTGGTGTGCGCCAGCAAAGTGGTGATGAGTTCTTGTTGCTCGATGGTGCGGGTTTTGGGTTCAAACACCAAACGCACAGCGGCGTCTTTGCTGGACTCGTCGCGTACCACATCGAGTACCGACAACACAGTGGCCTTGAGTTGGTTTTGATCGGGGCTCAGGGCTTTTTTGCCGGCTTTGACTTTGGGGTTGGTGAGTTCTTCAATTTCTTCGAGCACGCGCTGGCTACTCACGCCAGGCGGCAGTTCGTTCACCACTAGCTGCCACTGGCCGCGCGCAAGGTCTTCAATCACCCAACGGGCGCGCACTTTGAGCGAACCGCGTCCTGTGCGGTAGGCATCCGCAATGTCTGTTGCGCTGCTGATGATTTGTCCGCCACCCGGGTAGTCGGGGGCGGGCAAAAGCGCCAGCAAGTCTGCTTCGCTGAGTTTGGGTGTTTTGATTAAGGCGATGCAGGCATCTGCCACTTCACGCAAATTGTGGCTTGGGATCTCAGTGGCCATACCCACAGCGATGCCACTGGCGCCGTTCAGCAAAGCAAATGGCAAACGCGCAGGTAACTGCTTAGGTTCTTCAGTGGAGCCGTCGTAGTTAGGTTGGAAGTCAACCGTGCCTTCGTCGATTTCGTCGAGCAACAAAGTGGTGATTTTGGCCAAGCGCGCTTCGGTGTAACGCATTGCGGCTGCGCCATCGCCGTCGCGCGAACCAAAGTTGCCTTGTCCGTCGATGAGCGGGTACCGCTGCGCAAAGTCTTGCGCCATACGTACCAATGCTTCATACGCTGCGCTGTCGCCGTGGGGGTGGTAACGGCCGAGAACGTCGCCGACTACGCGTGCGCTTTTGACGGGTTTTGCGCCAGTGTTGCCGCTGAAGCCCAAGCCCATGCGGGACATGGAATACAGAATGCGTCGCTGAACAGGTTTTTGGCCATCGCAGACGTCGGGCAAGGCGCGACCTTTGACTACGCTCAAGGCATATTCAAGGTAAGCGCGTTGGGCGTAGTGGCCTAAGGCAATGCCGTCGTCGTTGTCGGCTGTGGGTAAATCTATGGTTGTGATGTCTGACATATTTTCTATTTACACATCTATTTCAATGCTGTCGCCGTGTAACTCCATGAGTTCTCTTCTTGCGGATGCTTCGCCTTTGCCCATCAACTGGGTAATCAAGCCTTCAGTTTGTAAGAAGTCAAGTTGCCCGAGCTGGACCGGCATTAGTCTGCGTGTATCGGGGTTAAGCGTGGTGTCCCAAAGTTGTTCTGCACTCATTTCGCCTAGTCCCTTGAAACGGCTGATGCTCCATGCGCCTTCTCTGACGCCGTCTTTACGGAGTTTGTCGAGGATGGCAGTGAGTTCACCTTCGTCCAACGCATAAACTTTTGATGCTGGTTTTTTGCCGCGGGCGGGTGCGTCTACTCTGAATAACGGCGGACGCGCTACAAACACATTTCCCGATTCAATGAGTTTGGGAAAGTGTCTGAAAAACAAAGTGAGTAACAGCACTTGAATATGTGAACCATCCACGTCCGCATCGCTCAAGATACAAATCTTGCCGTAGCGCAATCCACTTAAATCTGGCGTGTCATTAGGCCCATGAGGGTCGATGCCAATCGCTACGGAGATGTCGTGGATTTCGTTGTTGGCGAACAAGCGGTCGCGCTCGACTTCCCAAGTGTTGAGCACTTTGCCGCGCAGAGGCAGGATGGCTTGGTTTTCTTTGTTGCGGCCCATTTTGGCGCTGCCGCCAGCGGAGTCACCTTCGACCAAGAAGACTTCGTTGTCCGCTATGTCTTTGCTTTCGCAGTCAGTTAACTTGCCCGGCAAAACTGCCACGCCGGAGCCTTTGCGTTTCTCGACTTTTTGGCCTGCTTTTTGGCGGGTTTGAGCGGCTTTGATAGCGAGTTCGGCTAGTTTTTTGCCGTATTCGACGTGCTGGTTGAGCCAAAGTTCTAAGGTGGGGCGCACAAAACTGGAAACCAACCGGACCGCGTCACGGGAGTTCAAACGTTCTTTGATCTGCCCTTGGAATTGCGGGTCCAGCACTTTGGCGCTCAGCACAAAGCTGGCGCGGGCAAAGACGTCTTCGGGCATGAGTTTGACGCCCTTGGGTAGCAGAGCATGCAACTCGATAAAGCTTTTGACGGCGGTGAACAAACCGTCGCGCAAACCTGAGTCGTGGGTGCCACCTGCAGTGGTGGGAATTAGGTTGACGTAGCTCTCGCGCACGGGTTGGCCGTCTTCGGTGAATGCGACGGCCCATTCGGCGCCCTCGCCTTCGGCAAAGCTATCGTGGTTGCTGTCTGCGAATCCATCCCCCTCGAACAAAGGGATGACTGGGTCACCGTTGAGCGTTTGCATCAAGTAGTCGCGCAGGCCGCCTTTGTAGAGCCAGTTTTGGGTGTCTTTGGTTTTTTCGTTGTTGAGCCAAACGCCCACGCCAGGCATCAATACAGCCTTGCTGCGGAGTAAATGCACTAACTCCGCCATGGGCAAGGCGGATGTTTCAAAGTATTTGCCGTCCGGCCAAACACGCACTGTCGTGCCTTGTTTACGGTCATTTGCGTCTTGCTTGCGGATTTTGAGTTTTTCGACCACGTCGCCACCAGCAAATACCAAATGGGCGACTTGGCCTTCGCGGTAGGAAGTCACTTCCATGCGTTTGGCCAGCGCATTGGTCACGCTTACGCCCACACCGTGCAATCCGCCGGAGAAGCTGTAGGCGCCGCCTTGGCCTTTGTCGAATTTGCCGCCGGCGTGCAGACGTGTGAAAACGATCTCAATGACGGGCACTTTTTCTTCTGGGTGCATGCCAAAGGGAATGCCACGGCCGTCGTCTTCGATGCTGACCGAGCCATCGGTATGAAGTATCACGGCTATTTTTTTGCCGTGGCCAGCTAAGGACTCGTCAGCGGCGTTGTCTAAAACCTCTTGGATAACGTGCAGGGGATTGTCGGTTCGGGTGTACATGCCCGGACGCTGTTTGACCGGTTCGAGCCCTTTGAGGACGCGGATCGACCCTTCGGAATACTGGGGTGTTGGGGTAGGTTGCTTGGATGCCATGGGCGGGAATTGTAGGGATTCGGTAAAGTCACCCCCATGAACCAACCGAATAAAACGCTGCCACTTTGGCAAGTTCTCCTCTGTGGAGCCGCTATCGTCACGCTGTCAATGGGGGTGCGCCACGGCTTTGGCTTGTGGCTTCAACCGATCACCCAAGCACAAAACTGGACCCGCGAGAACTTCGCCTTTGCTATGGCGGTTCAAAACCTGACTTGGGGCTTTTTCAGCATTTTCTCGGGCATGGTGGCCGACAAATTTGGCGCTTTTAAAGTTATTTTGGTAGGGGCAGTGCTGTATGCGCTGGGTTTGGCGGGCATGGCCTACTCCACCTCGACCTTAACTTTCACGCTGACGGCTGGCATTTTGATTGGTGCCGCCCAAGCCGGAACGACCTATTCCGTCATTTACGGGGTGATTGGCCGTAATGTGAGCGCCGAAAAGCGCTCTTGGGCGATGGGAGTTGCCGCCGCCGCTGGGTCTTTTGGTCAGTTTTTGATGGTGCCTGTTGAAGGATTTTTGATTTCCAACTATGGCTGGCAAGAAGCCTTGGTTTGGCTCACTGTGGCTTTGTTGGTAGCCGTGCCTTTGGCGCTAGGACTTCGCGAACCCAGTTTTGCCAGCGGCAAGCCTGCTGTTCGCGAACAGTCTATTTTCCAAGCTTTACGCGAGGCATTTGCCTACCCAAGCTTTCAGTTGCTCATGGCAGGTTTTTTTGTATGCGGATTCCAGGTGGTCTTTATCGCCGTGCACATGCCAAGTTACCTCAAGGACAAAGGCTTGTCGCCTGAAGTAGCGAGTATTTCTCTGGCCTTGATCGGTTTGTTCAATGTGTTTGGCACCTACATAGCTGGCAGTTTGGGGCAGCGATTGGCTAAGCGCAAAATTTTGGCGTTTATTTATTTCAGCCGTTCAGTAGCTATCGCCCTGTTTCTACTCGCCCCTCTGACGCCTTGGACGGTTTATATCTTTGCCAGCGTGATGGGACTTTTGTGGCTCTCCACCGTGCCCCCGACCAATGCGGTCATTGCCCAAATTTTTGGCATCACCCATTTCTCCATGCTCGGCGGGTTTGTGTTCTTCAGCCACCAAATTGGCAGTTTCATGGGTGTGTGGTTGGGCGGCTACTTGTATGACAAGACCGGTAGTTATGACATCGTTTGGTATCTCGCCATTGCGCTGGGACTGTTCGCGGCATTTGTGAACTTACCTGTGAAAGAAAACGCCATTCAACGCAAACCCGAGATGGCTACTGCTTAAACCGATGACGGAAGAACTCCACACTGCGCCGACTGAGAACCCCAACCCTTTCCCGCAATTTGCTTGGGTGAAGTTATTAGGCTTTGGTCTTGGGGCAATAGTTTTAGTCGGTGTGTTGTCTTTGTATTTGCAACCTGCTTTTTTGGTGACTCTGGCAACGCAGGTTTGGGCTTGTTTTTAAAGTCTAGGCGTTGGGGCGTTTGCCCTCTATAGTCATTTTTCTTTAGAGGCCTTCGCCTGGATTAGCCATTTCTTAACGATTGTTTTTGTTTTTTTCTAGTGAATCCATCTAGTTTCTCTAATCATGGCCTTGAGCCACCTTCAGCTTGGGTAAAACGCTGGGCGCATTTGCTACCCCCTAGTCTTGACGAGATGGGCAACACATCAGCGGATGTTCTGGACTTGGCTTGCGGTCATGGCAGGCACATGCAATTTCTGTCAGGCTTGGGTCACAAAGTGCTTGGGGTCGACCGTAACGCTGAGGCGCTCAAGACGGCATCGCAATGGGGTGACATCCTGCTGGCCGATATTGAAAACGCGGCGTGGCCTTTGGATGGTCGAACTTTTAAAGCGGTAGTGGTCACCAATTACCTTTGGCGCGAACTTTTTTCCCAAATATTGAACAGTTTGGCGGAAGGTGGCGTATTGATTTTTGAGACCTTCTCGCATGGCAATGAAGCATTTGGAAAACCTTCGCGCCCAGAGTTTTTACTTCAACCGGGTGAGCTTTTACAACTTTGCAACGGCTTGCGAATTGTGGCTTTCGAAGAGGGTTTTATGCCCTCGCCCGACAGGCTTATCCAGCGGGTTGTGGCTATACGTGTACCTAGTGGTTTGGAACCTGCCGCCCTCAGTAGAATACTGGTTTCCCCTTAAACGTCTCATACGTCTATGAAACCCATCACCGGCAGCATCGTCGCACTCGTCACTCCCATGCACAAAGACGGGAGCGTTGACTACCCGACGCTGCGCAAGTTGATCGATTGGCATATTGCTGAAGGCACCGATTGCATCGGCGTGGTGGGCACAACGGGTGAGTCCCCCACGGTGAACGTGGAAGAACATTGCGAAATCATCCGCGTCTCGGTCGAGCAAGCCGCCACCCACAAAAACCGCCATGTTCCCATCATGGCCGGATGCGGCGCTAACTCCACAGCAGAGGCCATTGAGCTGGCTAAGTTTGCCAAAGGCGTTGGCGCAGATTGCCAGTTGCAAGTGGTGCCCTATTACAACAAGCCCACACAAGAAGGCCAGTTCCAGCATTTCAAAGCGATTGCTGAAGCGGTCGACTTGCCCATGGTGCTCTACAACGTTCCCGGCCGCACCGTGGCCGATATGGCGCATGACACGGTTTTGCGATTAGCCCAAGTTCCTGGCATCGTGGGCATCAAAGAAGCCACCGGCAATATCGAACGCGCGCAGTGGTTGATCCGAGATGTGCCCAAAAACTTCGCCGTTTATTCAGGCGACGACCCTACAGCGGTCGCTTTGATGTTGTGCGGCGGCCAAGGCAATGTCAGCGTGACCGCCAATATTGCTCCTCGCCAAATGCATGAACTTTGCGTCGCTGCTATGTCAGGCGATGTCCGCAAAGCCATGGAGATTCAACTCAAACTTATGCCTGTGCACAAGAACCTCTTCGTCGAAGCCAATCCCATTCCTTTGAAGTGGGCTATGGCTCGTATGGGGCTGTGTGGCCCTACCATGCGCCTGCCTATGACCCCGTTGACCCAAACCCTTGAGCCTGTCGTTGAGAGCGCGTTGCGCTCTTCGGGCTTGCTATGAGTCCTTTAAAGGTTTTTTACGTGAAATTTTCAGCGTCCCCTTTGCAAACTGTTTTGGTATTGCTCGTTTTAGGCTTAAGTGCTTGCAGCTCAGTCACCAACAGCGACAAGATCAACTACAAAACAGAAAGTAGTGCTAAAGCTGTTCCATTAGACATTCCGCCAGACCTTACACAGTTGAACCGCGATACGCGCTTTAGTGTGCCAGGGGGTTCTGTCACTGCTAGCAGCATGGGGACCAAATCTACGGCAGCGGTTCCGACTGCCGCACAGCAACTTAACGACGCCAGGATTGAGCGCGATGGCCAGCAACGTTGGATCGTCATCAAGCGTCCTGCTGAAGAAATTTGGCCCATCGTCCATAGCTTTTGGATCGATAACGGCTTTACCTACACCCTAGACCAGCAAGAGCTCGGCATTCTAGAAACCGAATGGGCTGAAAACCGCGCCAAGTTGCCACAAGACTTTATGCGCAAGTACCTTGGCAAAGTCATCAATAGCTTGTCTGACACCGGTTTACGTGACAAATTCCGCACACGCTTAGAGCGCAATAGCAAGGGCGAGGTTGAGATTTACATCGCCCACCGCGGTTTGAGCGAGGAATACACCGACGCGCTGAAAGCCCGCACCGCATGGAAACCCCGTCCAACCGAGCCTGAACTCGAAATCGAATTCATGAACCGCTTGATGGTGAAACTCGGCGCCTCCATGAAGATAGAGACAGCGCAACTAGCACCTGCTCCAAGCAATGTTGCAAAAGCAGCCATCGTCACAGTTGATGGCGTCCCCACTATCGCTATCTCAGACAGCTACGATGTGGCTTGGCGTCGTATCGGTTTAGCACTGGACCGCACGGGCTTTACCGTCGAAGACCGTGACCGCCTGCAGGGTACTTATTTCGTGCGGTTTATTGATACATCCCCTGATGAACGCGGCTTCTTTACCCGCATGTTTAGCAAATCTAAGGCTGAAGCCGGTCCAGTGAAATACCGCCTCAAAATATTAGGGGTGGAAACCAAGACCTTGGTGAGCATCCAAAATGCCACTGGTAAGTCTGAAAATAGCCCCTCAACCCAACGCATCATGAAGTTACTGGTCGACGATCTGAAGTAAACAACAAACAGGCAACTAACAAAAGCCAGCAATAAAAAAGCCACCCGAAGGTGGCTTTTTCATTTCAGTCAAAAACTGATTACTTAGCAGCAGCAGGTGCAGATGCGTCAGCAGCAGGAGCGGCTGGAGCAGATGCGTCAGCAGCGGGAGCAGCAGCAGGAGCTGGTGCTGGAGCAGGAGCTGGTTCTT
>Ga0304729_1002292_pt1 | contig 11628 bp, 9 predicted proteins | sample C_131016_MF_Meta_FD_190475 | JGI IMG/M metagenome (GOLD analysis project Ga0304729, IMG submission 190475) | Freshwater microbial communities from Lake Croche, Canada to study carbon cycling - C_131016_MF_MetaG (v2) (version 2) | ecosystem: Environmental > Aquatic > Freshwater > Lake | place... | reverse complement strand
TACTTTTGACGCCAAGTTATTTAAAGTGAAATTAAATAAAAATCAAGATCTATTCATATTCGGCTATTGGCAATCGTTTAAGTATTTTTCGTCAATTCGCTTAGCGCTTCAATCTGAGTGTCAACCTTCTACCCATAATAGTGAACACTATGGATTTTATTTAAAAAAAATACAATCAACAGAGTCGATCATGCTACACATTAGACGCGGCGATTATCTAACCTCTCCATCGGCAATGCAAATTCATAGCGTAATAAATATAAACTATTACCTTACGGCTATTAAGTTAATTTTGAGAGAATTACCCAACGCACACTTTTTTATTTTTTCAGATGACATCGCTTGGACTAAAAATGCTTTACCAAAAGATTTAAGATCTACATTTATTGAAACTGATTCAAACGCTAATTCTCCATCGCAAGAATTACAATTGATGATGCATTGCCGCCACCATATTATTGCTAATAGCTCTTTTAGTTGGTGGGGTGCATGGTTGAAATTTGCATCAACGGGTATAGTCATTGCACCTAGTCGTTGGCTTGCTAAACAGAAAAATGGGCTATCTGATTTATTGCCGCCAGACTGGATAGTATTAACTAATGAATAAATTAAATTAACTGAAATTAATTTCCTGATGCTTTTCTGCCAATCCAACTTGCAGATAGCGCTATCAACCAGCGTTCAAGTCGCGTTAATGGCGTTAAGATACCGTTTTTTCGATGTTGAAACCGAGCATAAATCTCATAATTAGCTCCAACCGATATTCCTGGAATTTTTTGATTTAAAAGCCTTAGGCATTCAACTCCAAAATTAAGTCGCTCAGCTAAAGATAGGGCGCGAGGTAAAAATGTAACTGGGATACCCAGTCCGCTTAAGTAATGTGCTTGAGATTTTTTAAATACATTCTTAGCCTCTTCTCTAAAATTAATACTTGTTTGACTTGCATGCAGACGATAAATAATTAATTTTTTTGGAATATTCGCAAATCGATAACCAGCTAAGGCTAACTCTGCCCAAAAAAAATAATCTTCAGCATGCAAAGAGGTTAATTTGTAAGGGTTCGATTTAAATATTTCTGTCTTACCCATTACAGCCGGGTTACAAAGTGGGCTACACACGGTCAACATTGCACGAATATCAGCATTTGAATGTCGTTGTTTTGAGTTACGTAAATCGCCATTGTTCTGGTTTAATGTCCAGTGATCCGCACCGCAAATATCTACATCATGAGTTTCAAGAAATTCAACTTGAATCTTTAATCGGCCTGGGAGGGCGCGATCATCTGCATCTAGTAGTGCAAGGTATTTACCTTTGGCCAGAGAGGCTATTTTATTGCGAGTACTGATTAAGCCATGATTTTGATCAGAAAATATTTTTATAATCCTAGGATCGCTATATCGATTAATAATATCGCGGGTTTTATCTGTAGAGCCATCATCTACAATAATCAATTCAAAGTTAGTATAGGTTTGCGACAATACACTTTCTATTGCCTCGGAGATATACTTTTCTGCATTAAAAGCCGGCATTGAAACGCTAACTAGTGGCTCCGATCTTTTCAGGCCTACTTCAGCCAGCGGCGCAAATACGTTCAGTTGATCAGGGGAATTCATAATTTTTTTATTTTAAAAATAACTTTGTACGTAACGCATATAACGCTTGATTGATTTAAGTACACTCGATGCAAACGATTTATTACTACCGCCATAATCTAGCTCAGATTCCCAATTAGACTGATAAATTACGCCGAGAAAATTTTGCTTTAACTTGGCTTCAGTTTCACCTAAACGTCTCGCCGTATAGTATTGCCAGTCGTAGTGGTAGATTCTAAAGAGGGGTTCAATCATGCGAATGGGAATAGCCTGAAAATTTAGCAAGGCCTCACCATACAATAAGGTCTCAGGATATTCGGGGGTAACAGCATCCCATAAGGTCAATCCCTTAGGTAGCAAATACTGATCATCGAGCGACTGCCATACCTTAGCTGACCAAATAAATGGGGCTGGTGCGCAATAATATTGGGGGCCAAGCCGCCCAAATAATTGTTGTACGCGCACTGCTTCTGCTCGTAAATCGCGCTCAACCTTGGTATGGCCAAGATTAGTTGCTAGTTGAAATAACTCTTTATTTTGATGTAAGACAGTATAGGGATTACCATCTCTCGCTAAAAAGTCGCTTACGCCAAAATCGCGTATAAAAACGCTATCTGAATCAATACAAAGATAATTTTGGACCAAACCTAAACGCCAAAACTCAGCTTTCACGATAGCTTGGCTTAAGCCGCCAGCCATTCCTACCTGAACGTCTTTTGGTGCACGCAGGTTAGCAGCAATAATGTCCTCATCCGCGACCCATTCATAACTCTGCTTCAAGCCCTCATAATCTAGTACGTCGACCAATAAATCGTGGTCAGCTGCTGGCGTAGAAATATAGACTGATAGTGCTTCGCGATTGTGTTTTTGCAAGGATATTAATAATCGCTTCACCCGCAAAAAATCACGTCTGTATGATTTACAGTAGAGCGCTATGCTGGAAGTCATTTCTCACCCACCATCTCAGCTTTTGTAACCTTGGGGATTTTGCGATTGCCAGCACCAGCCATCCGCACACATTTGGGCAATACTGCGACTGGCTCTCCAACCTAGCTGTTGCTCGGCCAAACGGGCATCTGCATAACAACTGGCAATGTCGCCTACTCGCCTAGCCACCACTTGGTAAGGAATGGCCCGCCCTACTGCTTGTTCATATGCTCGTATTACATCCATCACACTATAGCCTTGCCCTGTGCCCAAGTTGACTGTTAATGATGGTTGGCCACGTAATAAATAGTCAATTGCTTTCACATGTCCTTGAGCCAAATCAACCACATGGATGTAATCACGTACTCCAGTACCATCAGGAGTAGGCCAATCGTTACCATAAATATTGAGGACGGGTAATTTACCAATTGCTACTTGCGCTACGATGGGCGATAAGTTATTTGGGATACCTAACGGATCTTCACCAATTAGGCCCGACTCATGCGCACCAATGGGATTGAAATAACGCAAGTAAGCAATATGCCAGCTTGGGTCAGCAATTTCTAGGTCGCGCAAAATTTGCTCGCTCATGATTTTTGTTTGACCATATGGATTAGTCGGGCGCAGTGCTGCTTGTTCATTAATTGGAACATGATCTGGGTCGCCATAAACTGTAGCCGAAGAGCTAAAGACAAAATTGCGACAGGGGAATTTTTGCATCGTCTGCAAAACAGTTAATAAACCCAATAAATTATTTTGGTAGTAGGCCAAAGGCTTTACTACCGATTCACCCACTGCCTTTAGTGCTGCAAAATGAATGACGCCGGTAATCGGATATCGACTAAAAAGTGCTGTCATGAAAATAGGGTCGCAAACATCCCCCTCCATAAACTCGGGTATCTGTTTAGCAAGCCCTTCAAGCCGACGTAGCACTTGAGGATTTGAATTTATAAAATTATCAATACCGATGACGCGATGCCCCGCCAACAGAAGTTCAAGCCAAGTATGCGAGCCGATATAACCCGTTGCGCCTGTTAAAAGAATCATGTCTTACCAATACCTTCATTAAGCAATTCAGTAATTTGCTTATTATCCCCGATTACCCTTTATCATTCGTTTTTATGAGGTCGTCCACAGCAAACAGCTCAAGCCCTATTTTGGACTTTTCCCTAGTCGCCATAAGCAGTATTTTATTGTTGATTTGGCCCATCAGCAATACGATCGCCCTACGTAATGGTTTACTCATTGCGGGCACTATCTTGGCCTTAATCGTCCTTAAACGGTTTTCTTACACTAAAAACCTACTCAGCTTTTTACCAATAAGCCTTAGTATTGGCATGTTTATTTGGGTTTTAGTGCATTTCCTGTTCTTAAGTCAAGATCCTATTTTGCAACTACATGAGCTCGGCAGTACTTGGAAGAGGAGCTTTCTAGCCTTTCTCGTTGGTGGGGCAACTGGTTTAGTGGTACGCCAGCGCCCACATCAAGCTAACTTCTTATGGCTGGGCATCTATGCCAGTTTCTTATTTTTAATGGCTGACTATTTAATCGCCTATACGCAAACTGGGCAAGTATTTATGCCCCGCTATTATTTTGTCAGTCCCTTTGGCAATAAGATAAATACAGTGATCATGGGCATCATTTTTATTAGCGCGGTTTGCGGCTCAGCTGCATTTCAGTACCGCAAAATGAATGTAGAAAAAATGGGAATCCGCTTAGGCTTATCTGCATTTTGGCTCTCCGGAATTCTATTGATTTTATTTTCTTACACGACCATTATTGATACGCGCAATGGTATCGGAATAGCTACGATTCTTTTGACTGCCTGGATTGTGACTATTTTGCTCACTAAATTAAGTAGCATAAAAAATAGACCAAGCAGTAATTTCAATACAAGTTATTGGAAATCATTAATAGTATTAGCGGTACCGCTAGTTGTTTTACTCTATTTTATTCAAGGTCATTTACAAATTAATCGTGGTTGGAATCATTTTTTTGAAGATTTACACATTGCCACGCAAATTGATCGTTATCCACAGTGGCAAAATACCCCGCAGCTAGGCTACCCTAAAACTGCTAGCGGCGAAATGGTCTATCCAAATAATTACGAACGTGCTGCCTGGGCCACAGCTGGAGTTGACTCCATTGCCAAAAATCCTTTGGGATATGGCTTACTGGAACACTCATTAGAGCGGGTCATCAAAAAATCTTATCCCAATGCCACAATTAAATCTGCGCATAGTGCTTGGATTGATTATGGGCTTGCTTTTGGTATTCCTGGTTTGATGCTGACACTAGGGGCCTTAATCAGTATCATTAGTATTGCCCTAAGACAAATGCACACATCTACCTCGCCAGCTGCACTGATTGCGATTTGGGTTTCAGTGGGCTTATTGCTTACATTTACGTTTGCTGAAGTCAGCAGCAAACATTCCATCGAAATATTATTTTTCTCTATAGCACTTTTAAGTGCCATGATTTTTCCATCAGCCGATCCATCTTAGTTGAGTTCGCTAACGGCGTGCAATATTGTTTCTACGGCTTGATCAACACCCAACGGTTTTGTGCTAATTACAGGCAATTGCTGTTGCTGCCAAGCGACGTAAATTTGCTCAAGCGCAGAAATTATCTCCCTTGGATTACTTTGCTCAGCAATATAAGCATGATATTCACCTAAGAGCTGATTAAAGGCTGCGTTGCGGTGGGTTAAAGCCAAAATCGGTCGTTGCGCCCAAAAATATTCATAGGCTTTCGAAGGAATATATTCAGCACACCACTCGCTATTACCATGTAGTAAAAGCAATACATCAGCTTCTCGCATCAGTTTATTGACCTGTTCGCGACCCGATTGTTGATTATCAGAATTAAACTCTAAGCGCCCATGTGTGATCACAACATCACGCAACTGATGTTCTTGGATGGCACGAGCTGAAAGCGCGTCTAAGTCAGAGCCGTAAATATCGATACGTAAATGCTTCCTTGCCTCTGGATGCTGAGAAAAAAACGCTGGCAAGGTATTGAGTAGTCCCTGTAATGAGCGTGTATGCGATAAAGAACCAAAATGAGCCAAATGCAAATGAGGGCTAGCAACCCAAGCTACCGCCGAATCGTTAGTCGTTGGTGGGTTTGCTCCTGGCAGGACAACTAAGCCCTTTAATTTCCCGCGCGAGTCGGGAACCAATAAATTGGGGTTACGTTTTTGGGCATAACTTAAAGCCCCGGGCGTAAACCACCAGACTCGATCTGCATGTAAACAAATTTGCTTTTCAAGCTGAAAGCGAAAATGGGCTTCACGCTCACTTGGAGCCTTAAGTCCATCATCTTGCTCATTACTGCGCATGACTAATGGGTCATGAATTTCTGCGAGCCACTTTAGCTGTACGTTTTTGCCTGCATAGCGCTTAATCCATTTTGCAGCTAAATGGGCTGACCAAGCTCCACCAGTGGAATAAACTACATCAATTTTACTGGCACGTGCTAAGCGAATACCATGCCAAGCTGCTGGCAATGCCCATGACCATTGGCTTGAAAAGCCAGCAATGCCTCGCTCAACAGCAATAAAAGGGGCTAGTAATACCGACAATGAAACGGTCAAGACTTTATAAAAAAAGCCTCGACCACACCGTATAGCAAGCCAATGACGAAAATCAAAGCGTAAACCTGCAGGCCCCCAAGGAAAAAATTGCCGGTGGGTGAAGCGTTGATCAGCAGAACCGGTAACCGCGCTAAAGACAGTTAACTCTAGGCCAGCAGCCAATAAATAGGGCACCTTGTCAGTAATCGTTTGGCTTGCGGCACGACCGTCCATATTAAAACCATGCGCCAAAATTAACCAACGTTTGGGTAAGTGCTCTAGTTCTGTGACGTCCATGGTGGAGCTCATGGTCGAATTCATTGGCGCCTTAACTTTAATATGCGTTCTTATTTACAAAGCCGCGAAAGATTGTTAAGAAAATAATCTTGAAGTCGAGCCAGAGCGACCAATTTTCAATGTAATATAAATCATGTTCAATACGCGCATGCAAATCGGTATCGCCCCTCCAGCCATGGATTTGGGCCCAGCCTGTGATTCCTGCTTTCACTAAATGTTTCTTCATATAGTCCGGAATTTCTTGTTTAAATTGCTCAACAAAAATAGGGCGTTCGGGGCGTGGTCCTACTATCGACATTTGCCCTTTCAGCACATTAAAAAACTGTGGCAATTCATCGAGGCTAGTGGCGCGCATCCATTTTGAAAAGCCTGTAACTGATTTATTTGCTGAGCCACCCCACTGTATTTGCTCCTCCTCCAGATTTGTTGGCATACTGCGAAACTTCAGAATCTCAAAGACCTCGCCATTCCAGCCAATACGCTCTTGTCGATAAAAAATTGGGCCCGGCGAGCTAAGCTTGACGCCGATAGCCAAAATCAAAATTAAGGGGCTAATCAAAATTAAAATTAGGGTTGCTAGTACGTAATCTTCAATGGTCTTGATAAATAAATTCATACCGGCCATCGGGGTGCCATATAAATCAATCATTTGCATGCCCAATACCTCACTAACGCCATGATTAATTAAGCGAAACGAAAACCAATCGGGCACAAAGCGAATCGTGGCCGTACTTAATTTAAGATGCTCCATTGCGGTGCGCATTTGACTGCCATCGCCCATGGGTAAAGCGAGCCAGATTTCATTTAGCGGCTCAAGAGCTAGAGACTGCAGATTTTTTGGGCTCAATTCAGTTAAATGTATTTGAATACGATAACCAGACCATCTTGAGGCTTCAATTCGCGTAACTAATTCTTGCGCGGTTGATCCAGAGCCAATAATGGCAATATGGCGCAAATTAACGCCTTTGGCACGATATTGACGTAGCAAAATGTAACTGGCTAAGCGACTGCCACACAAAACAATCAAACTACTAATAGCCCAAGAAGATAGCCATAGACGCGAATACATTTCAGTGGATTTGCTAAATACCAGCCAGATCAAAATCAAAATCCAGGTTTTTAAAACGCCTGCGGCCACTTGACCAAACAGAGCCCATAAATTACCTCCCCGCCAAGAGCGATAAGCACTATTAGTCAATACTAAATAAGCAAGGCTAGCGAGCACCATTAAAGCGGAGTAACGCTGCAAATCTAAATCTGGGTCTTTAAAGTATTGCAAAATAAAAAATGTCACCAGACCGACGACATTAATCATGACAAAATCAAAGAGCCGAATTAAATAGGAATTAATTAAAAAAGAGGCTGACATGGTGGTATTTTGCAGTACTTGCGGTAAGCCTATGCAATTCGTAAACCAAAATTACTTTTCAAAGCCCCAATTACAGCGTCTGGGCTAATCTGATCCATCAGGTAAAGGGGATTCTTTGGGTATTCAGAGCCTAAATGCAGATACGCTCCACCTTCATTGATGCCAGGGCCCAAGATAGCGGGAATTAACGTACCACTTGCAAGCGGCCCCCAGCGCGCTGGATTGGTCGGCCCATGAAGAGCTACCAGAGGCCTGCCTAAAATGGCAGCTAAGTGCATGGTCCCAGTATTGATTGACACTACCGCTTCAGCTTGATAGATGAATCGAGCGGTTTCAAGTAAATTAGCTGCTCCGGCCACCGAAATTACGGCGGGAGCTATTGGGGAGTTTGGGAAGTCTGACTGGAGTTTTTGGGCTAACTCGGCTGCGCGCTGTTGGTCATTAGCGCCCCCAGTAATCACAACAGCATAGCCAGCACTGAGGATACGCTGGCCGAGTTCAAGCCATGAGTTAATGGGCCATTCGCGCATGGCAAACTGTGTGCCACTCGCCCATGGGTGAAAGACAATATAGGGCTTGGTAGTGTGCTGCTGAGGAGCACAATCAATATTTACTAGATCAAGCTCCGGCTGCGCGCCAGTCGGGATATTTAATGGCCGTAGCAAGGCCCGAAAGTTTTCTATTTCATGAACTGCGCGGCTATGGGGTACCAATACATCATAAGCAAAATGTCGATATTGACCAGAGGTATTGAAGCCAATCGTTACTTTTGCGCCGCTAAGTGCGCAAAGTATGGCGCCAATTTTGGACCATTGCGAAGTATCAATTAAAACATCTAATGGAAATTGAGCAATCGATTTGCGCATGGTTTGCAAGGCGCTTAAAGGTGAAGTAATGGGTATAAATACGATGCGATCGAAATTGTTGATTAACTTAAAAACATCTGCATTGGCTGGGGTTGAAAAAATAGTGACAATAGCTGGCTTGCCAGTTTTAGCTTGAATTTGCCTTTGGTATTTCTTAATATCAGCCAATATCGCTGAGGCAAGCAAGGCATCCCCAATCGCGGCAAATACACAAATGCCAATCTGCTGGATGGTCAATTCTTCGCTCAGTCTAGTCGATGGGTCAGTTGATAACGTGGATCGAAATTGAGTGCCAAAGAGGTCTTTTTTAGGGCGAAAAAGGGCGATTAGATACAGCATCGGAATTCCTAACCACTGGTCTAGGCGGCGTAATAAAGCCTTTCCACGCTCTGCTGGAACCTGCTCAACTTTACTGCCGCCCTCATCCGCTGTGCTCACACCCGCTATCCTTACTCTCTTGCGCCTAGAAGCCCCATTGTATTTGTTACGTGCCGGCTCAAGGCCTGTTTTAAAACAATTTACAATAGTGTCTTAAGCTCCGTAATAACGGAACCAAGAAAACGAGCCCGAAACTAAGCTAAAACTGACCCTTATTTTTAAGAAAACCCCATGTCAAAATCAAAAGTAGCCCTAATTACTGGAATTACTGGCCAAGATGGCGCTTATTTAGCCGAATTCTTACTGCGTAAGGGCTATGAAGTCCATGGCATTAAGCGCCGTGCCTCGCTCTTTAATACCGACCGTATCGATCACCTCTATCACGACCCCCATATTGAGGGCTCTAAATTAACCCTGCACCATGGTGACCTCACTGATTCATCGTGCCTCATCCGCATTATTCAACAAACCCAGCCTGATGAGCTCTATAACTTAGCGGCGCAGTCGCATGTCGCCGTCTCTTTTGAAGAGCCAGAGTACACCGCGAATTCGGATGCTTTGGGCGCCCTGCGTTTACTAGAAGCGATTCGGATTTTAAAGTTAGAGAAAAAAACCCGTTTCTATCAAGCTTCAACTTCTGAACTTTATGGCTTAGTGCAAGAAATTCCCCAAAAAGAAACAACGCCTTTTTATCCCCGCAGCCCCTATGCCGTAGCTAAGCTTTACGCCTACTGGATTACCGTGAACTACCGTGAGGCTTATGGCATGTATGCCTGTAACGGCATTCTTTTTAACCATGAGAGTCCAATTCGTGGTGAAACGTTTGTCACCCGCAAAATTACCCGTGCCTTAGCGCGTATTAAATTAGGCGTTCAAGAATGTTTATACCTTGGCAATCTTGATGCTAAACGCGACTGGGGTCATGCCCGGGATTATGTTGAAATGCAATGGTTAATGTTGCAACAAGAAGTTGCTGAAGACTATGTTATTGCAACCGGCGTGCAATTTAGTGTGCGTGAGTTCATTAATTTGGCTGCTGCAGAGTTAGGCCTGAAAATTACTTGGCAAGGCACGGGAGTCAATGAAAAAGGGTTTGATAGTACGGGCAAATGTATTGTGGCCGTAGACCCCCGTTATTTCCGTCCCACCGAAGTCGAAACCCTTTTGGGTGATGCTAGCAAAGCTAAAGAAAAGCTGGGTTGGGTGCCACGTACCTCGTTTGAAGATTTAGTCAAAGAAATGGTACGTGAAGATCTTCGTGGGGCCGAACGCGACGAGCTCGTGAAAAAACATGGCTATACCACCCTGGAACGAAATGAATAAAGCAGCAAAGATTTATGTAGCGGGTAATCGCGGTATGGTGGGAAGCGCAATTGTGCGCTTACTGCGATCTGAGGGATACAACAATACTCTGACTCGCACACATGCTGAACTCGATTTGCTTAATCAAGAGGCAGTGCATCATTTTCTGCAAGCTGAAAAACCAGACTATATTTTTATTGCTGCAGCCAAAGTCGGTGGTATTCAATCAAATAATACCTATCGTGCCGATTTCATTTATCAAAATCTGATGATTGAATGTAATTTAATTCAAGGTGCTTATGCAGCTGGCATACATCACTTAATGTCCCTAGGATCAAGCTGTATTTATCCGCGTGATTGTCCGCAACCGATTAAAGAAGAATATTTACTGTCGGGGCCACTTGAACAAACCAATGAACCTTATGCAATCGCTAAAATTGCCGGCATTAAGTTGTGTGAAAATTATAACCGTCAATACGGCACCCATTATGTGAGTTTAATGCCAACCAATTTATATGGGCCTGGCGATAACTACGATTTAAATAACTCGCATGTATTGCCCGCCTTAATTCGTAAGGCCCATGAAGCTAAATTACGTAATGAAAAAACTTTAGTTGTTTGGGGTTCAGGACGGCCTCGCCGTGAGTTTATGCATGTGGATGATTTAGCGAGAGCCTGCGTGATGTTAATGGAGCAGGGTTATAACGGCCCCTTCCTGAATATTGGTACAGGGACTGACTTAACGATTCGTGAATTAGCACAAGAAGTCATTGCGGCAATTGGTTTTCCAGGAGATTTACAGTTTGATAGCAGCAAGCCCGATGGCACGCCACAAAAACTCCTCGATGTCAGTAAAGCAAATGCCTTAGGATGGAAAGCGCAAATTGAATTGCGCCCGGGAATTGCGAATGCCTATAGCTGGTTTTTAGAACATATTGCCCCTGGACTGAAGTGAGTAAAATTCAGTCATGAAACTTGAATTTTCAACGGTAATTCTTTGTGGCGGCGCGGGCTCGCGTTTATGGCCAGTCTCTCGTGAAAACCGCCCCAAAGTATTTATGCCAGTGGCTAGTCAAAAATCACTCCTCAGCGAAACGGCGCAACGCATTGCCTCAGCCAATCCTTGGCTTTGTGTGCTCACCTCTGAAAGTCTCGGCTTTCAAGTTTTGGCTGATTTAAAAGATGCCGGGCAAGCCGCTGAACTTACCTTGATCGAGCCCCTCAGACGCAATACTGCGCCTGCTGTTCTGTTTGCCGCCCTCGCAGCCAAAGCCGCTGGTCGCGGTGCAATTCCCATGTTAATTTTGCCGGCTGACCATGTCA
>Ga0304729_1002291_pt1 | contig 11634 bp, 11 predicted proteins | sample C_131016_MF_Meta_FD_190475 | JGI IMG/M metagenome (GOLD analysis project Ga0304729, IMG submission 190475) | Freshwater microbial communities from Lake Croche, Canada to study carbon cycling - C_131016_MF_MetaG (v2) (version 2) | ecosystem: Environmental > Aquatic > Freshwater > Lake | place... | reverse complement strand
AGCTCTGGTTTCTTCAGGTACTAGATCTATCGGTATCTGCGACTCATCTTGCGCTCTGATTTACTTCGATAGAAAGACCACTATACAAGAACGCTCTGACATTGCAATGCCAAATGGGAATGTTTTTATAAAGTCACAAAAAATCTTTTTCTTCCCAATCGTTACAACTTTCTTGCCCCATTTGGCAACGCGTGTCAGTTCTTTAGGGAATACTTTTTACACAAAGAGGAGTAAGAATGCCCATCCACAAAGTCGCTGATGAGACAGATCTTAAAGGTCTAATAGAGCTAGTTAAGAACCCCGAACGAGCCAACCTTATCTGCCTTATCACCACCCCAATCTCTAGTGCTGATCCTGCATTTAATCTCGATGACCTTGAGTCTGAGGTTGGTAATCTAGCTCAGTTCTATTTAGTGCCGACAGGCGATCTCACCAGAAAGTTTGTCAACGATCTTGAACCAAAGGCAGCTGTGTTCAACGGAGCAGCCAAGGTCTTTACTGCTGACTGGCAAACATTGGAAGAATGGCCGAAGCTGTTTTACTGCCACCCTAAGTATCAAGCTAGGGATACCCAGTCTCTGATTGATGAAATTTGGAAGCTTGCCAGCGACAAAGACATCCAAAGTTACGCAAACTACAAATCTGTACCAATGACTGCGACCTTAGAGAAAATCTTTGGAACGCGCGCATTTGTAAAGACCTCGACTGGCCTTAGAGGCACGATCAGAGAAGAAATTACCTGTCCAGGTATTCCATTGGAATGGATACTTCCAATCGACACAAGGATGGAAGGTAAATACAACGAAGCTGAAAAGTTATTTATGCCCAATATCGAGACCATAGGCTTGGAGTCGCTGGTAGCTGCTTACGGGTTTGGTAACTTAATTCCAGTCCTCATAAAAGAAACAGAAAGAAAGAAAGGTCTTGCAACACTTTTCCCTGGAATAGATATTCCTTTTACTCTTGATGAGATTTCCGGTAACGACAGAGATCTTGTAACAGACTTCTTAGGACCAGGCCAAGTTGTTGCTATGCGACTGTATCGAGACCCGCAAGGTAGAACTCGCCTAAAGATGAACGACATTGACGACGATGAAGGCTCTGTCGAATCAGTGTCTGTGATTCCTGGTGGACCTTGTTGGCTAATTGTTGATCGAGACATTCCAATTCCAGAAGAGAATGTTGCAGTTCCAGTTGAAGTTTTAGAACTACCAGAACTCGAAGCTCCGGAAGAAACGGAGGTGCCGACCACCACTTCCCCGGTACCTAAACCTGGAAGCTATACGAGCCAAACATCAGCAAGCTCGCCAGTTATAGCTGGGAGAAAACACCACGAATGGGTGGCTTACGCTACAGGTTTGAAAAAGAGACTGGACTCGGCACTTGATGAGGTCGAGTCACTAAGAGCTGAAGTAGTAACACTTTTCAATGACAAGGCCTCACTCAAAAATAGAATCGATGAAATTGGTAGAAGTAATGCTTCTGCAAGAAGAAAGATTGCCGCGAAAGATCCAAATAAATCTTCAACAAGATCCAGAAGAGATAGATGGGCATCTAACGAAGACTGGTTCAACGAAGAACTCAGACGTGTATGGATCTCAAGGTATAAGCCAGCTGAAAGAGAACAGAACTACCAGCTAGATCTCAGCAAATTCAGTCATGGCCCAATGTTCTTTGAAACCGTGTTCAATCCTGACCTAACCGAAGATGAGCTTAGAAAAGCTGTGCGGGTAATCGTCGACGTAGTGACCGGACGCGAAGCAGACTCCAGACAAAGCCGAGTCCACTCTCTTCGCGAAACAGATTCACCTTCCTCCCCTCAAAGAACGCGAAGTGACGGGTCCAAAGCCTGGCGAGCAAACATAGAAGACAATACCCCTCAAGCCAGACGACTTCACTACTGGAAGTCATCCAATGGACAAATAGAGCTGTCTAAAATTGCGCCGCATGACGATTTTGATGCTTAATGTTTGTAGCCTGCCTTGAACCTTCTTGCGGTTAGAAGTTTAGGTCAACGCAGACCCAGAAATGTAATAGCGCCTAGAAAAGAGATTAGGTCCATGTTTATAACAATTTATTGGGTGGTCAACATTGTTTCCTTTTGGAGAGTACGTTTGTATTGAGTGAGAGATAGAGTCTATGAGATTAAAACCAGGAAATATATATTTCGTTAGAGAAACAGATAGAGACACAGGAAAATATTCGGACCTTGTGAAAATAGGGTTGGTTGAATCTCCTCGTACAGCACGGCAGAGGCTTGCAGAGCACCAGACGGGTAATCCTAGAAAACTCGATCTTGACAATCAAACAGTGGAAACTGAAGCGGTTGGCTACGTAGAAGCTCAGCTACACAAGGCTTTTGCCTCTAAACGAGTTCAAGGCGAGTGGTTTCGCTTTAAGGACGACTCTGAAATATTAGATGCTGTCTCTAAAGCTCGAGAATTGGCTAGTCTTGCGGCTAGCAGAACTCCAATATTCGCCGAAGCCGAGCTTCTTGGTGGTTTGCCAAGTGAAGGGAACACACTACCAAGCACTCCTGAGACTCTGGAACTTCTGGCAACATATTGGAAAAATGCCGAAGCTCTCTCCCAATATCTAGATTTGGCTACTCGAATAAGAGCAGTTCTCGAGGAAACACTTTCTGAAAAAGGGGCGGATGCTTTAGAGGGAATCTATAAAGTAATACCTAAGTATTACGAGCCGTCTTTTAGCGTGACTAAATTCCGAAAAGACTACGGCAAGACACATGCAGACCTAATTGCTAAATGTGAAGTAAAGATTCCAAAATTTTCGGCTTCCTTCGAATGGTCGGTGGAAGATATTGAAATTGAGGTCGCGGAAGATGTGAAATCTAACGTCTCGCGATTGGCCACAGAAATCGGATCGGCTATCGCTAAAGATGATTTCTACCTACTGAACGACCTGTTGTTACAAATAAACGAAGAAGTTGCTCCTCTGGAATGGGAGGTCGCATTTCTTGAAGCTCAAGTCAAGGTATGTTGCGGTATTGCTCCGGGAATTGAGGGTGTTTGTTCGTGGATCCGCGGCATCAAAGAGACAAAGAAATTTGACCCGGCAATTCTCGCTGAACTAGACCAAGACTTGTATAGGAAGGGTTTCGTAACAAGAGAGCCATCTGAGACCCGCATATTCCTAGGCTTCAAATCTAAATGATAATAGCCGCACTGCCATCAGAATGTCAGTGGTTGGTGAGAAACTAAGAATCCACTACTTCTAGGCAGGTTTATGTACATTCGAGACAATCTTTGGTCCTTCAATACCCGTGATTTGATGCGAGCTTCATCGTGCGATCACTGTACGGCGCTAGCTGTAGCAAGGACACTTGAGATTCCCGATGTTATGGCAATTCTGAAGGAATACATTGACGCTCCAGATGAGGAGACCCTGGCCCAGAAGTATGGAGTCCTATTTGAACTAGCGCTTATGCAGGAACTTGAATCTTCGGTTGAAGCCGGTGTTGTTGGTGCACCTGAGAAAGAAGGGGACCTCCAACAGACCATTGCTCTTATGGAAAGTGGAACCCCGATCATTTACCAGGGCGGATTAGAGCGCAAATTTGGTTCAACCATTTTCCGTGGTCGCCCTGACTTCTTGGTCAGACATGACTGGGAATTGCTTTTTGTTGACGGTAAGTTGACAGCCAAGGTTAGAGATGACTTTGACTCTTCACTGGGAAACAAATACATCGCCTACGACGCAAAATATGGTGGAGCTGCAAAGCCTGCTTACCTTCTTCAGGTCGGTCTATACGTTGACGCTCTTGATGCACTCGGATTCAAAGCAGAAGGTGTTCGTCATGGCCTAGTTCTTGGTTCTAGGACTATTGAAACTTTTGAAGAGATTGAAATCGTTCCAGCTATGCGACTTGCTAGAGCCAAGATAGCAAAAGTTATTGAAGCCGCTGAAGAAGCAAAATCAAGAAATGATTTGAAGCACCTGTCAGCTACAGAACTTAGTTGGCACTGTCCTTCAAAACAAAACTGTGACATTTGTGAATATCCCGACCTTTGTAAAAAGGATCGCCTTGCCAAGGATGACCTAGTCCAGGTTGCAAACATTACCCAATCACAAATTGCTAGATTGGCTACTTCTGGGATTACCACCATGCGTGCACTATCAACCGCAAGTGACTCTGAACGCCCTAACAAGATGACAGAGGAGACTTACAACAAAGTTCGTTTACAAGCTAAAGCTCAAATTGAGGCTATCGATACTGGAAACCCAGTGCATTATTTGATGCCTGATTCTGCAATTCAATATCTCCCACCAAGAGCTCCTCTTGACATCTTCTTTGATTTTGAAGGTTTCCCTTACTACACCGAACGTGGTGGCCTTGAATATTTGTTTGGTAACTACGACTGGGGCACTGGGCTCAACGAGAATCATCCAAGAGATGATCTCTTTACTGAATTCTGGGCTCATGATCGTGACGAAGAGAAGATTGCCTTCGAGCAATTCATGCTCTGGGCTGTTGATCGAATGAAGCGTGACCCTAAAGCTCACATTTATCACTATGCAAGTTATGAAGCGAGCGCCTTAAAACGCCTTGCAAATAGACACGGTGTGTTTGAACAAGAAGTTGACTGGCTGATTTCAACCGGTCGTTTAGTTGACATGTTCAACATTGTGCGAAACTCTCTAGTCATCGGTGAAGAGAGCTACTCAATCAAGAAGCTCGAAAGGCACTACAACTTCGTTCGAAGCAGCGATGTCTTGAAAGCTTCCGCCAGCATCGATGAATACGACCGCTGGAGAGGGCTGGTGGCGCTGGCAAACAACCCTTCAGTAGAACAAGAGAAACGAGAAAGGGCAGCCGATGAGGCGTTAAAGGTCTATGGAGAGCTTCGTCTTTATAACCTCGAAGACGTCTGGTCAACTCGTGAGCTTTACCGCTGGTTAGAAGGCATGGAGGGGGCATGCTCAAAGTATGGCGAACCAGATATTGATTCCGGCGATGAAGAAGAGCGCAAGTCAAATAAGACGATTGAAGAGCTTGCTGCTCTGCAAGCGCAAACCCAGGAACTTTTTGACAAGGTAGCGGATCATGAGTGGGGTGTTGATCCAGAAGCTGATTATCGCGCCCAAATCTGGTTAGCGTTGACGCATTCAATTCTTTATTACAAGCGTGAAGACGTTATGTTTTGGGCTGACCTGAACATGAGAGTCGCGATGGATGATGAAGCACTTGAAGCTGAACGTGGCGGTGGTGTTATCAGAAATGTCGTAGAGATTGAACGAACTCCAAAGGATCGTAAGGATGGAAGTTCTTACGAAGAGATCACTTACCTAGCAGACCTGGACCCAGACGATTTGTTTAATCCAAAAGACGGACTAGCCATTGTCGTTCGTTATAAGGACCAGAAGAAGATTCAACGCTGGGACTTTGGAAAAGTGAAATCTGTCGAAGGTAGCAGTATTACCTTCACCCGGCAGCCTTCCGATAAGTCAATCGGGTTCTTCCCGAACGCCATAATTGATGCAGTTCACATTCCAACTTCATCGAAGCAGAACGCGCTTCTGAAACTTGCAACAGACATTGCTTCGGTTTGGGGTTCCCCGAAAAATGAACCTCCAATGAGCCCTGCCATCATGGACATCTTGATGCGTAGAGCTCCGAAACTCAGCGGGTTAGACTCTCTGCCTAAAGCTGATACAAACGATTACCTACCGGCCGTGAAAGCAGCCATCAAGGCTTTAGATTACTCGGTGCTAGCAATTCAAGGCCCTCCTGGTTCAGGAAAAACCTATCTCGCTTCGAGAACCATTCAAGAGTTGGTTGCATCTGGGAAAAAAGTTGGTGTTGCGGCGAATAGCCACTCAGCAGTGGAGAACCTTCTTGAAGCGTGCATCGATGCAGGGGTAAGCGGAGCAGCCATTGTCAAAGTTCAACGTGCTGGTGAAGAAGACCGTCCTTGGGTGGTCAAGAAGGCCCCGAGTAGTGCTGCAACTTTTATGAAGAATGCCATTGGTGGTTACGTAGTTGGTGGAACCAACTTCTTCTTCTGCAACAAAGACATCACTCCGTATCAGCTTGATTATCTGTTCATCGATGAGGCGGCACAGTTCTCATTAGTTGACTGCATGGCAGTCAGTGCTATGGCCGACAACATTGTTTTGATGGGTGATCCTCTCCAGCTTCCTCAAGTAGTTCTTGCAGTTCACCCTGGTGGTGTTGAGAACTCCGCTTTGGGCCACTACATGGGCGATCACAGCATCCTGCCTTCAAGGATGGGTTACTTCATCGAGGTAACAAGAAGATTGCACCCAGAAGTCAATCACGCAGTTAGTTGGCTAGCTTACGAAGGAAAACTTCGCTCTCACGATGTAACAAAGACTCATCTAATCGATGGCCACGAACCTGGCCTGATCACGGTTCCTGTAAAGCATCACGGTAACTCAACCTCAAGTGAAGAAGAAGCAACAGAGGTTCTTCGGTTGGTTAAGTCTCTCTATCGACCTGACGAACAAAATAGTGTTTTGGTCGTTGCTGCATACAACGCACAAGTTGACTTACTAAGACAAACTCTTGATCAAGCCGGATTCACCGAAGACAAAGTAATGGTTGGAACTGTAGACAAGTTCCAAGGTCGTGAAGGCATGGCGGTTATTTATAGCTTCGCGGCTTCATCTAGTTTTGATGCTCCTAGAGGTCTTGAATTTCTTCTCGATAGAAACAGACTAAATGTTGCGATTAGTCGTGCCAAAGCTACCTGCTACATGGTCTTCAGTGAAACTCTTCTAGAAAGCCAGTTCAAAAGCGTCGCAGAAGTGAAAGCAGTGAGTCGACTTGCCGGTCTGCTGGAGCTTGCAACTAAATAGTTCGAATGGACTCGATAAGAAGTCTGAAGTGCTTGACTAGTTCTTTTTAGATTTAGCTTTAGACCCGAAAAGCGGTGTGTCCTTATGCTCACCTTTGAATCCAAAGATTTCTGCCTTTGGATTACCTTCAGTTGCTTTATAGCGATCAAAAAGGTTTAGGTTGTGGATGTCTCTAGTGACCGCAATATTCTTACCGAAGAAAAACTGCGTTTTCATGTTTGAACCAAACACGCAAACAAGAGTCGTGATAATCAAGTCAATTATTTTCACCATGCTTGTTGAGCCCTTAAGAACACGACGAAAGTGTGGCGGGGTGCTGGAGATCCGCTTGGTAGGGTCAACAGCAAAATTACCCTTAGTGGTCTTCGGCACATCAAATCCCAAGAACTCCATTTGCTGGTACTGGTATCGATCCAAAGGTGGGTTGATTTCAATGTTTGAGCTAATTTCAAGGATGTATTCACCCTGGTAAGTCTTAGTCAACCGGACTATTGGACCCTCTTTATTCATCTCATCACGAACATATTGCTCTCCATAGATGAGCATGTAGAGGGGTTGGCTATCGATGCGCTCTTGTAGGTAGTAACGCAAAACCTGGGCTAGTGGCAGCCACTCTGGCCCAAGCATAGGGTTCTCAATAATGCGTTTCAACGGTCTTGTCTTTCAGCGGTTAGTTCAAATAGGTAACCTTCAGGTTACGCCGAACCTATGACATCAGGCCTCTAAATAGGCTCTTTCCCGCAATCCACCATGTCAACTCGGTGCTTGCAGGACTTATCGAAGACTATCCAGCTGCCTCTTTTAGCAGCCTTTGCGTCCTTGGTGTGTGGATCACACATGAATTCAAACAGGCTGCAAACAGGGCATATAAGTCTGTGTGTTGCTGCCCCTAGGCATTCCATGTAGTCACAGGTGACATCGAAATCTAGGTGATCGATTAGCTCGGTGAGGTCTTTCGTGCTGCCTTTGTTTTGACTGCTCATCGGACCTCCATTCGACGATATTGTTTCAACTCAGGGCTAATCCTACAACTTCAGTTTTCTAGAGGTGGTCTTCGTTCGAAGGCTCTACAAGCTCGGCATGAAATCCAGGTAGGGCAAAGATAACTCGGTCTGGATTACCCTGAGAGTATTTAAGTCGACCCATAAGACCCATTCCATCAACCTTGTCTGCGGATCTCTTCCCACCAAAAGCCCAGAAGTCTTGCTCGTCAACATGATTCACGGTGACCAATGCCGAGAGAATAACTTCAGCTATAAATTCAGTGGAGTGTTCCGGGACAAAATAGCGAGTGAAGTTTGGATTGCCACCAGGGTTATCTCTGAACTCCTCTGGCGACACTTCAGGGCGATTCCAGCCAAGGAACTCAAGGACATCCTCTTCATATTTATCAAGCTGGGGAACTAATTGAAGGTTCCCTGAAAGCTCGACTTCGAAGATTCCAATTTCCCAACGACCTTGAATATAAGGCGAGGTATATGGACTTGAGCCGTAGCGTTTCGCATAACTCTGTATCTCAAAAGTCGCGCCTGCCTTGGCTGACTCGAGTAGTTCGGCAATCACCTTCACTAATGCTTGCCATTGCGGCCCGAGCATTGGGTTTTCGTTAACTTGCAACCTGTGTATTGATCTTTCTTTTAATAATGAAAATTTGTTAGTAGATAATGTTCCGTCTTGGTTCAGGCGGCTCAATAAGAGTTAGCTCAGCGATGATTGACCAAAGCAATCCTTTGAGTTTGTTATTGCCGCTGTATAGGCGGTTGCCCCAGAATAAGACAACATAAACCTCTACGGCTAAATCCAAATCAAGCATCGCTTCGCGTAACTTCTTAACTAGCAAGTCCTCGTCTCCGATGTCGGAAAAGTCATTCCAGAGGAGGTCAATGAATTCGGCGTAGGCTTCGGCTCTTTTTCTTCGTGCTTCGACTTCACGCATAGTCATGCGATCTGTATCAAAGAGAGCGCCATCCATAAAATCAAGATGGCCTTGGTCGTTCCATGGCTTTAGACGAAAAGTTAGTTCTTTCTTTATCTCACTAAATGTCTCACCAGAATCGTTATCTTCATTTTCCCCTAATAGGTAATGCCAGAGTAGGTTCAACGTCTTTGCGTCAGGCACATCTCCTCGAAGCTCGGCATAGAAGATTGGATCGAATTCAGCGAATCCTCTTAGGTCAAGACGCCGGCGAATCTTCGGCCACTCCGAGGTTGGTGTGTAGCCAAATTTCTTACACACCTCCGGCAGTAAACCAATTTCTCGATCTAGAACCGCTGCATACTTCTCAACTCCACCTTGAATAGGCCACCTCCAAAAAGGAAGTAGCTCTTCCCCAGGTTCGAGCTTGAATTCCCCACCAGAAAAAGTTTCTCTTAGGGTTGCGAATTGGAGATCTAGGCTAACCAGAAGGACATATGGTCCTCGTTTACCCTGAACCCAATCAATGAAATCACGCATAGTTGACGCAGAGACTTTATACTGTCCTATTTCATCGGTGACGGCATCAAGGAAGTTAAAATACTCGCCTGACTCGATTACGAAACAAGATTTTCTACCCTCATCAAATTGAACATTGGTTAGAACTTTCCAGCACTGCATTCTTATGCCTTTCTCCAGAACTCAACATCCGCGACATTCAGCAACCAAGCTTCGAAAGTCTCGTTGCTAAGTGCTCCCTCGCAACGCTTCTGACGAATTAGCTTGATTGCATCTGCAGGTGTGTAGCCATCACGAATTAACACTAAAGCCATGATCAAGCCAGAGCGGTTTATCCCCGCCTGGCAACGTATGAGAACCTGCTTGCCGGCTTTCCAGTCAGCATGAGCCTCTCGAACTATCCAAAATAGATCGGCCTGAGGGTCAAAGTCATTCATGTTGCCGTCAAAGAAGGTGAATCTCAGCTCCTTAACGTTCATGCCTGCAGGGTTAGCCTGCGAATAGGCGGTAACCACTGTGTCAAACTCGTGCGCCTTAATCTGAGTAGCAGCGATGAACTCTTGGGCTTGCCAAGATTTCATGTTCTCTGGAGCTCTCTTGATAAAAGCCCCTAGTTCATCGTGCTCGTCTGTTCCGCCCTGAAAAAGTCCAGGGAGAATCTCATTCCAGAGTGAATCTGGGTAAAACGGTCTAGCCATTTGTTAGCTCCGCCTTTCTGATCTGATTGTAAATAGTGCTCACGACAAGAGCCCAGGTCTCTGGTGTTTCCTTCAGTGGTTGATAACCACCGGCTCCACCGATCAGGACTCTGCCGTTTGAATGTTTGAGGGCCATTTCTGCAACCATGTTGGCTGCATAGGTGAAACCACCTTCTGTGAACTTAGCTAGTTCAGCTAGGTTGCTTGGACCAAAGTGACCATCTGCTCCTGCTGCTAGCAAGATGACATCAGGTTGATAAGCATCGATGATTGCTCTTGCACCATCAATGGCTTCCTTGAACTCGTCATCACCAGCACCTCTGCTGAGGTTGAAGTTGTAATTCAACTCCGCTGGATGATGATGTTCACCGGTGCCAAAGTTCTGCAACCATGAATCAGTCGGGTAGGTTGATCCATTGTGGATGCTGATGCATGGCACACCGCTACCTCGTAGCATGTGCGCAACACCATCACCCGCATGAATATCCCAATCCAAATACAGTGGACGCAATCCCGCATTCTGAAATGCTTTAGCGGCATAAGCCATGTCATTGAAGACACAGAATCCAGATGCTGAAGCAGTCTTAGCGTGATGCTTAGCTCCCTGAGGGTTGAATACAACCTTCGAGAAACCGCTCAAGATCTTCTCAACCGCTCTGATGGTTCCACGGAACATCTTGAATGCAGTCTCGCCCATGATTGGCTTTGTGCCATTCCATTGGCTTGAAATACCTTCAAGAACTTCAGCAACATAGTCTTCGGAATGTGTTTCCTTCAGAATTGCTAGATCAGCTCCTTCAGTTGAATCACTGAAAGGTGCAATAACTTCAACATCATCACCTAGCTGCTCAACCAACATTTCTGTTGCTAGCTTTGCCCTAATTGGGTTAGTTGGGTGAGATCCATCACCTGGGCCCAACAACCAATTTAGATAGTCGTCATGATAGACAACTGTTAGTTTTTCTTTACTCATTTGTTTCTTTCTTTGTTTCTACTTCGCTTGGTTTCATTTTTGAAACCAAACGTGCGTGAAGCTTCTGAGCCCAGGCTAGAAGTTCTTCATCAGTCATCTCCGAAATCTTCGGGACACGAGTTAGAAATACTTCTGCCTGAGGCTCATCACCTTGCTCACTCATTAGCTGAGTTCCTCATCGTCAGACCACACTGGTTCTGTGGCCTCTGATCGAAGCACTCGCTCTTGAGCGGCAAGAGCAAACTGCTCAGCAATAGCAATCTGCTGCTCCTCGGTTAGCTCATTGGCATCTGAGTGACGAAGCTTATTCCCATTAGCATCTAGCAAAGGGGAACGAGCCTCATCATCTTCAACCTGATGCATGGCTGCCCAAACATCATTTAGAGCTCTGACGAACTTCGTTCCACGAGTTTCATAAACTCTTGATTTGAAGTTGTCGTATTGGATGTCTCCACCGCGATCCAGGAACCATTCAATGAATGGAGCATCGCCAACGAAGACTCTGTATGGGTAGTCGCCTTGAGGCGAACGCTTAACTTCTACGTTCGCCTTGGCAGCTAGCAGCTCAAGAGACTGACGGTCTCTGGCTCGAACAGTCAGAACACCTGGGTGCTCTTCCTTACGCACGACGGAGATAAAACCGGTATCAGTGAAAATCCACATTACTGGTTGTCCTTATCTCTAAAGTC
>Ga0304729_1002288_pt1 | contig 11644 bp, 9 predicted proteins | sample C_131016_MF_Meta_FD_190475 | JGI IMG/M metagenome (GOLD analysis project Ga0304729, IMG submission 190475) | Freshwater microbial communities from Lake Croche, Canada to study carbon cycling - C_131016_MF_MetaG (v2) (version 2) | ecosystem: Environmental > Aquatic > Freshwater > Lake | place... | reverse complement strand
GGAAACTTTCGTGGCAACTCCGCGAACGATCACCTGGCGTTCCATCGGGTACCACGGGAAGAGAAGTGAGACGTGTGGGTTCTCGGCTATCTCGTTTGCTTTCTGAGATTCATAGTTAGTAAAGAAGGTGAAGCCTTCGTTGTTCACATCTTTTAAGAGAACAGTGCGCGAGGAGAGTTCGTTGCCATGCGATGTAGAGAGGACCATTGCATTCGCCTCAACGACCATAGAGTTGGCGGCAGCCTCTGCCAGCCACTTCGTAAACTGCGCAATTGGGTCTGGGTCGACATCGACTAGTCCGGTCTCCCCATAAGAACGGCGCATGGCTCTGATGGCATCGCGGATCTGGTCAGGAGACTTTTGCTCGTCTTGGCTCATGGGTGTATCTAACTTCACTTTCCCTGTGCGGGGCTACTCCAGGCGGTTGGCTTGCATCACACAGGCTGCAGTGCCAGCCTAGGGGCATGGGTACCGAAGGTGAACCCGCAGATTATTGGAGATGACTCAGATGTCAGATGATTTCAAGCCAGGGCTAGAGGGCGTTATTGCCTTTGAATCAACTATCGCAGAGCCAGATAAAGAAGGTAGCGCACTTCGTTACCGTGGCGTAGATATTGACGACCTTGTCGGTCGCGTGAGCTTTGGAAATGTCTGGGGACTTCTCGTTGATGATCAATTCAATCCAGGACTTCCACCTGCCGAACCGTTCCCGCTTCCTGTTCACTCTGGCGATATTCGTGTCGATGTGCAATCGGCAATCGCGATGCTCGCACCTGCATGGGGATTTAAGCCACTACTCGATATCAGCGATGAAGAAGCTCGTAGCAATCTTGCTCGTGCATCTGTCATGGTCCTTTCATACGTTGCACAATCTGCACGCGGTCAGATCTTGCCGATGGTTCCACAATCTGAAGTTGATAAGGCTCATACAGTTGTTGAGCGCATGATGATCCGTTGGCGCGGAGAACCTGATCCATTACACGTTCGTGCAATCGATGCCTACTTCTCATCAGCAGCCGAACATGGAATGAATGCCTCAACCTTCACCGCTCGCGTAATTGCATCAACTGGTGCAGATGTTGCAGCAGCGCTCTCTGGTGCGATCGGTGCAATGTCAGGCCCACTTCACGGTGGAGCTCCATCACGCGTACTTGGAATGATTGAAGATGTTGAGAAGATGGGCGATGCTCGTGCCTATGTAAAGGGCATCATGGATCGCGGCGAACGCCTTATGGGCTTTGGCCACCGTGTATATCGCGCTGAAGATCCACGAGCTCGCACTCTACGTCGTACCGCAAAAGAGCTTGGTGCTCCTCGCTACGAAGTTGCAGTTGCCCTTGAAAAGGCTGCGCTCGCTGAGTTGCACGAACGCCATCCAGAGCGCGTTCTCGAAACCAACGTAGAGTTCTGGGCAGCGATTGTTCTCGACTTTGCACAAGTTCCTGGACCAATGTTCACATCGATGTTTACCGCAGCGCGTACTGCTGGTTGGTCGGCACACATTCTCGAGCAGAAGAAGACTGGCCGTCTTGTCCGTCCATCTGCTCGTTATATTGGACATGGCCCTCGTAAGGTTGAGTCAGTTGATGGCTGGGATAAGACTGTGGAGCAGCTCCACAACTAGGATCTGGTTATGTCCCGATCTATTATCTGGTTTCGCCGCGATCTTCGGGTCGCTGATCATCCAGCGCTCAACGCAGCTATTGCAGCCGCTGATGAGATCGTTCCGGTATTTATTCTCGATCCAAAGCAGATAGATAGCGCGGGCAGCAAGCGCCTTGCCTACTTAGGGCAGTCTCTTCGATCCCTCGATGAATCGCTCTCGAACAATTTGCATGTAATGGTTGGCGATCAGATCACTGTATTGCGCGAACTCATGCAACGCCATGGCGCCGAACAAGTCCACATCTCAGAAGAGTTTGAACCGTATGGCGTCGCACGTGATTTGCGGATCGAAGCTGGTGGGATTCCACTTATTCGAACTGGTAGCCCCTATGCAGTTGCACCGGGTCGTGTGCGTAAGCCAAGTGATGGCACGCCTTATAAGGTTTACACGCCATTCTTTAGAGCATGGATGGTTCACGGCTGGCGTGATCCTGCGCCAACTCCAAAGAAGATTAATTGCGTTAAGCCAACATCTGGCGATAGAAACTTTCAGGATTGGCCGATGCCTGATGGAGTAACAATTACTCCTGCTGGTGAGCGAGCAGCGCTCGATCGATGGAAGTGGTTTAAGAAGAACGCACTTGATAATTACGATGAAGCGCGTAATCTCGCTGGTATTGATGGGACAAGTAAATTAAGTAGCCACCTCACCTGGGGAGAGATTCATCCCCGCACGTTGTTAGCAGAGCTTAATCAATCAAAGGCGCATGAAGTATTTCGGAAAGAGATTGCTTGGCGTGAATTTTATGCTGACGTACTTCACCATAATCCGCATACGGATAAGGGTTACTACGCACCACAATTTGAAGCGATGCGATACGACAAACCAGGCAAGAAATTCATAACGTGGTGTGAAGGAAAGACTGGCTATCCATTTGTTGATGCAGCAATGCGCCAACTTGTTACAGAGGGCTGGATGCACAATCGCACCCGGATGGTGGTCGCATCATTTTTAGTGAAGGACCTGCACCTGGAGTGGCAATACGGTGCTGATTTCTTTGAAGAGCATCTCGTGGATTTTGATGTTGCGTCGAATGCTCACGGATGGCAGTGGACGGCAGGCACCGGTACGGATGCATCTCCGTATTACCGAGTCTTCAATCCGATCGAGCAGGGTAAGCGCTTTGATGAAAATGGCGATTACATCCGCAAGTACATCCCAGAGCTCGCTCACTTATCAGCGCCAGATATCCATGAACCCTGGAGTGTTTTAGATGGCTACCAGCATGAGTACCCAGTTCAGATCGTTGATCATGCAAAAGAACGCATTGAATCTCTCGGGCGCCTCGATGAGATCAAGGTGCGAAAGCCAGAGAAGCCGGCTTAATCTGTAGCGAGAACGACTCCTTCACCACTTCGCTTTGATTGATACATGGCGGTATCGGCTCTCTTTAAGAGATCACCTTTCCCATCGCTTAAGACTCGACCGATACTCACACCTACGCGCACGCTCCCACTATGGAGCGTGACGGGATAACTAACAGATGCAAGTATCGCCTGTGCGACTTCAATCCCACGTGACTCATCCCCATAAATAATCACTCCAAATTCATCACCACCAAGCCGTGCAATCAGAGCCCCGTGGCTGAGTGCACGCGTGAAACGCATTGAGATCTGCTTCAGGAGTTGGTCGCCAACATCGTGGCCGAGTGAGTCATTTATCTTCTTAAAACCATTGAGATCAAGCAATAAGAGAGTGCCATCCTTCCGGCCAAGAATCTCAAGCTCAGCTAAGAATCTACGGCGATTAGCGAGACCAGTGAGTTCATCGATGCGAGCTAGTTCTCTATCGCTATCGGCTAGCCGCGCTTCACGTAGCGCGACCGACATTCGTAAGAATGCGAGCATGATTGTTATGAGCGCCGGTATGAGTGCAAAGGTTGGAAAGTAATGTGGGCGGACGGCAGCGATTCCAAGGATTGTGGCACTTGCAATGAGAGCAACAGTAGCGGCGACCGAAGTTACTCGCTCCGACAACTCTCCTTCACCACCTTTATGCCACAACGACTCTGCAATAACAATAAGACTAAGAGCCCAACCATCATCTGCAAGGGAAGCAAATGGATATCCACTTGTGGCAGATTTCCAGAGAAAGTAGAGATCAGTTGCGGCAAAGATTGCAATACCTAGAAGCATGATGAGCGATCGAGCAGCCTTTGCTTGCAAAATTACGGCCACAATGGCAACAACTAGGAGAACACAGTCACCGATTGGGTAGAGAATTGAGAGAAAGACGGTAACTGGGCTCCCTGAAAAATGTAGCATTGCAGGAGCAAGAAGTAGCGATGCAATGATGCTTGAAACCCCAAGAGCAATAATGACAACATCAAGAAGCTCTACAGCCCGTACTTTGCGCTTACTCGAAAGCGCACGAAAGATTCCAAAGAGAGCCAACGGGTAGAAGAACGCATAGGAGAGATCTGTCGTGCGATCCCAGATATGGAAAGTAAAGAATGAGTTCCAGGATGAGATAAAGGAACCCATCGTCCAAATTCCTAGCGCCGCACCTATTGCAATTGTTGCTAAACGATCATTAAAAAGAGGGGCGTAATAAGCCGAGAGTGCTGCAGTACCTGCGATGGCATTGAAGAGAATGACATCTGAGAAGAGAGTCGGGGTGGGGGAGATGAGTCGAATCGTTATATGGAGAATGAGAAGTGCGGCAGCGATAAGGCGGAGGGCGAGGTATCTTCGCTGGGAGCCGATAACCATCTTGGGATAGTAGCCGAGCCTCTTAATCTTGTCGCTAGCGTTTCCACTAGTAAAAAACCCCCGCAGGTGAGTGCGGGGGTTTTCATACTTCTACGTTAGATCAGATTAGAGCCCAGCTTTACATGCTGATTTGCGAACAGAGAGGGCCTGATCAGAGGCAGTTTTAATTGTTGCAGCTTGTGATGGCTGGTTTGCAATCGCCTGGTCGTAGCGCTTAGTCATTGAATCAACCTGTGCTTGCGCAGCAGTCAACTTAGTTGTGAAGTTATTTGGAACCTTTTGGAGGTTTGCAATATTTTTCTGTGCACTGGAGAGCGCTCCGTCATAACCGCTAAAGGCACGGATCCAGTTTGCATAATTTTGTACGTTGATATCTGCATTACTCAATGCGCTTACTGGAGCAGCTGCCCAACCTGCGATCTGAGTTGCAGTGTACTTAGCAGCAAGGAGCGCAGCTGAAGCATCACGTTGCTTGCCTGCGTTGTCGCGCTTTGTTGTGATATCAGCGATGTGTGCCTGGATAGCAGCAATTGCTGCATCGATACCGACCACCTTAATTGGAGCAGTTGGCTTGACTGTATGGTTATAGCCAATGATGTATTCCTTCGTCTTCGTCAGTGCAATCTGTTGATTGAGTACATCGATCGAGTGCGTTGACGCATCGATAGAGGCTTTAATAGCAGCGAGAGTGCTGGTCTGTGAAGCTACAAATCCGTCGTATTGCTTCTTGGCTGCGAGGTATGCACCGTTAGCAGCTATGCAATCTGATGTAGTCCATGTGTTGCCCACTGGAGTACCGACAGGATTTGTCGTACATGTGTACTTAACGGTTCCGACAGTCTTCTTGGCATTGACAGGTGAGCACTTGACACCCTGTTTGATGGTCGCAGCGTGGGCAGTTGAGGTGCCGGTAACGACGCCTGAGAGTACGAGCGCAGCGGCGGCAACCACTGGTGTCACTTTCCTGAAATTGATCGACATCTACTACTCCTCATGCATAAGTAAGCAGGTGAATGTAATTCCACCTATGGGAAGATTGTAAGGCTAGGTAGTCTGCAGAAGCCTTTAAGCCCACGCCTAAAAGGGAGTGAAATGGCTGAGAATCTGGAAGAGAGATCTCAGATAAAGTTGGCTTTTGCTAGATGACTAGTCCCAGTAGCTCAGTGGATAGAGCGACCGCCTCCTAAGCGGTAGGCCGCCGGTTCAACTCCGGCCTGGGACACCATCCTTACTGTGAATTAATGCGAAATTGAGAAGCGCTTCATCCACTTCGGGGCCCACCAGTTGCGTTCGCCGAAGAGGCGCATCAGAGCGGGAACGAGCAGTCCACGTACGATTGTTGCATCGAGCAAGACAGCAAAGGCTACGCCGAAACCAAGACTCTTGATATTAGTAACTCCACTTGTCATGAATGCTGCGAAGGCGATTGCAAGTAGCACTGCGGCTGCAGTGATGATCCGAGCTGAGCGTTGTAAACCGATCGCAACCGCATCTACATTATTCATGCCAGATTCATGCTCTTCCTTGATGCGTGAAAGCAAGAAGAGCTCGTAATCCATCGATAGACCAAAGGTGACGACAGAGATCAAGATAACCATCGATGTATCGAGTGTGCCGGTGTTGATGAATGGGCCAACGAGCCACGTCAGATGACCTTCAATAAAGATCCACGTCATAGCACCCATCATTGCGGCGAGAGAGAGCCCATTGAGAATCACTGCCTTGATCGGCAAAATTACCGAACCGGTAAAGAGGAAGAGCAGTACTAATACACCGATGCTAATCCAACCCAGCGCCCAGGGAAGTGTTCGTGAAATTCCATTTTGAGTATCCGAATAATCAGCAGCAACTCCACCGACGAGTGTTCCAGCAGGAGCTGGAATCGCTCGGATCGTGGTGATCAAAGCTTGAGCCTCATTTGTTCGTGGATTCATCGTATGAATTGCAGAGAATCGCACCGCAGTTCCGACAATCTGTTCTGGCCCAACCCGAACAATTCCCTTGAGGGCTGAGATCTTTGCTTCATAGGCAGGAAGTTCTGAAGCAACTGAAGTTCCGTTTGGAATCACAAATTCGATCGGGCTTCCTTCATGTCCAGGGAAGTCAGCTGTCGCCATTGCATCAGCGATTGCAAGCGGAGATGACGCTGGCAGAACGCGAGCATCTGCTTGCGAGAAGACTATGTTGCGCATTGGAGAGGCGATGAGTGTCAAAACAGTGAGCGAAAGAACCACAACTGCAACAGGACGGCGCATAACAAAGCGAGCTGTCTGAGCCCAACGTCCATCAGATTTCGGTGTGATGGCGCTCTTACGTACAACAAATTTATCGATGCGATGGCCCATCAGAGCCAAGATCGCAGGGAATGGCACGAGAGCAGCAATAATCGCGACTGCGACGACTGCCATGCCGGCATAGCCAAAGGATTTCAGGAACATTAATGGGAAGAAAGTCAGAGAAGCGAGTGTGATGATGACGGTTATTCCTGAGTAGAAGACCGTCTTACCAGCAGTCGTTACCGTGTTCACGATGGCACTCTCGACATCTTGACCATGATGGAGCTCTTCTCGGAAACGATTGACCATCAAGAGGGCGTAATCGATACCAAGGCCAAGGCCCATGCCGGTAATCAAATTGAGAGCGAAGATGCTCACACCTGTAAATAAGGAGATTAAATAAATAATTGCAAGAGAGCCGATGATCGCGCTCACACCAACAATGAGGGGAGTAACACTTGCGATGAGTCCACCAAAGACGAAGAGAAGAAGAATAAAGATCAATGGGATCGAGATACCTTCTGCCAGAGCTAGGTCTTTAGAAATTTTCTCATTGAGCGCAGAACTAAAAACTGCGATTCCATTTGCGTAGATTCGAAGCCCTTGGAAAGTTCCTTCATACTTTGACGAGATGAGCTTGCCTAAAGGTCGTGCATTGACTGGATCGCTCGCAGTTGAATAAATGAATAGATAGGCAGCCTTCTGATCTCTACTTGCGAGAGAAGGGAGGCCACCTGCGCTCCAATATGAAAGAGTCTTCTCCACTCCCACTTCTGCGCCAACAGCCTTCTCAAGCGCTGCCGCTGATGCAACCACAGCAGGATCTGTAATTGATGTTGAAGCTTTCACCTCGAGCACCACGGCTGGATCTTTTGCATGGAAGGTATCGACGATGTACTTATAAGCCTTCGCTGAATCACTATTAGGGACTGAGTAGCCACCACCCGAGAGTCGCGGTATCGCCAACCCGGCCAATGCGCCACATGCAATCAGTACGACGATAAAGAGCGCTAAAACAGATTTACGCTGGCGAACCATCGAGTGGCCAATTTTCTCAAACATCAATCCTCTTCCGAAATTCACAATTAATAGGAGTAAAGTAAAGGTATCAAAATTGCTTAGTGATTTCTCAACGATGGAACAGGTGTTCAGTGAACAAGATCATTCCCAATAAGACGAGTGAAGATGAGATTAAAGATCCATCCGAAATTGCTTCAGAGGATGCTCGTGATGCCGAAATTCGTGGAGATAAGCCGCCACACCACGGCTAACTAAATTAATCCTTGATCGGCTTCGTTGCAGATTGAGGTGGGGAGCTTGGAGTTGCAGTTGGAGCATTGGCCCGTGAATCAGTCTTATAAAACCCTGAGCCTTTGAATACGACTCCGACATTGTTATAAACCTTGCGAACTTCACCCTTGCACTGTGGGCAGATAGAGATTGCCTCATCGGAGAAGGACTGGACTACCTCGAACTCGTGGCCGCAGGCAACGCAGGCGTATTCATAAGTAGGCATGGCAGAAGTCTAAAGTGATAGCAGGATTACTTCTAATCGGGAGAGTAAGGTGGGAATGTGAAGAAGATATCCATCCCAGCAAGTCTTGCTGCGCTGCTCATTTCTAGCCTTTTCATGAGCGCTAACCCAGCCGTAGCAAATACTTTAACGGCGACATCACCAACTTCTGGGGCCGTCCTTTCAAGTGCCCCTAATGCAATCTCGGTTACCGGGACATCTGCTCTCACAGACCAAGGAACAACTCTCTCAGTGACCGACCCAAGTGGGTCACGAGTTGATGATGGTTCACTGACGATTAACGATACGACTGCTGTTATTGGATTGAAGCCTCTCATCGCTGCTGGTGTTTACACCGTTACCTATACATTGGTCTCAAGTACAGATGCCCCACTCACCGGCTCTTACACATTCCTCTTCAATGCTCCAGCGTCACTCTCATCTCCATCACCGACACCTACGCAAAGCGTCTCGGTTGCACCTGCAAATAAGGCGAGCCACACGGCCGATATATTTGTGATTATCTTGATGATCTTTGCAATTTTTGTTGGAATTTTCTTACTCTGGTATGCGCGGATGTTGCTCCGTGAACGACAGCGTGCAAAGCGCAAATCTCGCTCACGAAAGAGCTCTCCAGCATCCAGAACCACTCGACAAAAGAAGGCGGATGAGGAATAACAGGTGCACTTCTTACAAGAGGTCCATACCTTTTCGAATAATCCAGTTGTAACATCTCTTCTTAGCATCACGAAGGGTCTCTACCTTCTATCTGCGATCACCTCCTTTGGCTTGCTGATTGCGATTGCCTTCTTCATACGTGAAGAGAAGGGGCGGCTCACTCCTGAAGGAATGCGAGTTAAGAGACTTGCTCATCTTGCAACTCTCGTCACACTAGTAACGATCGTTGGTGCTACCACCACTGAACTTGCCAACTTGCTTGGCGGATCACTTCTCGATGCCTTTGATTCAACAACTCTCCGATCATTTCTCTCACAAACTTCAATTGGCCGCGATTACCTTGTTCAGCTCTTTGCTGCACTTGCTGTGATGCTATGTATTGGGAGTGCAAAGAAAGTTGGTTCTATTTATTGGGCTCTCGCCTTCTCACTTGTCGGTTTACTTGCACCGATCTTTCAAAGTCATGCCAGCAGCGCTGGTAACCACGGAACTGCAATCGGATCCCTACTTTTCCACGTACTTTTTATATCGCTTTGGGTAGGTGGAGTCATTGGCTTAATCGTGATCTCACCAGCAGAGCGAGCAGCATCTCTGCCACGCTTTAGCTCACTTGCCTTATGGTGCGCAGTTATCGTGGCAATCAGTGGTGTCGCAAATGCCTGGACTCGTCTTAATTTTCTCTCCGGGTGGGCCTCTCTCTATGGAGTCCTGATTGTCCTCAAGCTCTTACTGATGATGATCCTGATTGGCTTTGGTGCACTTCATCGTAAAAATTTGGTCGCGCGCGGTGAGGCGGTGAAGAGCTACTCACTTCTCATCAACGAAGTACTTGTAATGGTTATCACGGTAGCGATTGGCGCGTGGTTATCTACTACTCAACCACCGGACAATCCAGCCCTTGCAAATTCTGCAGTAGATCCGGTTGTAAACATAACTGGCATTTCAATGCCACAAGCGCCAACGCTCTGGCGAATTCTTAGCGCCTACGTTCCTGATGGAACTTTCTTGGGGCTCCTACTTCTTGCAACTGCACTGTATATCCGCGGTGTTGTCACACTTGCACGCCGTGGTGATAAATGGCCAGTCGGGCGCACCATTGCCTTTGCCATGGGTATCTCTTTCGCAGACTTTGCAACATCAGGTGGAATAGGTGTCTACTCTCACTTTGCCTTCTCGTATCACATGATCGCCCATATGACCCTCGGGATGATTGCTCCTATTGGCTTTGTATTAAGTGCGCCTATTACTCTCGCACTACGGGCTCTTCCGGCTGGGCGAACAGATCTCGAACGCGGATTGCGGGGATCGCTCATTTCCATTATCCATTCGCGCTATTCGGTCTTCATCACAAATCCAGTGACAGCGCTGATCATCTTTGATGGTTCACTCTTTGCGCTCTACCTCACCCCTCTCTTTGGAACACTTATGCGCAGCCACAGCGGCCATCTCTTGATGGATATCCACTTTGTGCTTGCGGGTTATCTCTTCTTCTACGTAATCATTGGCGTCGATGTTAATCCGCGAAAGATCCCGCATATTGTGCGCATTATTGTGCTCTTTGCAGCGATGAGCATTCACGCATTCTTCTCGATCACTCTGCTCTCAACATCATCGCTGGTGGATGGCGGTTACTTCGCCCTTCTGCACCGCCCGTGGAACGTCAATCTACTAACGGATCAACACACTGGTGGCGCCGTTGGTTGGGCGATGGGTGAAATTCCTATCCTGCTCGCATTGGTTGCAACATTTATTCAATGGATGCGTGAGGATAAACGTGAGGCAAAACGTATCGATCGAGCGGCTGATCGTGCTTCAGCGATGGGTGAAGATGATGAACTTGCGCAATATAACCGCTACCTGAGTGAGTTAAATATTCGCAAACCGCGCGATTAAATCTGGGGTAGCTGCGGCGTTTACTTGCTGATCATGTGGCTCTGCTGGGATAGCTTCACTCGTGAGTTCACCATGGTAGACAAGTGCAATCTTCCAACCACGTAATTTTTTGAGAGCCCGATCAAAAGAACCGCCGCCTTGACCCAGACGGTTTCCATCTCGGTCAATCCGAAGTGCCGGCACAATGATGCAATCGATCGAATCAAAGTCGGTGAATGCAAAGCCGTGAGGCTCTTGGATTTTGCCATGGGCGGCTAATGAATTCTCACTCCCATCCCATAAAACCCACTCGAGATCATTGTCAGGAAGAAGGCGTGGCAGAAGAAGTGAAACTCCCCGGGCTATTAACGCCGCATTAATGTCGGCAGTGCTTGGTTCATCGCCATAGGAGATATAACTTGCAACGATCTTCACTTCAGCGAATTCTTTGGCATCCAGGATATGTAGCCAGGATTCCTGCATAAAGCGGTCGCGACGTTCGGTCCGATATTGGCGGCGCAGAAGTGACTTATCTGACGTACTTACTTCTGCCTTTCGCATGGCAATACCTTAATAGAGCAGCCTCCCAAAGTAGGGTTGAACCATGGATCGTGAGATAGCTGTTAACGAATTTTCTGCAGCACTGCTTGCGATATCTGCGCCCTTAGCGGCATTTGATATGCCTTTGCTCGATGCCCATGGCGCCACCCTGGCTGAAGATATTTTTGCGGGTGAACGGTTAGTCCTTCGCGCCGGCTCTCGCATTCGCTCCACCCAGATTGGACTCGCAGCATCAATCGGTTTAAATCGTCTCCCAACACGTCCGCACCCACGCGTTGTTGTGATCTCTGCCGGAGATGATCTCGTTGAACCAGGACAAAAACTTCGTGATCACGAAGATGAGTATGAGACGAATTCATGGATGCTC
>Ga0304729_1002287_pt1 | contig 11649 bp, 5 predicted proteins | sample C_131016_MF_Meta_FD_190475 | JGI IMG/M metagenome (GOLD analysis project Ga0304729, IMG submission 190475) | Freshwater microbial communities from Lake Croche, Canada to study carbon cycling - C_131016_MF_MetaG (v2) (version 2) | ecosystem: Environmental > Aquatic > Freshwater > Lake | place... | reverse complement strand
CGAAGGCGCACCCCAGCGTGAGCCTGAGGCGATTAAAACTTTCTTGGCTCGAGTTGCTGCCACATAAGCCAACCGGGTTTCATCAAGGACCCGCATTCGGTTGAAGTAGTCCTTGTACCCGTCGAGTTCTGGTGTGCCGGGATTATCTGCCGTAATTAAAGTTTGGACACCCGAATCAGCAACGTACTCATCTTTAAGCTCCAGCGGCAGACGATCAGCATTTGTCATCCAATGTCGCAGGTATGGCTTCTCGCTCGGGAACTGTTTATCAGAGAGCATCGGTATGGCCACGATTGGAAATTCAAGGCCCTTTGATTTGTGAGCACTCATCACAACCACTGCATCATCGGTTAGCGTCAATTCGCCTTCAGGTAGTCGTTCAAACATTTCACCATCGGCAAGGAAACGTAGGAACGCATGAACGCCGCTCTCGCCATCAAGACTTCGGTATGCGCCAGCTAGATCAACTAGCGCGCCTAGGCGATCGCCATGCGCCTTGCTAACCGCATTTGGTTTGGCCAGCGCTTCAACGCCAATTCCCGTTTCACGAATAATTCGAGTGATGGCATCAATTGCGGTGTCACCAACATGCTGGCGCAAACTCCGAAGTTGATTAGCCAGCGCAGTCATTCGTTCGCGAGCCGCCGATGAATACCCCAACGACGAACTTGCCACATCCTCTAATGCATCTAATAGACAAACTTGATCAGCCGAATCGGTGGACCCAACCGCGTTTTCAAGTTGCAACTCCATAGAGAGGTGCTTCTCGGCCTGGTAATCAGACTTGGCAATGGCACGTGCGTGTCGGCCGAGTAATGCTAAATCACGAGCGCCGATGCGCCATTTTGGCCCAGCCAGTAACCGCACCAACGCAGTGTTAGCCGTCGGGTTAGCCATTAGCTCCAAATAGCAAAGTACGTCGCGAACTTCAGGCAGATGTACCAAAACGGCAGCATCGGCCACCTGTACCGGTATGTTGCGCGCTTCCAGGCCGGCCACAAAATAGGCGCCGTACTTCTTCTTCCGCAGTAATAATGCAATGTCTTTCGGTTTTTGTCCGGAATCTATCTGGGCTTTGATCTGATCGCAGACCCAATCCACTTCTTCTGTGAGAAATTCCAGTAGCGCAGCGTGGACTTCAGCGGGTTCATGGTCTGTGCTGCCCGCCGTTAATTCGACAATCTCAGGATGGATTTCGCGCAGTGGAATACTCAAGGAATTTGCGGTATCCAAGATGAGCTGGCCAGATCTACGATTCACCGAGAGGCCAAGGGTGCGGGCAGAATTACCGTCAGACTGTTTAAATTCCGTTGCGAAGTGTTCGATATTTGCTACATCGGCTCCACGCCAACCGTAAATTGCTTGGCAGGGGTCACCAACCGCCATCACGGCATGCCCGTCACCAAATAACTGCTTCAGCAAAATCTTTTCGGCTACCGAGGTGTCCTGATATTCATCAAGTAGAACCACCTGAAATTGCTCGCGCAACATCTGGCACATCTGCGGTGAACTCTTTGCCGCCTCGGCAGATAGTCGAATTTGATCCGAGTAGTCGATAATTCCTTCATCAATTTTTGCTTGGCGAAATTCAGCGACAATCGCGGCCAAGGCTACGCGACGGCGACAGGTTCGCAGCATACTAAGAGTTTCATCAGTTGGTTCAGCAACTGCTTCGTAACGACTGATCAGACTTGAATCATGCTCAATTACTCGACTGGGGGCGACTAGGTAGTGCGAGCACTCTTCATCCAGACCTAACACGCCTTGAACTACATCTTTTACTTGGTTGAAATCCAAGCCAGAAAGCGGCACTTTGGTCCGCGCAACAACCCGCATGGCCAATTGGTGACGCGTTGCGTCGACGAGCAGGCGTGAATCTGGCTCGATGCCAATACGTAGTCCATGCTCCTTTAGCAAACGAGAGCCAAATGAGTTGTAAGTAGATATGGTCGGCTCGCCTAGTTCAGTTTCATCATATTGATTCGCCGGGAAATTAGTTCGCCGATATTCAAGTGCTTGATCTCGCCGAGAACGCACCGCTTGGGCGAGTTCACGGGCCGCTTTATTAGTGAATGTGAGCCCCAGAATCTTTTCCGGCAAGACTTGCCCCGTGCCGATTAAATAGCTGATGCGCGCTGCCATTGTGGTGGTCTTGCCAGTGCCAGCGCCCGCGATGATGATGGCCGGTTCGAGCGGTGCGGTAATTGCGGCCCACTGCTCAAGAGTTGGCACAAGCAACGGACTAGTGGCATCGCCGCGGAATACCGCTGCAAATTCCTTTGGTGTTTTCATTAAAGAACTGGCCTACCTTCGCTCTTGGCCGGACAAAGCATTTTCACCGAACACATATTGCAAACGCGCTCAGAGGGACGAGCCTCATACTGCTCATCCAAAACAATGGCTGCTGCGGTGCTTATCCGCTCGATCAGCGGTATGTCGTTTTTCGAATCATGCGTGCCATTGGCCACTTGCTGGATATCTGGCATACCAGGTGCGGTTTTGTCTTCGATGCGCAAATTAATTAGTGCGCCACCGGTTACTTTGTCGCCAGGCTCAAGTGTGAACTTGCGCTCACCGTCGGAGAATGTGCCACTTTCGATTAAGTAGCTGTACAACGCAAGCTGCACATTCTTATTTATATTGCTGGCCCGACTGCGTCCGGTCTTGTAGTCATAGACCACGATCCCGTCAGCATTGAATTGCACCCGGTCGGCCGAACCACTTATCTGTACTTCAATATCACGCGTTGACCCATCCGGATTAACTACTTCTAATTTCGTGCGCAGCTCCAAAGTCGATTCGGCGATGCTGCGCACATCCGCATTAGCTTTAAACCAATTAAGTAAGCGTTCAGCGGCGGTGTGTGCCTGGGCCCGCTCATTGGCCGAAACCCAAGCAGCCTCATATGGCATGGCCTGCCAAACCTTATCTAGTTGTTCATCAATTACATCTAGGTCTGGCTTGAGTTCACCCATCTGCAACCCTTGCGCAATGGAATGCAGAATCACGCCAAACACCATGTGATTTTGGGTTTTGGCTACGGCTTCAACTTCGCGAGTTAAAAACCACTGCGCTGGACATTCTTCAATACTTTTAATCTTGGTGGCCGAAAGCGAAACCGGTTCAGCGGGTTTATTTAGCTCGTTGACCGTTGATGGCAGAATTCCCCACCAGTTGTCCGGGTCCGCAGTGCGCAGGGCTAAATAGTCCGTGGCTGCAAGTTTTGCTAATCGACTGGCGGCCAGTTGGCGCAGCGCTGCTGAGCAACTCGGATCGGCGAGCGTGCGCCGAAGCTGCGCGACGATACTGTCTGCACTCAGTGCCCGAGCTGGTCGCCCAGCATCATGTCTGGCGGTAAGAGTGGCACCCGAAAGTCGAATGTCATCGATGAATCTTGATGGAACTTCACCTTGCTCTGAGCGATCCTCAAATACCGCAGTGACCACAACGCGTTGCATTGCGCGAGTAAGTGCCACGTAAAACAAGCGACGCTCGGCCACTAATGCCTCGCGTAATGTGGTCGGCATTAGTTCAGTTTTATCGCCGATCCGGTCCGCCTGAAGCAGTGTCTGCCGTAGACGAAGATCTGGCCAAAGCTCTTCTTGTACGCCGGCAACTATTACGAGCGGCCATTCCAAACCTTTTGCGCGGTGTGCGGTCAAAATGCGCACGGTGTTTGATCGCACCTGGTTATCAGCCAGTGCCTCCGCCGGGATCTCCTGAGCTGAGATTTCATCGAGAAATACTCGCACGCCCAGCGAACGGTTCTGGGCAACGAAGCGATTCGCCTGATCGAATAACGAGCAAATTGCATCCAAGTCTCGATTGGCTCGGCCCGCTGCTGCGCCTTGACCTAGTGCTTGCTGTATTAACTGGGTGGGCCAGTTGGAACCCTGCCACACCTGCCAGAGCACATCATGCGCCGTGGCACCTTTACTAATCGCGATTCGGCAATCGGCAATAAGCGCCCCGATTCGCATCAGACTATCGATGACCTTTTTGTGTCGAGGCTCATTTATAACGATGAGATCGCCATAGTTATTGATTGCATCGACGAGAAGTTCACCAGATTGGCGGGGCACGCGATCTGGTGCGCGGTCACCTTTGCGCAGGTGCTGCGTGAAGCGTCGCAAGTCGACCGCATCAATCTGACCAATCGGACCGGTCGCGATCGCAGTTGCTACCTGGGCAGTTAATGATTTCGGCTTCGCAATAACTTCGAGCAATTGCATCAGCGGCGCACTAGCTGGATCCAAATGAAGGGGGATTTCATCGGCAGCAACCTCAACTGGAATGCCGGCAGCAACCAATGCTCGATAAATTGGCGCAATAGAAGTAGTAGCCGAGCGCACAATCACTGCGATATCTGAGAATGCATAATTATCTTCGGCGTGGGCGCGGGCAATTAAGTTGGCGATGTGCGCAGCCTGAGCGCCATCAGAGTCATAGGTTAAAACTTCTATCTCGCCGCCATCGCTTAGGCACTGGAGTGCGCGATGCTGATTCATCAAGTCGTAACTAAATCCAGCTGGCAAATGCTTACCAATGACAGCGCTTGCCGCATTACGAATATTGGCACCAAATCGACGGCAGGTGCGAAGGGCTACTGAATCGTTGATGTCTGCACCATAAATCGGAGCAAAGTCTTGCGCAAAATTGCGGATGCCAGACTCATCAGCACCGCGAAAACTGTAAATTGCTTGATCAACATCGCCAACAACAGTCAAAGTGGTGTCAGCAGTGACCAGCAATTTAAGGAGCGCGACCTGGCCGGGATCTGTGTCTTGATATTCGTCGACAAAGATAGCGCGATATTGATTTTGTAATTCGAGTGCAACATGCTCCTGCTCTTTAAGTAACAGATGTGCGCGGTAAATAACTTCGGCGTAATCCAACGCTTGCTCACTGTCGACACTTTGTAAATAGATTTCCATGAAGTTGCCGATGAGTTCCCACATCGGGCGATTAGTTGAGCGGCCGAGTTCAACTAAATCCTGCGGATCCATTAGATGCGAACGAGTGCGTGACATAACCGCACGAACTTCTTCAATCAGGCCGCGCGTATCGGCTGCCCCGTGTAGCTCTTGTGGCAAAGCAAACTTGCCATCCTCGAGCGCGCCACGTAAGAGCTCACGAACCCGAACCTGTTGCTCCGGCCCGGAAAGCAGGCGCAGTCCCATTTCGGCCGCGGCCAGCGGGTCATACTTTCGCAAAATGCCATAGCAAAATGAATGAAAGGTGCTGACTGAGGGCACTAAGCCACCGCCAACGGCCAAAGTAACTTTTGCCCGCCAATCAAGTGCGGCCCGGCGGCCAAAAGTCAAGCCAAGGACATTCTCTGGATTTAATTTATTTTCGCCAACAAGCCGATCTGCCATGGCGGCCACAAGTGTGGTGGTTTTTCCAGTGCCTGGGCCAGCCAATACCCGAAGTGCGCCACGGCGGTGGTTGACCACGATTAGTTGATCAGCATCAAGAGCTTTTGGAACGTATGGCTGTGCTCTGGTGCGGTCAAGGATTAATTCAGTCATCGGAGTCCATTTCACCATGTCGGCCAGACATTTTTCGTGCAAGGTGGAGTTTTTGCCTAAATTGACACCAGCAACTGCTGATTCTTGCGTTGTTTTTCACATCACCGCTATTTCAGGGCAAGATTGGAGAGCAAGCAACTAGCATCGCGGAGGAATCAAGGCATGAGCACCAACATTGGGCGCCAGACTTTGGTCATTGAAGATGCTGTAATTGATCGAAGATTACGACGGCCGGCCGATCTGGTGCGGTTTGCGGGTGCAACTGCCAGCATTGCTGGCGTGGCACTGCTTGCCTATGTTGCTCATCGAACTACAAGTGGCATTGATCAAGATTTAACTCATGGCGCCACCACTTTGCCACATGTAATTATTTTGCTTGCTGGAGTAGTTCGTGCTTTGGGCTTTTTGCTGTTCCCACTCGCTGTTGCACTTGACCTAGTTTTTCGCCGACGTGGCCGTCAACTTGTTGAAGCTGTGGGCGGCATGTTGGCCACCATCGCATTACTGCAACTCGCGAACTTTCTGATCAACACCGGCGCCTCACCTAGATTAATCGCCGCCTTTGCTGGAACTGCTAATAAAAATGCCCAGGATCCGCTGAACTTCCTACTCGGTGGTCTTGCTGCGCTGATCACCGTGGCTCGACTGATGTCGCGGCCGCGCTGGCCGGCCATTAGTTTGGTGGTTTTGGTTTCAGTTGGACTTGGAAAAATTATTGGTGGCGGTACCACCGTGGCTGGACTTGCCACATCAGTACTGACTGGCTGGGCTGTTGGACTACTTATTCGTTACATACTTGGCACGGATACCACCCGTCCGACTGGGCACGAGATTGCTGCAACTATGGCAAGTATCGGACATCGACTTACCTTGTTGCGGGCCGCAAAAGTTATGAGTTCGGGTCGCCGATATGACGCCACCTCCACTGATGGCCAACGCCTTGACCTCGTTGTTCTCGATCGGGACCTTGAAGGATCCGGCTTGGCAGCCGCTGCCTACCGCTCATTGCGCGTTCGCGATCACATCAGTGGCGCAAGTACGTCCATGCGTCGTCGACTAGAGCGCACTGCCCTAAATAGCTGGGCAATCTCAACAGCTGGCATTAATACACCTCACCTGATTTCGGTGGCCGAAGTTGGCGCCGATGCTGCATTACTAGCCTTTGATCACATCCCCGGGCGCAAATTTTCCGAATTGCCAGCGCCGATTGGCGATGCCGAATTGGTCGGAGCTTGGGAAATCGTTCGCGATTTGCAGGCCGCGCGAATTGCTCACCGGGAATTAACTCCTGAGAATCTGATGCTCGGTACTGATGGCAAGGTTTACTTGATCGGATTAGAGGACGGCGCGATTGCCGCCTCGGATGTTCTTTTGCGCATTGACCTTGCCGAAATGCTGTGCACACTCGCAATGTGCGCAACCGCAGAACGTGCCATGGCGGCTGGACGCCAGGTACTTGGCGACAGCTATCTTGCGCGGGCTTTACCAGCCCTACAACTAGTTGCCTTCTCCACAGATACCCGCACAGCGCTAAAGGCGAACCGTGAAGTACTAGTCGACGTTCGCGAACAATTAGTAAAACTTTTTCCCGAGGCGCAGACGGAACAGATTGAAATTGAGCGAGTAAAACCTCGAACGCTTTTGACAATCACCGGTGGAACCATTGCTGCCTACCTGTTGATTAATCAATTCACCAAGGTGGACTTGAATCAGTTGATTACCCAAGCAAGTCCGCTGTGGTTGGTGGCAGGTTTGGCACTATCAGTTGCAACTTATTTTGCAGCAACACTCTCGCTCGCCGGTGTTACCCCCGAGCGCATTCCATTTTGGAAAACTTTCCAAGCACAGTGGGCAGCATCTTTCGCCACCTTAGTTGCACCACCGACCTTGGGTTCGGTAGCGATAAATGTACGCTTCCTATCAAAGCAGCGAATAAACACGGCACTGGCCGGAGCTAGCGTTGCAGTGGCACAGGTTCTGGCATTTTTCAGCCACATATCTTTGTTGTTAATCGCGGCAATTGTGGCTGGGACTGCAAACGACCTCTCATTTGCGCCATCGCGAACATCAATTCTGATTTTTGGTGTGCTTGCGATGGCACTAGCGATTGCCTTTAGTTTTACTGGTATTAGAAAAATAGTCTTAGCCAAAGTCCAGCCCATTGTGACTCAGGTGGTGCCACGTCTTTCGTCGCTGTTAAATCAGCCAGGAAAACTAGCCACCGGAATTAGCGGAGTTCTGCTGTTGAACTTCAGTTACTGCCTATGTCTATTCGCGTGCGTACGCGCTTTTGTCCCGCATGCCTCGGTTGCCGCAGTCGCTCTGGTTTACCTTGCCAGTAGCGTGGTCACGCAAGCAGCACCTACCCCAGGTGGCTTGGGCGCTGTTGAAGCCGCGCTTGCTGCTGGCTTGACCGCCGCTGGAATTCCAGCTGAGGTCGCCATTTCGGCAACGCTGCTCTTCCGTATTTGGACCTTCTGGCTACCCACTATTCCGGGCTGGTTTGCCTTTAATCGCCTACAGAAAACTGGCGACCTGTAATTAGTAAGTTGGCTTTTCCGGCTCGATCTGATTAACCCAAGCAATAACGCCGCCACCCACATGGATGGCATCAGCGAAGCCGGCACCCTTAACCACAGCGAGCACTTCGGCTGAGCGACCGCCAACTTTACAGTGCAATACGACCTGCTTATCTTGTGGCAAGCTCGCTAGAGCATCGCCCATTAAGAACTCGTTCTTTGGAATCAGCACCGAGCCTGGAATGCTAACAATTTCAAATTCATTGGGCTCGCGCACATCAATGAGCACAAAGTCCCGCTCGCCACGTTCGCGCTGCTCCAACATTTGCGCAAGTTGTTTCACATTGATCGTCGAATCTACGACAGCTTCAGCCGCTTGCTCGGAGACCGCACCACAGAATGCTTCGTAATCTATCAATTCAGTGACCGTTGGATTCTCGCCACAAATCGCACAATTTGGATCCTTACGAATCTTGATTTTGCGATAAGTCATTTCGAGCGCGTCATAAACCATCAGAGAGCCAACAAGCGGTTCACCAATGCCGGCCAGAACCTTAATTGCTTCGTTCACTTGGATTGAACCAATAGCAGCACACAGCACACCAAGTACACCGCCTTCAGCGCATGATGGAACCATGCCTGGGGGTGGAGGTTCTGGATATAGGCATCGGTAGCACGGACCGTGCTCTGACCAAAACACACTTGCTTGCCCGTCGAAGCGATAAATGGAACCCCACACATATGGCTTGTTGAGCAAAACACAAGCGTCATTTACGAGATAGCGCGTAGCAAAGTTGTCTGTGCCGTCCACAATTAAGTCGTACTGACTAAACAGCTCCATCACATTTGTCGAATCAAGACGAAGTTCGTGAATGTTTACCTGAACATAAGGATTAATTCCGCGCACAGTGTCAGCGGCGCTCTGTGCTTTTGAGCGACCGATATCGCTTTGACTATGAATAATCTGGCGCTGCAAATTGGACTCATCAACCACATCAAATTCAACGATGCCGATGGTGCCAACCCCGGCAGCCGCAAGGTACATCAGGGCTGGGCTACCTAGACCACCAGCACCAACACACAGTACTCGAGCATTCTTCAGGCGCTTTTGCCCGATCATTCCCACGTCAGGAATGATGATGTGTCGGCTGTATCGACGCACCTCATCGACGCTGAGTTCGGCAGCCGGTTCAACCAGTGGTGGCAACGACATAATTACTCCTAGGACTGTACTTCTTGTTACAACAGTTTCTCGTAAAACTATGTTCCAGGCCAAATGAACCCGGGTATCGCGCCTATTTAGGTGAGCAAGCGATAATAATGGAGTAAGCATTCCGAATAGATCGGCAAAAAAATGGAAATTCGCATCAACGTTCAAGAGGCATCACGAGAGATTGTGCTCGAGAGCAATCAAAATCCTGAAGATGTCGCCAAGGCAGTTAACAAAGCTGTGAGCTCTGGTGAATTACTAACACTTGTCGATGAGAAGGGTCGTCAGATTATTGTTCCTGGCGACAAAATTGCTTTCGTTGAAATTGGTGCGCACAGCTCTGGTCGAGTTGGCTTCGCTAGCGCGTAATTAAGCCGCGAGCCCCAGTGCGTCCATGCGGCGAGAATGTTCAACAGTAAGTCGACTCACAAGCGTTGAGATGCTGTCTAAATCAGCGACTACGCCTTCTGGTGGATTCACAAATAACCCAGCCAATGCGGGGCGAGTGTTTGCCACAAGTGAAGCTTGCGAAATCATTTCACCCATCAGTCTGCGACCAAATAGGGCTAAGCGCCCAGCTACCTTGGCATCATCAGCGATTGCTGACTTAATGTGATCAACTGCAAATTGTGCGATACCGATATCTCCTAAAACTTCATTGACCAACGCAGCGGTTTGAGTGTCGAGGTAAACCGAAATCTCGCGATAGAAATCAGCAGTTATGCCATCGCCTACATATGCTTTCAGTAAACCTTCAAGCCAATCTTTACTCTGCATTGTGTTATGGAATTGAGTTAGTGGCTCCACAAAGGGCTCCATCGCGACGATTGGATCTGCGCCCAGTTCAACGATGCGTGCTGATACGGCTTCAAAATGCAAGTACTCGTCGGCTGCCATCCGACCAAGGGCTATTTTGTCGGCAACACTAGGTGCGAATCGGGCGTCGTTGGCGGTTCGCTCGAATGCTACTAATTCGCCAAAAGCTAGTACGCCTAATAGGTCTATAACTGCAGGGTTGCTCACGACATTTAAGGTTACGCTAGTTCAGCACTACGATGGACATAGACCTCGGATTTTCGTCGGTCTTCCTTCAAACTGGGAGTCATCATCACGACTTTTGCTGAACTCGGCGTTCCCGAGGAAATTTGCGCCGCTCTTGGCGAACACGGGATTATCGAAGCGTTCCCTATTCAGGAAATGACCTTGGGGATCGCCATGGCTGGTCAGGATTTAATCGGTCAGGCTAAAACTGGAACCGGAAAGACGTTAGGTTTTGGCATTCCCCTATTAACCCAGGTAACCGAGCAGAAAACGGACGAAGTTGGTCGCACTCCCCTGGCCCTAGTTATTGTGCCAACCCGCGAACTTGCAATTCAGGTTGCTAGCGATCTTTCGCAAGCTGCCGCAAAACTCAATACCGAAATTTTGAGTGTCTACGGTGGCAAAGCCTACGAACCACAAATCGCCGCCCTAGAAAAGGGAGTCGATGTAGTAGTTGGCACGCCGGGTCGCCTCATCGATTTAATGAAGCAGCGTCATCTGAATTTAAAGAATGTTCGAGTTTTAGTTCTTGATGAAGCCGATGAAATGTTAGACATGGGCTTCCTGCCGGATGTTGAAAACCTAGTGAGCAATCTGCCCACTAGTCGGCACACCATGCTGTTCTCGGCAACCATGCCCGGCCAGATTGTTGCGCTCGCGCGTCGCTACATGTCACAGCCAACACACATTCGTGCCAGCGATCCAACCGATGAGTCCTCGGTCGTTGATGCAATTGAACAGCATGTGTGGCGAGCACACCAGATGGACAAACCTGAGCTGGTTGCCCGCGTTCTACAAGCCACTGGTCGTGGGTTAACGATTATTTTCTGTCGGACCAAGCGAGTGGCAGGATCACTTAGCGAAGATCTGGCTAGCCGTGGCTTTGCTGCAGCGCCTGTGCACGGCGACCTGGGTCAAGGCGCACGCGAGCAAGCACTGCGAGCATTTCGCAGTGGCAAGGTCGATGTACTAGTGGCGACAGACGTAGCCGCTCGTGGAATCGATGTTGCAGATGTCACGCATGTGATCAACTACGAATGTCCAGAAGATGACAAAACCTACGTGCACCGCATTGGTCGGACCGGGCGAGCTGGAAATACCGGTGTGGCTATCACGCTTGTGGATTGGCAGGACACCAACCGTTGGCAGATGATTAACCGCACTCTAGGTTTGCCATTTAATGATCCGCTAGAAACTTACTCATCTAGTCCACACGTTTACGCCGGATTAAACATCCCGGTGGGAATCACCGGCAAACTGCCGACTGCGCAACAAAGTAGAGCCGGATTAGGTGCTGAAGAATTAGAAGAACTTGGTGAAACTGGTAAGCGCAATCGAGCTAGCAGTA
>Ga0304729_1002285_pt1 | contig 11659 bp, 11 predicted proteins | sample C_131016_MF_Meta_FD_190475 | JGI IMG/M metagenome (GOLD analysis project Ga0304729, IMG submission 190475) | Freshwater microbial communities from Lake Croche, Canada to study carbon cycling - C_131016_MF_MetaG (v2) (version 2) | ecosystem: Environmental > Aquatic > Freshwater > Lake | place... | reverse complement strand
TACGATCCCTTCGATGCGGGTGCGCTCACTGCCCGAGAGCGCGATGCGTGGTGCACGGCACCGGTCATTGGTTCCCGTGACCAGCGCTTCGACCAGCTTGATGTTCTGAACGAGGCGTGCCGACACGTCGAGATCGAGCAAAGGCTGGAACCAGCGATAGATTTTCAGCGCTTCTTCCATCCTTCCGGCCTGCTGCAATTTCCAGATTGCGACAGTCTCGTCCGGGAAAGCGCAGACAAGGCCGGCAACCCAGCCATGGGCGCCCATCGCAAGGCTTTCAAGCGCAAGATTGTCGACGCCGGTGAACACCTGGATCTTTTCCCCCATCAGATTGAAAATCTTGGTGATCCGACGGATGTCATCAGAGGATTCTTTGACCGCCGCAAAAAGCGGGTCGGCGGCGAGGTCCAGGATCATTTCGGGAGTCAGATCAACGCCATAGGCTACTGGGTTATTGTAAATCATCACCGGCAATTGGCCTGCTTTGGCCACGCTACGAAAATGCGCCATCGTTTCATGCGCCTCGGATTTGTACGGGATACCCGGAAGCACCATAAAGCCATTGGCTCCTGCTTTCGCGCCCGCTTCCGCGAGCGCTTGGGCATTGCGGGTCGAACCATCGACGACCGTCAGGAGAACGGGGATTTTTCCATCGGCGACGCGAAGAGCCGCCTTGAGGACTTCGACCTTCTCCGATTGATCCAAGGTTGAGGCTTCGCCAAGCGAGCCGCACACAATAATGCCGTCGACGCCCGCGTCCGTTTGTAATTTGAAACAACGCTCCATTTCAGCAATGTCGAGGCGGTCATCGGTGGTGAATTTCGTGGTGACCGCTGGATAAACACCAGTCCATTTCGCGTGCGACATTGCTGCATTCCCTTTTTTGTAATTTTGTCTGAAGCGGCTATAGCATCAAGTTTTGATGTGGCAAAGGTGGCGTTCCGTCATTCTGCCGTGATGAAGGTCGGCAGCGATTGGGAGATGCTTGGGATGACTGATCCGATTTCCGGCGTGCCATTGAGTTGGCTCGAGATGCCTCGCCGTTCAGGTTCCAACCAACGCCTCGCGATGCGCGTTCGTTCGGGAAAAGGTCAACCGGTTGTGTGGCTTGGCGGATTTCGCTCGGATATGGATTCAACCAAAGCGGGCGCCATTGACGCTTGGGCCGAGCGCGAAGGGCGGCCTTTTATCCGGTTCGATTATTCCGCGCATGGCCTGACGGGTGGTGATTTTGCCGAGATGACGCTTTCGGTCTGGCTCGAAGACGCGTTGGCGGTTTTGGCGGGTCTTGGCGACTCGAAGCCTGTGATTGTCGGCTCCTCGATGGGCGGGTGGATTACGCTGCTTGCCGTCAGAGAGCGGGTTAGGCTTGGGTTGCCCGCTCCATCGGGGCTTGTTCTCATTGCGCCAGCCGTCGATTTTTCTGAAGAATTGATGTGGAAAGCTTTTCCGGAAGCGATCAAGGCTGAAATTTTGACGAAGGGGGTATTCTTCCAGCCTTCGCCCTATGGCGACCCCTATCCGATCACCAATGCGTTTATCGAAGATGGACGCAAGCATCTCATGTTCGGAGCGCCCATCGACCCCCACGCATCGGTGCATATTTTACAAGGTATGCAAGATGATGCCGTGCCTTGGGCACACGCCATGAAACTGGTCGAGCATTTGCCGGCAAGCGATTGCAATCTGACTCTCATCAAGGACGGCGACCATCGGTTATCGCGGCCCAACGATATTCAATTGCTGCTCAGCATTATCGACAGATTTCAAACCCATCGCGATTAGTCGAGGGTTTGGATCTCCCCATCTGCCCCAATCGTCACCTGCTTGCCATGCAGGGTCCGCTGATCGGCAGCAGAAAGCGCATAAGCAGGTGGCACAGACCAACCCATCTCCCGCGCGACGATAATGCCCAGCAATAAAATAGCGTCCGGGGCCGGCATGATGAGCGCAGCAGGTGCGCGGCCCGCGTGGACCAGTTCAAGCATCACGGCGGCGGCAGAAGACGAGCCGATCATGGCGGGCATTGCCAATATTTTTCCGGCGATGGATTGCCCACGCTCCGGATGGCGCGCGTCGATGATCAGGCCCGTCCGGGGATCAACACCGCCCCAAAAGCTAATGGGATGCGTGAGAGCCAAAACTTCACCCTGGCCTTGCCCTTCGAGAAGAACGTCTGCTTTTAGCGCCATAATGCGTTATCCCGGGTTAGGCGGCCGGTGACGGCGCTTTCGACACAGTCTTTTAATGAGCCATATTGTACGGCATATCCGGTATTGCCCGGCGCATAATGCGCGAATTTGCCGGAATTGGTCATCAACACACCATCGCCCGCGGGCAAGATCGGCGTCACAACGACGCAGGTATCGGCGACGAAGGTCACGCCGAGTTTTTCTAGGATAGAGCGTTGGCCGTTTGCTTCGATCTGCCGGATCACGTGCCGACCGGTGCAAGCATAAATGGTTTTGGCGAGCTTTCGACCATTGATCAACTGCGAGAGCATGGTCACTTCATCCATCGACAGATGAGGGCTCCCGATGGCAACCGCGTCAATCCCTTCGTCCATCGTGGTAGAAAGCCGTTTTAAGGCGCCGAGCACCATGTCGGCAGTGACTTTGATGGTTTTTTCAGCGGGGTATCCTTGCAGGGCAGTCACAACATCGGCAGCTTCCGGTGTCACACCTGCAATATGGAAAAGGCCAACGCCGCCAGAGGATGCTGCGGCTGCACCAAACGCTTTGAGGTTGTCCTCATTCGGCATGCCTTGGAGGCCGTCGACGACGCCAATCGAATTGACCATTTCGAGGCCGAACCACGTTCCCAATACCGGATAAAACACGTCCGACCGGCGAAGGGCTTCGGACAGACCCGACACATCGGCGACGACTCTCGCCCGGCGATTCTCTTTCCGATGCAGGCCATAATCAGGCGCATAGCCGACAACGGCGCAGGCGATATCGAGAAAATCACCATAGCGGTTCGTGCGCGCGCCGAGCACCGAGTTGCAGAACACAACCGCATTTGATTCGCCCCATGCGACATCACTGCCCAGAGCCGGGCGGTGGCCCGCCTGATAGGGTGAACACGTCCATGACGGTTCGCACCCCATCGCCTCGTAGGCGAGCATCATGCGCTTGGCCATATCGCGTTCAGCAGGTGGCATGCGTTGTTTCGAGCAGCCCATCAGGTCGAGCGCTCCAACATTTAATGTCGAACGGACTTTGACTTTTGCCTCACCTTCAACGAGTTTTTCGGCAAAAAGAGTACCGGAATCGCCATGATAGAGCGCGCCGTCAATGTGGGCGGAGGCGATCGGTATCGTTCGTGGCGCGCCCATCAGTCGCGCCGTGTCGGCAACGATCCGCATGGCCATGGCGGCCCCTTGACCCTCAGAGCCATTGGCAATCGCAATTTCTTGGTCGGATAGTGTTAAAGACATCGATAATGCTCCTCGGGTCGCAACGGGCATCAAACAGATATCTTTGTCAATGGGTCAGTATTAATGACCTAATATAGCATGATTAGGGTAGGTTCTCATACTAATTGGCCAAAAATTAGTCGGTCTGAATTCCTCAAGTGGCTTGACCGGGCTCTTCTTGCGTATAAAGTCGCTGCATTATTCAATTGGACAAAGGAAAAGCCTGTCAAAAGGGCGATACTTTCCGGGCGTCTTAAACAGCCGCGTAATCGGCACAACGGGCAGTTAGACCCGATAACCAGTGGAGGAAAGCTCATGGCGAGCGTTACGATGATCGTTAATGGCAAAGAAGTTACCGCGACTGTCGATCCGCGGACCCTTCTCGCCCAGTTTTTGCGGGAGCATCTTCACCTGACCGGAACGCATGTGGGCTGCGATACCAGCCAGTGCGGTGCGTGTGTTGTTCATGTCGATGGCCGTTCCATTAAGAGCTGCACAACATTGGCGGTTGCTTGCGACGGTGCATCCGTTACGACGATCGAAGGTATCGGGACGCCGGATCACCTCCACCCCATGCAGGCTGCCTTTCGTGAAAACCATGGCCTTCAGTGCGGTTTTTGCACGCCGGGCATGATTATGTCGGCCATTGATATTGTAAACCGCAAGGGAAACACACTCGACGAGCATACGATCCGCGAAGAGCTCGAGGGTAATATTTGCCGCTGCACGGGCTATCACAACATTGTGAAGGCGGTTGCAGCAGGTGCCCAAGCGATGGCGAACAAATAAGTGGTTTGATACGTTGATTGGTTTTTCGAAATAATGTGATCGCCCCAAGGCGGCTTTGGAGGAATATCCCATGAGTTCAGCTACAGGTATCGGAGCCTCGGTGCTCCGCAAAGAAGACATCCGGTTCATCACGGGCAAGGGCCAGTATACGGATGACGTGAACCGTCAGGGGCAGGCACATGCCTACTTTTTACGTTCGCCCCACGCCCATGCAACGATCAAGAAGCTCGATGTCACGGCGGCCAAAAAGGCGCCGGGCGTGCTGGACGTTCTAACCGGTGACGATCTTGCCCATGACAAAGTCGGGGGCCTGATTTGCGGCTGGATGATCCATAACAAGGACGGTTCGCCGATGAAGGCGGGTGCTCATCCAGCGCTTGCCCAAGGCAAAGTTCGTTATGTTGGTGACCATGTTGCAGTGATCATTGCCGAGACCTACTCGCAAGCCAAAGACGCTGCCGAGTTGGTGGTGGTCGATTATGGTGTGCTGCCAGCGGTTGTCGATATGAACACAGCCTCAAAGGGGGCTGTCATTCACGATGTTGCGTCAGATAACGTGGTGTATGACTGGCATCTTGGCGATAAGGCAGCGACGGAAGCGGCGTTTAAAAATGCCAAGCATGTTACCAAGATTGATCTGGTCAACAACCGCCTGATCCCGAACGCGATGGAACCTCGCGCGGCAGTCGGTGATTACGATGCCGGAACGGAAGTGTTCACGCTCTATACGACGAGCCAGAATCCGCATGTGGCGCGTCTGGTGCTCTCTGCCTTTATCGGCATTGCACCGGAGCACAAGCTGCGCGTGATTGCCCCCGATGTCGGCGGTGGGTTTGGCTCGAAGATCTTTATCTATGCGGAAGAAACCGTCTGCGTTTGGGCATCTAAACGCGTCGGTCGTCCCGTGAAGTGGACGGCGGATCGCACAGAGGCTTTCTTGTCGGATGCGCATGGTCGTGACCATATCACGCATGCCGAGCTCGCGACGGACGACAAGGGCAAAATCCTTGCCTTCCGTGTTAAGACAAAAGCCAATCTGGGTGCCTATCTATCGACCTTCTCGAGCTGCGTACCAACCTATCTCTACGCGCCGCTTTTGTCGGGCCAGTATGACATTCCAGCGATCTATGTTGAGGTCGAAGGGATGTACACAACGACGGCACCGGTGGACGCCTATCGTGGCGCGGGTCGCCCTGAAGCGACCTTCGTTGTTGAACGCATTATGGAAAAGGCCTCCCGCGAATTGGGTATGGACCCTGCGGCGTTCCGTCGGAAGAACTTTGTGAAGAGCTTCCCGCATCAAACGCCGGTCATTATGTGCTACGACACCGGTAACTACACCGCGTCACTCGATCTCGCACTTGAAATGGCGGACTATAAAAACTTCGGCAAGCGCAAGAAGGAAAGCGCAAAACACGGCAAGCTCCGCGGGATTGGCTTCTCGGCCTATATCGAGGCGTGCGGCATTGCTCCTTCGGCGGCTGTCGGTTCGCTGGGCGCTGGCGTCGGCCTTTGGGAATCAGCCGAAGTCCGCGTCAATCCGGTTGGCACCGTCGAAGTACTCACCGGTTCGCACAGCCACGGCCAAGGCCATGAGACGACATTCGCTCAGCTTGTGTCCGATCGCTTGGGTATCGACATCAATTCGGTGGCGATTGTACATGGCGACACCGACAAGGTGCAGTTCGGCATGGGGACGTATGGATCGCGCTCCGGCTCGGTCGGGATGTCGGCGATTTCCAAGGCGCTCGACAAGGTGATCGCTAAGGGCAAGAAGGTTGCTTCTTATGCACTCGAAGCCTCTGAAAAAGACATCGAGTTCAAGGACGGTCGCTTCTCGGTGGCGGGTACCGACAAATCACTCGCCTTCGGTGAAGTCGCCTTGCAGGCCTATATCGCGCACAAGTTCACGGGCGCGGAATTGGAGCCAGGTCTGAAGGAGGGTGCGTTCTACGATCCGACGAACTTCACCTTCCCGTCGGGCGTTCACATTTGCGAAGTCGAGATTGATCCGGATACCGGTGTTACTTCGATTGAAAAATGGACCGCCGTTGACGATTTCGGAAACGTGATCAACCCAATGATCGTTGAAGGTCAGGTGCATGGCGGTATCGCCCAAGGCATCGGTCAGGCACTCATGGAAGGCGCGCATTACGACAAGGACGGCCAGCTCGTGACCGCCAGCTACATGGATTACACCATGCCGCGCGCGGACAACTTGCCATCCTTCCATATCGGCATGACCAACACGCCTTGCACCACCAACCCGCTGGGTCTGAAAGGCTGCGGTGAGGCGGGCGCGATCGCTTCGCCGCCGGCCGTGATCAACGCGATCACGGACGCCATCGGACATGAAAACATCGCGATGCCTGCGACTCCGCAGGCGGTATGGATGGCCATTCAGGCCTCTTCCAGCAAAATCGCAGCAGAATAAGATCCAAGGAGAGATACCATGTACGCCTTTTCTTATCACTCACCGAAAACGGTCCGTCAGGCGGCTACGCTCCTTGGCAAAAATCCAGATGCCAAGGTGTTGGCGGGTGGCCAAACGCTGCTCCCAACGATGAAGCAACGCCTTGCTTCGCCCTCCGCTCTTGTCGATCTTGGCAAGGCTGATGGTTTGTCAGGCATCGAAGTGAAGGGTCGCAACGTCGTTATCGGCGCGATGACCCGCCACGCGGATGTCGCGACCTCGGCGATTGTCGGCGAAGCCATTCCGGCGCTCGCTGCACTCGCTGGTGGCATCGGCGATCCGGCAGTGCGCAACCGCGGCACGATTGGTGGCTCGATTGCAAACAATGACCCAGCAGCCGATTATCCATCTGCCGTGCTGGCGCTGAATGCGACGATTATCACCAATAAGCGCAAGATCCCGGCGGATCAGTTCTTCCAAGGCATGTTTGCCACCGCGTTGGAAGAGGGCGAAATGATTGTGAAGGTTTCCTTCCCGATCCCTTCCAAAGCCGCCTACGAGAAGTTCCCGAATCCTGCCTCGCGCTATGCGATGGTGGGCGTATTCGTTGCCAAAAAGGGTTCGGAAACCCGCGTGGCGGTGACGGGCGCTGGCTCGGACGGTGTGTTCCGCTCGGCGGAATGCGAAGCAGCTTTGAAGGTGCGGTTCAATCCGAAGTCGCTAGATGGCGTTAAAGTGAAGGCCTCGGGCCTCAACTCCGACATTCATGCAAGTTCGGAATATCGCGCGCATTTGATCCCTGTTATTGCCAAGCGCGCCGTGGCCAAGGCACTTGCGAAGTAATCTAAGCCTTTCGCCGTGAAGACGATTTAAAGAATGCCCGGCCCTGTGCCGGGCATTCTTACATTGAGCGCCATCGCTGACTGCTTTAAGGCTCAAACGACGTGATGACCTTTGTTCTCGGAGTTTAATCGATGACCATAATTGCCTTGCCTACGTCCATCGACGCGATGGAAAGCCTTTTGACATCCGGCAATTATGTCGCGGATCGGTCGCTGGCAACGGTGTTGTTTCTCGCGCTTAAAATGGGCCGGCCAATTTTGCTCGAAGGCGAGGCAGGTGTTGGAAAAACTGAAATAGCCAAGGTTTTGGCTAAAACTCTGGGTCGCAAACTGATCCGCTTGCAATGCTATGAGGGGTTGGATGTCTCCTCTTCGGTTTACGAATGGAATTATGCCGCACAAATGATGGCCATTCGTCTGTCAGAAGCCGAAGGCGGCGTGGATCGCTCACAATTGGAGCAAAACATTTTCTCCGAGCGTTATCTCGTTCGCCGTCCGATCCTCGAAGCGCTTACACCCGATGTTTCTGGCCCGCCCGTCTTATTGATTGATGAGCTCGATCGGACAGACGAGGCGTTTGAGGCCTATTTGCTCGAAGTGTTAAGTGATTTTCAGGTAACAATTCCCGAGTTCGGCACGGTTAAAGCGCCGCATCCGCCGATTGTGATCGTTACCTCGAACAGGACCCGTGAAATCCATGATGCGTTGAAACGCCGTTGCCTTTATCACTGGGTCGACTATCCAACGGCTGAACGCGAACTCGAAATTGTACGCACCAAGGCGCCGCAGTCGCCCGAAAAACTCTCCGCCGAAATCGTGGCTTTCGTGCAAGCGTTACGCAAACAGGATTTATTCAAAGTCCCAAGCGTAGCCGAAACACTGGATTGGGTAACCGCTCTCGTCGAGCTTGATGCGGTTGCGCTCGATCCGAAGCAGGTCTCCGATACGCTCGGTGTTCTCCTGAAATATCAAGACGATATCCAGAAGATGCAAGGTTCTGAAATCAAGACAATTTTGGATGAGATCAAAGTGAATGTGAAACCCGGAAAGCCGGGGGTCTAATCGACGTTATGTCCGGAAAACTCTCCGAAAATATCGCCTATTTTGCGCGCGCCTTACGCGAGGCAGGCTTACCCGTTGGTCCTGGTGCAGTGCTTGATGCGGTTGAGGCGGTGGAAGCCGCTCATATTGGCAGCAAAGAGGATTTTTTTTGGACCTTACACGCCATTTTCGTGAAAAAGCGCGAGCATTCGGACGTATTCACCCAAGCCTTCCGGATTTTCTTTCGCCGTCGATCCTTGATCGAAAAGATCATCGCAACGCTTTCGCCCTATTCGCCTGCCAAGGATGACAAGCCGAAAAAGCCGGAAGCGGGAGCATTGCGCGCTGCGGAAGCGCTTTTGCAAGCCAAGCGCAAGGAAGCACCGCCCGAAAAAGAAGAGAAGATCGAGCTGGACGCACGGTTCACCGTCTCCGAGCGCGAAATCTTGCAGACGAAGGATTTTGCGCAAATGACGGCGGATGAAGTCACCCGCGCCTACCGGTTGATCGACAGGCTCGAATTGCCTGATGATCGCCGACCGACGCGCCGTTTTGTTCCAGCTCGATCGGGCGCGCGGATCGATCCCCGCAAAACCTTCCGCAACACGCTGCGCTCTGGTGGCGGCATGATCAAACTCGAATATCGCGATCGTGCCCAAAAAAGTCCGCCAATTGTGGCGATCTGCGATATTTCAGGTTCCATGGCCGATTATACGCGGCTGTTCCTGCATTTCCTCCATACGCTGACCGATCAAAGAAAGCGCGTGAACACGTTCCTGTTTGGCACGCGGCTCACCAACGTGACCCGGTCTTTGAAAAGCCGCGATCCGGACGAGGCTTTGGAAAAATGTACCGATCAAGTCGCCGATTGGTCGGGTGGTACACGCATTGGCACGAGCCTGCACCGGTTCAACCGCCAATGGTCGCGTCGGGTGTTGGGGCAGGGCGCCATCGTTCTGCTGTTTACCGACGGGCTGGAACGCGATGGCACGGAAGAATTGCAGAAGGAAATTGACCGTCTGCACCGTTCCTGCCGCAAGCTCGTTTGGCTTAATCCACTGTTGCGCTTTGACGGATTTGAGGCGAAGGCTTCCGGCATTCGTGCTATCTTACCGCACGTGGATGAGTTTCGCCCAATCCATAATTTGAAGAGTATGGAAGCGCTTGTTGAGGCACTATCGGTGAAGGGGTCGGCGGCTGCCGATCCTAAAGTGTGGCTGCGACGGGTGGCATAAGACAGAATTCGGAGTTTTCCCATGATTGCGAGTGAAGACGATCTCTTAAGACAAGCCGAAGAGTGGCGGCGTGCGGGTCGCGATGTCGCCCTTGCGACGGTGGTTGAGACTTGGGGTTCGGCACCCCGCCCCGTAGGAAGCCATCTCGTCATTGATGGCGAAGGCAATTTCATGGGGTCTGTCTCGGGTGGCTGTGTCGAGGGTGCGGTGGTGACTGAGGCTATCGACGTCATCGAAAGCGGTTCGCCGAAGCTATTGGAGTTCGGCGTAGCTAATGAGACGGCCTGGCAAGTGGGTCTGTCTTGTGGTGGACGCATCAGCGTTTATGTCGAGAAGGTCGGCTGATGGGATCTTTGGAGCTTTTGATCAGTTTTACGGTTGCCACCGCGATTTTCGCTTACGTCCCCGGGCCTGCGATTATGTACACCATGGCGCAAACCATGGCGCTTGGACGGCGGGGCGGGTTAATGGCAGCGCTTGGCCTTCACATTGGTGGCTACGCCCATGTTTTGGCGGCAGCCTTCGGGCTTTCGGCGCTTTTTCACTATGTGCCGGAACTCTTTTTGGCGGTTAAAATAGCAGGCGCTTTTTACCTTATTTGGCTTGGGGTCAGCATGATCCGTAACAGCAAGGTGGGGAAGGTCGAGGCCATTGAGCCCAAGAGCGCGAAGCAGGCAATGGTTGAAAGCATTACGGTCGAGCTTCTAAATCCCAAAACGGCCCTGTTCTTTTTGGCATTTGTCCCACAATTTGTTGATCCGTCAGCGGCCTATCCTGTTTGGGTTCAGTTTTTGATCTTGGGCGTGATCGTCAATCTGGCGTTTTCGTCAGCCGATCTTGTGGTGATCTGGTTTACGGCGGCGATCGTCGGGCGCTTGAAGCGGAGCGGAAAATTGGCCCATGTGCTGCGCATGTTGGGTGGTACGGTCCTTGTCGGGCTCGGCGCGCGACTGGCGTTTGAACGGATGTGAAGGAAATTTTCTGATGGATCTTTTGCTTCTCTCGAAACTCAATGAAGAGCGCGCGGCGCGCCGCGCCGCGGTGCTTGTCACCGATTTGGCTCAAGGCATACAACGGCTGGTATTTGAGGCTGAGCTTGCGTCCGATCCATTGTCCGGCGTGCTGTCGGATGCGCTTCGCATGGGAAAGAGCGGGGTGGTAGAGACGCCGGAAGGGAAACTCTTTCTTACCGTCCAAGCGCCTATTGTCCGCATCGTGGCGATCGGGGCCGTTCATATCAGCCAAGCTTTGGTTCCGATGGCTCAGCAATTGGGGTTTGATGTGGTGATTGTTGATCCGCGCACCGCTTTTGCTTCGCCGGAACGCTTCCCGAATGTCGAGATGCACGCGGAATGGCCCGATATTGCGCTGCCTAAACTGGGCGTAGACCGCTACACTGCTATGGTGATGCTCACGCATGATCCGAAAATTGACGATCCGGCGCTGTTCATCGCGCTCAAATCGCCGTCCTTTTACATCGGCGCGTTAGGCTCACGAAAAACCCATGCAACGAGGGTTGAGCGTTTGAAAGAGGCAGGCTTTGGGCAGGACGAGATCGCCCGTATTCACGCGCCGATTGGGCTGAACATTGGCGGTATCAGCCCTGCCGAAGTGGCGCTCTCCATTTTGGCCCAAATCACGGCGCAACTTCGTCTGAAGCCGGACGGGACGCGGGCTTAAGATGCGGTTTGGCCCTGTTCCGCTCGATCAAGCGATTGATGCCGTGTCGGCCCACTCTCTCCGACTGGGTGAGCGGGTGATCAAAAAAGGCGCGCGACTGACAGCCGATGATCTCGACGCGATCAGGGCAGATGGACGCAACGACGTCATTGTCGCGTTACGAGATGAGGGTGATATTGGCGAGGACGAGGCGGCCGAGAAACTTGCCCTTGCATTGTCGGGTCAACACATTCGACGCGAC
>Ga0304729_1002282_pt1 | contig 11675 bp, 8 predicted proteins | sample C_131016_MF_Meta_FD_190475 | JGI IMG/M metagenome (GOLD analysis project Ga0304729, IMG submission 190475) | Freshwater microbial communities from Lake Croche, Canada to study carbon cycling - C_131016_MF_MetaG (v2) (version 2) | ecosystem: Environmental > Aquatic > Freshwater > Lake | place... | reverse complement strand
CGAAGAAGGCTCCAGCCGTAAAGAAGGCAGTAGCGAAGAAGGCTCCAGCCGTAAAGAAGGCAGTAGCGAAGAAGGCTCCAGCCGTAAAGAAGGCAGTAGCGAAGAAAGCTCCAGCCAAGAAGAAGTAACTTCCCGTTCTTCAGTAAAGATCCCGCACTCGCCTAGAGTGCGGGATCTTTCATTTCTTCACATTTTGTGAACAGAGTTAGACTGTGAACATGAATTCACCCGCTGGAACTTTGACGCCCGGCATTCTGTCGCCTGAGCGAAAAGTCCCGAATTCAATCATTCGACCCGAATATGTTGGTCGACCAAAACCGTCAGCGATTAAAGAAACCGATGTCAAGGACGCTGAGACCATCGAGAAGATGCGCATAGCTGGCCGTATTGCAGCGTCTGCCCTTCAGGAAGTGGGACGCCATGCTCAGCCAGGCATCTCAACTGACGAACTCGATCGAATCGGTCACGAATTCTTACTAGATCACCAGGCCTACCCTTCGACACTTGGCTATCGCGGTTTTCCCAAATCACTATGCGCGAGCCTCAATGAAGTTATCTGTCATGGCATTCCGGATTCAACAATTCTCCAAGACGGCGACATCTGCAACATTGATATCACGGCCTTCATTCACGGTGTTCATGGCGACACAAATGCGACCTTCCTCGTAGGTGATGTTGATGAGGAATCGACACTTCTTGTTGAACGGACGCAGGAGTCTTTGCGTCGTGCGATTGCAGCAGTTAAGCCTGGTCGACCCATCAGCGTCATCGGTCGTGTCATCGAGTCATACGCCAAACGCTTCAACTACGGGGTCATTCGAGACTTCACTGGCCACGGGATCGGACGTAACTTTCATTCGGGACTTATCATCCCGCACTACGATGACTCTAGCTTCGACACTGTTATCGAAACTGGTATGACTTTCACTATCGAGCCAATGCTGACCCTAGGCACACATCGCTGGGACATGTGGGACGATAATTGGACGGTAGTAACGAAAGATCGCCTGCGCTCGGCGCAGTTCGAACACACGTTGCTTGTTACTGAAGATGGCGCCGAGATTCTGACAAGGGTTGACTAGATGACACAGCACAAGTTCCCTATTGACGTTATGACCCTGTCTATTGATGTGGGTGGCAGCGGACTGAAAGCTGCCTTGCTGGATAAGGCCGGCGAGATGGCAAGTGAGCGTGTTCGCATCGAAACTCCATACCCTTGCCCGCCAGAGCGCCTAGTTTCGACGATTCTGGAACTCAGCACTCAACTGCCTGGTTTCCACCGAGTGTCTGTTGGTTTTCCTGGCCTAGTTCGCGATGGCCGCGTATTCAACATTCCATCATTGACGAAAAGCACCCTCGAGGGTGAGGTGGACCCGAAGTTAGTTGAGCTGTGGGATGGATTTGATCTGGCACAGGCTCTTGATGATGCATTCCATGTGCCAGTTCGCGTGGCTAACGATGCAGACGTTCAAGGATCAGCCGTTATTCGCGGAGAAGGTTTCGAATTCGTCATCACACTTGGCACTGGATGCGGTAGCGCACTGTTCTTTGACGGTCGACTACTCCCCCATTTGGAACTGGGGCATGCACCCTTCCGCAAAGGTTTCACTTACGAAGAGCAGATTGGCAATGCGGCGCGTCGTGAAGTAGGTAAGGAACGCTGGGCACGACGAGTAGTCAAGGCAATCGATTCATTCAATTCGTTCCTGTTTTTCGACCACATCTACATAGGTGGCGGTAATGCGCGACTACTGGTCGACCTTGATGTTGATCTTGGTCCAAATGCCACGATTGTCTCCAATACTGCTGGCATTCTTGGTGGCATTGCCATCTGGGAACGCGACATTTAGTTCTCTGCGTAAATGAGGCGCACACCATGACACGATGGCTAAATCGCGAACAACAGAAGCATTGGCGCGCCTGGATTGCAACCTCGATTTTGCTTAACAATCGATTGAGTCAAGAGCTGCAACTTTCGGACGATCTGACCATAAATGACTACGAAATTCTGGTGCGCCTATCGGAAACAGAAGGTCGTGCGATGCGCATGAGTGAACTTGCGACACAGACCATGCTTTCCCGTAGCCGTCTCTCACATCAGATTGACCGCATGGAAAGGGCGGGCCTAGTAGAACGCACTGTTTGCGATACCGATCGACGTGGACAAGTTGCCACCATGACTGACATTGGTTGGCAAGCGCTGGTAAAGGCTGCACCACATCACGTCGAGAGTGTTCGTGAACACTTTGTTGATCTCTTGACCGATGAAGAGTTCACTGCTTTAGGCAAAGCGTTACGCAAGATTGCGGACCATCTTGAGTCACTCCATGACAAGTAACACAGCCGGCCAAGCAACTGCTGGTTTTGGCTTCACAATTGATAAAATCCTCGAGCCGGCCCAGTCTGGTCTAAAGCCCGTTGGTCGTGCTGGCACAATCTCAACTCCGCACGGTGAAATACTCACTCCGGCCTTTATTCCTGTGGGAACTAAAGCGACTGTGAAATCAGTTCTGCCAGAATCCATGGCTGAACTGGGTGCGAATGCCCTGCTAGCAAACGCTTACCACTTGTATTTGCAACCCGGTGCGGACATTGTTGATGCTGCTGGCGGCGTGGGAGCATTCATGAACTGGCCTGGACCCACTGTGACTGACAGTGGCGGTTTTCAAGTGATGAGCCTTGGCGTAGGTTTCAAGAAAGTACTCGCCATGCAGGCCGATACGGTCCAGCGTGACGACGTCATTGCAAGCAATAAAGAGAGACTTGCTCATGTAGATGATGATGGCGTGACGTTCAAATCCCATCTCGATGGAAGCTTGCATCGCTTCACACCAGAGTTCTCGATGCAAGTGCAACACCAATTGGGTGCGGACATCATGTTTGCCTTTGACGAGTGCACCACGCTACTGAATACTTACGGCTACCAAGAGCAGTCACTAGAACGCACCAGGCTCTGGGCTTTGCGATGCATCGAGGAACATCAAAGACTCACAACTGAGCGTTCGCATAAGCCCTATCAGGCTCTGTTTGGCGTACTTCAGGGAGCGCAATACGAAGACCTTCGCCGTAAAGCCGCGCGCGATCTTGGCGCCATGGAGTTTGATGGCTTCGGCATCGGTGGTGCGCTTGATAAGAATGAGCTTGGCACAATCGTGCGTTGGGTTAATGAAGAACTTCCTGCAGAAAAGCCTCGCCATCTCCTCGGTATCGGTGAACCGGAGGACATGTTTGTTGGCATTGAGAACGGTGCTGACACATTTGACTGTGTCTCTGCATCTCGCGTAGCCCGCAATGCTGCGGTCTATTCTCCTGAAGGACGCTTCAACATTTCGAATGCGCGATTCCGGAGGTCATTCGCGCCCCTGATGGAAGGCTGTCCGTGCTACACCTGCACTCACTACACGCAGGCCTATTTGCACCACGTGGTCCACGCCAAAGAGCTCATTGCGGCAACACTACTGACCATTCACAATGAGTACTTCATCGTGAACCTAGTCTCGAAGATCCGCGAAAGCATCCTTTATGGTTCGTTCTATGAATTTAAGACGGAGTTTTTGGGGCGCTACGGGAGCGGACGTCTCGCTCACGTCAAAGCAGAGTAGTAATTGTTAGGACCCTGCCGACAGCCTTCTGACATCTGGAGCAACATCTGGCCTGCACCGCCAAATCCCATTGTCCATTAGACTGAGAAGGCAATTTCATCGTCTTCATGTCACTTCGAACATGATCAAAAAGAGGTCTCATACCTGTGTCTAATCGTTCAGTTCCTGCTGGCAGTCTGCGCAAAACCCTAGCTACGCGCGTCGTCGTCGCAGATGGTGCGATGGGGACCATGCTGCAGAATTCAGATCTGTCCATCGAGGACTTTGAACATCTTGAAGGATGCAATGAAATCATCAACGTCACGAGGCCAGAAGTAGTAGCAGCCATTCACGATGCCTACTTTGAAGCTGGCGCTGATGCAGTCGAGACCAATACCTTTGGCTGTAACTGGGCCAACCTCGCTGAATACGACATTGAAGAACGTATCTACGAACTATCAAAAGCTGGTGCTGAAATTGCTCGCGACAGCGCCGACAAATGGACGACGGATGACCGACCCCGCTGGGTTCTAGGTTCCCTTGGTCCTGGAACCAAACTTCCCACACTTCTGCACACAACCTATGCCCACCTCAAAGGCTCGTACTTCGATGCCAGTCGTGGCTTGATTGACGGCGGTGCGGATGCACTCCTGATTGAGACCACACAGGATCTGCTTCAAACCAAGGCTGCAGTTAATGGTGCACGCCAAGCCATTGCCGAGTCTCAGCGCGACATTGTGCTCATCGCACAGGTGACTATTGAGCAAACCGGCACGATGCTCATGGGCTCGGAAATTGGTGCAGCCCTGAACGCCCTGGAGTACCTGGAGATAGACCTCATTGGACTGAACTGTGCTACGGGTCCAACTGAGATGAGCGAGCACCTTCGCACATTGGCTGCTCGAAGCAGTGTTGCAATCTCATGTATGCCGAATGCTGGCCTGCCAGAACTTGGACCCAATGGAGCCGAGTACAAACTCACTCCAGATGAACTGGCCGATTCGCTCGAGCGTTTTATTAATGACTACGGCTTAGTCCTGGTTGGTGGATGTTGCGGCACTACACCTGCACACATCAAGGCCATCGCTGAAAAAGTTGGGGGCCGTTCGCTCGTTCATCGCAGCCCTGCTCCTGAACCTGGTGCTTCGTCGATCTACCAACACGTCCCATTCCGTCAAGACCTCACGTACATGGCCATTGGAGAACGCGCCAATGCCAATGGTTCCAAAGCATTCCGAGAGGCACTACTCGCCGAGGACTGGAATGCCTGCATAGACATCGCAAAAGAGCAAATTCGCGATGGTGCACACATGCTGGATCTCTCCGTCGACTACGTTGGTCGCGATGGCGTGAGCGACATGACCAAGCTGGCATCCCTGCTTGCCACAGCTTCTACCCTGCCCATTGTGCTCGATTCAACTGAACCTCAGGTGTTGCAAGCTGGCCTGGAATGCCTCGGCGGTCGATCGGTCGTGAACTCTGTCAACTACGAAGATGGCGATGGTCCCGATTCACGCTTCGCTCGCATCATGCCACTCGTGAAAGAGCATGGAGCCGCCGTAGTTGCCCTGACCATTGACGAAGAGGGTCAAGCTCGAACAACTGAGTGGAAAGTCAAGGTTGCCTCTCGCCTGATTGAAGACCTCACTGGTAACTGGGGCATGAATGTCAGTGACATCCTCATAGATAGCCTCACCTTCCCCATCGCTACAGGGCAAGAAGAGACTCGTCGCGATGGCATTGAAACCATTGAGGCTATCCGCCAAATCAAGGCAGCCTATCCAGAAGTGCAGACCACGCTCGGCATCAGCAATGTCTCCTTTGGTCTGAACCCTGCCGCCCGCGTAGTGCTGAACTCCATGTTCTTGCATGAAGCGCGTCAAGCTGGTCTAGATTCTGCAATTGCACATCCTTCAAAGATCATGCCGATTGCTCGCATTCCCCAAGATCAGCGCGATGTCGCTCTCGATTTGATCTATGACCGCCGAACCTTCGATGGGGATCAGGTTACCTACGATCCGTTGCAGGCATTTCTCGCTTTGTTTGAGAATGCCGTTGAGGCAAAGTCTCGCATGTCACGCGCTGAAGAACTGTCGCTTCTCCCAATGTCGGAACGGCTGCCGCGACGCATCATTGATGGTGAAAGCAAAGGTCTTGAACCTGATTTGGATGAGGCGCTTGCCTCTGGTCTTGATCCGCTTGCCATCATCAACGATTACCTTCTCGAAGGCATGAAGGTTGTGGGTGATCTCTTTGGTAAGGGCGAAATGCAGTTGCCTTTCGTCTTGCAGTCTGCGGAAGTCATGAAGAAGGCAGTCGCTTATCTTGAGCCACATATGGAAAAGCAAGATGACTCTGGGCGCGGCAAAATCTTGTTGGCAACCGTCAAAGGTGACGTCCACGACATTGGCAAAAACCTTGTAGACATCATCTTGACCAACAACGGCTACCAGGTCGTCAACATAGGCATCAAGCAGCCAATCAACACGATCATCGATGCAGCTATTGAACATAATGTTGACGTCATTGGTTTGTCTGGCTTGTTGGTGAAGTCGACGGTCATCATGAAAGAAAATCTTCAGGAACTTACCGCGCGTGGCCTGGACCAGCGTTGGCCAGTCATTCTTGGTGGAGCTGCTCTGACTCGCGCCTTTGTTGAGGATGACTTAGACGCGCTCTTCCCTGGCTCAGTTCGCTACGCAAAGGACGCCTTTGAAGGGTTGAGCCTCATGGACACCTTCATGGGTATCAAAAATGGTGACGAATCCGCGGTACTTCCTGAGTTGCGCAAGCGTCGAGTGAAGAAACTTGACGAGTCAATCGCAGATGACGTCATTGATACCGTGCGCAGTGATGTTGCTGATGACAACTCCATCCCAACCCCACCCTTCTGGGGCAGCCGCGTCATCAAGGGCATTGCACTTGCTGACTACGTGGACATGCTCGATGAACGAGCGCTCTTCATGGGCCAATGGGGTCTCAAGGGTGGCAAGGGCGCCTACGAAGAAATGGTCGAGAATGAAGGTCGACCACGCCTACGTATGCTTTTGAATGAAGCCCAAGCACATGGCTGGCTAGAGGCAGCTGTCGTGTACGGATACTTCCCTTGCTACAGCGAAGGCAATGATCTGGTCATTTTGCATCACGAGGGTGAACTCGCCGGAACGGAACGCACTCGTTTTAGCTTCCCACGCCAGAGTCGGGATCGCCGCCTGTGCCTATCTGACTTCTTCACGAGCAAGGAATCCGGAAAGACCGACGTCGTGGCATTCCACGTGGTCACAATGGGAAATGCAGTCAGCGTTGCAGCCAATGAACTCTTTGCGCGAGATGCGTACCGCGAGTACCTCGAACTTCATGGTTTGTCAGTCCAACTCACTGAAGCACTTGCCGAACACTGGCATGGTCGCATTCGTGAAGAGCTTGGCTTTGGCGGCGAAGACTCACCTGACCTGGACAAGATCTTGGACCAGGGTTACCGAGGTTCTCGATACTCATTTGGTTATCCAGCCTGCCCAGACTTGGAAGACCAAGTCCAACTTTGCGAATTGCTAGAGCCGCAGCGCATCGGTGTGAATTTGTCTGACGAATTCCAACTACATCCGGAACAGTCAACCTCAGCGATTATCGTCCATCATCCTGAAGCGAAATACTTCAATGCCCGCTAGTCGACCGACCGTCTCCTTTGAGTTCTTCCCGCCCAAAGATGCAGCAGGCGAGGAGCAGCTGTGGACAGCAATATCAGGTTTAGCCGAATTTGCGCCTGATTTTGTTTCGGTCACCTATGGAGCAGGCGGCTCAACCCGTGATCGAACAATCGCTATTGCCTGTGAAATCTTTGAACGCACTGGCTACCGAACCATCGCGCATTTGACCTGCGTTGGTTCAACCAAAGACGAACTTATCGAGATTCTTCACCAATACAAGCGTGCAAATATTCACGACATTCTTGCTCTGCGTGGAGATCCAGTAGGTGGCCCCACTGCTGAATGGACTGCTACCCCATCCGGCTTGAACCACGCAGATGAGCTAGTTGATCTTGCCACCTCAATCGGTGGATTCAATATTGGTGTAGCAGCGTTCCCAGACGTTCATCCTGCATCACGCGGCAACTTCGATCAGGACATTGAGGTTCTGCTGCGCAAAGAGGCACTTGGAGCCACTTTTGCCATCACACAATTCGTGTTTGATAGCGCTCGTTATGCTGCGCTAATCGAAGCACTGGCTAAGCGTGGTTCACAGCTGGTTGTGCACCCTGGCATTATGGCCGTGACGAGTTACCGACAAATAACTCGCATGTTGGAACTGAGCGGTGGCAGCATGCCAGCCAAGTACCTTGATCAATTTGAGAGTCTGAAAGATGACATTGAAGGCACCAAGGAACTGGGCATTGAAATTGCGACGCAAATCTGCCATGAGGTTCACAGTGCCGGCGCACAAGGCTTCCATTTCTACACACTCAACAACTCAACTGCGACTGCACAAGTAGTTGCCAATCTCTCTACGCTGCTTTCCTAAAGTCGCGCAACCATTCCGAAGGGAATAACCATGCCTCGCCCCAGTTTGAACCTGGAACTTAATGGCACAAACGTCATTGAAGAATCCGAACGACATGGCAAGCCACGCAGCCTGTTTTGGCCCTGGTGTGGGGCGAATGTGTCATTACTCGCGCTGTCTTACGGTTCGTTCTTCTTGGGCTACGGCATCTCGTTCATTCAGGCAACGATTGCCGTGCTCATCGGCACAGTGCTGTCATTTCTCCTCGTGGGTTTCAGTTCACTGGCCGGCAAGAAGTCCAATGCTCCAACCATGGTTCTTTCCCGAGCAGCATTCGGTGTTAAGGGCAACATCGTCCCTGGTCTGCTTTCGTATCTCACATTTGTCGGCTGGGAAACAGTCCTCGTATCGCTGGCCACACTTGCGACTGGCACCGTGTTTAATCGAGTGGGACATGTCAGCCACAATGCGGCTCTCTTGCTTGGCTTTGCAGTCTCAGTATCGCTCACCGTGCTCGGTGGCATTCTTGGCTTTGACGTAATCATGCGACTACAAAAATGGCTGACAGTAGTCACCATCCTGATGACCATTGGCTACATCGGACTCACATTCCACGAAGTCAACTGGTCTGCTGTCTCCGCAGTGCCTCCTGGCACCATGCAAAGTGTCATCGGCGCCATCATCTTCGCGGTCACTGGCATTGGTCTTGGCTGGGTGAATTGTGCTGCCGACTACTCTCGATATTTACCCCGTAACTCCTCAAGTTCGGGCGTAATCGGGTGGACCGTTTTTGGATCTTCAGTAGTCCCCGTTGTTCTCGTAAGTTACGGCGCACTACTGGCAGGAAGTAGTAAACAACTCTCAGACAGCATCGCCATGGATCCAATCGGAGCGTTAACAGCCTTACTTCCAAGCTGGTACTTGATTCCGTTCGCCATCGTCGCTGTCCTTGGTTTGATTGGTGGTGCGATTCTGGACTTGTATTCTTCCGGTCTTGCGCTCATCTCCATCGGGCTGCCAGTCCGGCGTCACGTGGCCGCTGGTATCGATGCCTGCATCATGCTTGCGGGAACTGTTTACATCGTCTGGTTCGCCAATGATTTCTCGGTACCCTTCCAAGGTTTTCTCATCACACTCGGCGTGCCGCTGGCAGCATGGTCGGCCATTTTTGTTGCAGATGTGACGATGCGCAAGCACGACTACGCCGAATCAGACCTCTTTAGACCGACAGGTCGATACGGAGATTGGAACCATCGCTCACTCGCCATCCTGGCCGTCGGCACAGTTGTGGGTTGGGGTTTTGTCACCAACACATTTGCGTCCTGGTTGGGCTGGCAGGGTTACTTTATTGGTGCCATCGGGGGCAAACAGGGACCTTGGGCGTACTCCAACGTAGGCGTCATCTTTGCACTCGCAATTGGTTACTTTGGCCACTTAATTTTCGGGCGAAAGCGAATAAGACAACAAGAATCCTTGTAGTCCACGACGGATCTACTCCGCTAGTTTTACTGCAACAATGAAAGTAACGAAAGGTTACTCGTGGCGCCACGCAATCTGATCAATCTGGAAAATGTCTCACTCACATACGGCAAAGGTCCAGTGCTCGACTCGGTGTCCCTTGGTCTTGCTCAAAGTGCTCGTATCGGCATTGTTGGTCGCAATGGAGGCGGAAAGTCTTCGCTCATCCGCGTGATGTCTGGTGTCGAGGAGCCAAACAGTGGACGTGTTTCGCAGGCAAATGACATTGCGGTCGGCGTACTGAAACAGATTGATACTCCAGACCCGAAGTCAACTGTTCGTGATGTTGTTCTGGGAGATCAGGCTGACCATGAATGGGCAACTAATGCGCTAGCGCGCGATGTGCTCACTGGCCTCTTTGGTGGCTTTGCCGAAGAACTGCTTGAGCGCCCGATGGGTCCTCTCTCAGGTGGGGAAAAACGTCGAGTGGCGTTAGCAAAATTGCTGATCAGCGAACTTGATGTGCTACTGCTCGATGAGCCTACAAACCACCTTGATGTGGAAGCAGTCACATGGCTCGCTGAGCATCTCAAGTCTCGTCGCAACCTTGCCCTAGCCGTCGTGACACATGACCGCTGGTTCCTGGATGAGGTCAGCGACCGCACATGGGAGGTAGTTAACGGGCAGGTTGAAGAATATGACGGCGGCTACTCTGCCTATGTTCTTTCCAAAGCTGAGCGAATGCGTCAATCTGGCGTTGAGGAGCAGAAGCGAAACAACCTGATTCGCAAGGAATTGGCCTGGCTCCGTAGAGGTGCTCCTGCTCGAACGACCAAGCCTAAGTTTCGAGTTGACGCTGCAAACGAACTGATTAGCAATGAACCACCGCCACGCGACAACGTTGAACTGCTCGCCTTTGCCAATGCTCGACTCGGTAAGACAGTCTTCGAATTCAACGATGCCGACATCACTGTGGGTCAGAGGCTACTGATTAAGCACCTCACATGGAATATTGGCCCAGGTGACCGCATTGGCATCGCAGGTGTCAACGGTGCAGGTAAGACAACGTTGCTCAAGGTACTCACTGAACAACTCAAACTTTCAGCTGGAAAACTTGTCATCGGCACGACGGTAAAGCCGGCTTTCTTGTCTCAGCACCTCGAAGAACTCAATCCCAATTGGCGAGTCCTTGAAGCAGTCGAACAAGTCTCGAGCCATGTCGAAATTGGCAAAAGTAAGTCACTCAGCGCGTCACAACTGTGCGAGCGCCTCGGCTTTTCGACGGAATCGCAGTGGACTCCTGTCCGTGACCTCTCGGGCGGTGAGCGTCGCAGACTTCAGCTCACTCGCCTCTTGATGGGTGGACCTAACGTGCTCATTCTGGATGAGCCTACAAATGACTTTGATGTCGAGACTCTTGCTGCTCTCGAGGACCTGCTCGATAGCTTCGCTGGAACATTACTCGTGGTTTCCCACGATCGATACTTCCTCGAACGCACCTGCGACTTATTTGTTGGCGTCATGGGCGATGGTTCAGTTCGCAACTTACCTCGCGGCATTGAGCAGTACTTGGAACTGCGTCAGGGACAGTCCGCGTCACACTTCTCTACAGAATCAGGCAGCGGCGAATCTAAAGCCTCTGTAGCGACGCTGAGCGCTGCTATGCGCCGAGACTTGTCCAAAGAACTGTCCAAGGTAGAACGCGCCATTGAGCGCCTTGACAAGCAAATTTCGGCCTTGCACACAGACATGGAGCAATCGGCAACCGATTTTGCTCGTATCGCGCAGCTCGATGCTCAACTTCGACCACTAGTTGCGGAAAAAGACGCACTCGAAGACAAGTGGCTCGAAATCAGCGATCAACTCGCCTAACTCACGCCTATGGGTGAGTCTGGCGTTCTAGCACCAACTCGACAATCGCTGCAGTGACAGTCGCCAAGTCATCCGAGCCATCGACTCGAAGCGCAGGATTTTCTGGCGCTTCATAATCCTGACCGGCACCAGTCATGTTGGCCACGAGATTCTGGCGGGCACGTTCATAAAGGCCCTTCACATCACGAGATTCGCAGACTTCAAGTGGTGTATCCACAAAGACTTCGTAGAAATCGGTCTCTTTGAACAATTCCCTAGCAGCATCGC
>Ga0304729_1002281_pt1 | contig 11678 bp, 11 predicted proteins | sample C_131016_MF_Meta_FD_190475 | JGI IMG/M metagenome (GOLD analysis project Ga0304729, IMG submission 190475) | Freshwater microbial communities from Lake Croche, Canada to study carbon cycling - C_131016_MF_MetaG (v2) (version 2) | ecosystem: Environmental > Aquatic > Freshwater > Lake | place... | reverse complement strand
TCCTGGAGAATTTAGGCAATTGTTGAACACATACTTAAGCAAAATCAAGGCACACAGGATAGTTTTGTGGGTTTTAGGCGGCTTGATTGCACTTCAGTCTTTCTCGTCCTTAGCCTCCATCGCCGGCGGCCTGGGCCTTGGCTCACCATTAGAAACGTCATATGGAGAGATAATCTCTAGTTCGGTCGTCTTAATGGTTGCTGCCGTCCATGGTTACCTAGGTCTGGTCTTGTCCAAGCAGATCAAGGACCTAACCCCCTCTCTAACAGCCACAAACTAGGCAATATTAGGACTTGCACACAAGGGCTTAAGACCCCTAAACTTGTGTGGTTGCCCGAAATATTTGGGTATTCAGTGTGGCCATTTAACTAGGGCCCAAATCTAAATTTTATTCACGGAGGAAAAGCATGTCTGCTTACTGCCAGGTCACCGAGACCCGTCCGCAGTTTGGACACCATGTTTCGCACGCTCAGAACAAGACCAAGCGTCGTTTCAATCCAAACATTCAGAAGCGTACCTACTTCGTACCTTCCCTTAAGCGCAACGTGACCATAAACCTTTCAGCTAGAGGCATCAAGGTTATTGATGTCCGTGGCATTGAGTCTGTAGTTGCTGAACTTGTCGCCCGTGGCGAGAAGATCTAAGGAATAGGTCATGGCTAAAAAAGACAAAGACATCCGTCCAATCATCAAGATGAAGTCGACTGCCGGTACCGGTTTTACTTACGTAACTCGTAAGAACCGTCGTAACGATCCAGACCGTATGGTTCTGAAGAAGTATGACCCAGTTGTTCGTAAACACGTTGAATTCCGCGAGGAGCGCTAAAAATGGCTAAGAAAAGTAAGATTGCACGCAACGAACAACGTAAGTTGGTTGTTGCTCGCTACGCAGACAAGCGTGCCGCACTAAAGAAGGCTTTGGTTGACCCTAACTCAACAGACGAGCAGCGCGAAGCAGCACGTCTGGGCCTACAGAAGCTTCCACGTAACGCATCACCAACTCGCGTGCGTAGCCGCGACGCCATTGATGGTCGTCCACGTGGCGTTCTAAGCAAGTTCGGTGTCTCTCGTGTTCGCTTCCGCGACATGGCTCACAAGGGCGAGCTACCTGGTATCACCAAGTCTTCTTGGTAATAAACCACTAGATCTATAAGGCTTTCCACTGTGAAAACAGTGGAATTTCTTGTTTTAACCAGTGTTTATAAGGGTTTTAGCCCGAAAAGCAATTTGTTCGTTATCCTCAACACGCCGAGACCCTAATAAACACGCGGTATGTAGGCGTATAAGGTGAAATGGACATCCCGTCAAGCACTTTGAACGTCCAGGAGGACCAAATGTCAGCACTAAACAAGAGCGAGCTCGTAGCCGCTATCGCAAGCCAGACCGGCGAAACTCAGGCAGCAGTTAACCGTATGGTTGACAGCTTCTTCGAGACCATCGCTTCAACAGTTGCCAAGGGTGGCAAAGTAACCATCCCTGGTTGGTTGTCAGTTGAGAAGGGTCACCGCGCTGCTCGTCAGGGCCGTAACCCACAGACTGGTGCAACTATCCAGATTGCTGCTACAAACACCGTAAAGGTTTCTGCAGGAAGCAAGCTAAAGCAAGCCGTTAAGTAGTAACTGCTTACACAAGCAAACGACGCATTTCGGTGCGTCGTTTTGCTTTAACCTAGGCTTAGAGGATGCAGAAAAGCAATAACAATTTATTCAAAGTTATTGCGTTACTCATACTCGGATCTTCGGTTGGCTTGATTCTTGGAATGTTTATTGGTGGTGCTGCAGCTCCAAGTTCACTAGGAGACACTGGACCTTTTCTTCGCTGGGCTCCGCCTGCACTAAAAGGAATTGTTGATTTAACTCAAGGCATCAGCATCGGAACTCTTATCTTTACTGCTTTTGCTTTAACCCCAAAAACTAAAGCCTTTAGTAAAGGGATTGGCTTAGCCGCGGTTGCATCCGCTATCTGGGCTTTAGCAGGGACTGCTTACCTCCTTGTTACATACATGGCTATCTCAGGTTCTAACTTTTCTTTTGGTAAAACTTTCGCTGATCAGTTCTATATATTCCTAACTGAAATAGAAGCCGGTAAGTTACTTGCGCTAAACGCTATTGCTGCTTTTGCACTTTCTTTGATCGCTTTGTTTATTAGAAAGCATCTGGGGCTCTTAGTCGCTGTTGTTCTAGGCTTGGCTTCACTTATCCCGCCTGCCTTCAGTGGTCACTCAGCTGGTTCAGCCAGCCACGGCTTAACTGTTAACTCAATTGGATTACACCTGCTCGGTATTTGTATTTGGGTTGGCGGTTTAGTTGCATTATCTTTCACATACAAATCAGACCAACGCCCTGAATTGGTGCATCGCTATTCAGCACTAGCCTTATTTGGCTTTGTGTTAGTCGGGCTATCCGGTGTTGCTTCGGCATGGATTCGTATAGGAACAATACAGAACCTGTTTGCAACTGGCTACGGCCAAGTAGTTGGGTTGAAGATCCTTGTTCTTATTGTCTTAGGGGCATTTGGATTTACTTATCGGGCCAAACTCATTCAGAAACTTAAAAGTGGAGCCAGTAGTTTCTGGAAACTTGTAACCCTCGAGTTTGTCTTCTTTGGGATTGCCATGGGCTTAGGAACCGCACTTGCTAGAACCCCAACCCCCTTGAACGATTACCCAACCGGGGAACTAACACCTGCAGAGATTTTGACGGGCTCTAAACTTCCTCCGGAACCTAATGCATTCAGTTGGCTAACTGCTTTCAAACCAGATCTGCTTTGGGCCCTAATCGCCATAGCGCTAGCTGGTTTTTATCTAGTGGGTGTTTATCGGCTTCGTAAGCGTGGAGACAGCTGGGCCATTAGCCGAACTATTTCATGGTTAGCCGGTATTGGTTTGCTCTTTTATATCACCAACGGATATTTCAACGTTTATGAACAGTATCTGTTCAGTGATCACATGCTCGCACACATGCTTCTAACCATGGGTGTTCCACTGTTATTAGTTCCCGGTGCTCCGGTGACTCTTTTAGCCAGAGCAGTTGTTAAGCGTCAAGACGAATCTCGTGGAGTGAGAGAGTGGGTGCTTTGGGCAGTTCATACCAAGCTCGCTCAGTTCATAGCTAACCCAATTGTTGCCGGTATTACTTTTGCCAGCTCGCTCATTGTTTTTTACTTCACCCCACTATTTGGTTGGGCAACAAGTGACCATCTGGGGCACCAGTGGATGATTGTTCACTTTGTGATTACCGGTTATCTTTTCATTCAAGCTCTGATAGGTATTGATCCTGGACCGAAACGTTTGGACTATCCGCTAAGACTCATGCTGCTTATTGCAACTTTAACTTTCCATGCATTCTTTGGTTTAGCTTTGATGAGTGGTGACACATTATTACTCCCAGAGTGGTTTGGTGCCATGGGCCGAACCTGGGGCCAGTTACCATTAGCAGATCAGCAAACTGGCGGAGCGATAGCCTGGGGCATTGGGGAATTACCAACGGCAGCACTAACTATCATTGTTGCTATTGCCTGGGCTAGAAGTGATGATCGGGATGCCCGAAGATTGGATAGAGCCAGCAATAGAAGTGGAAACAAAGATCTCGATGATTACAACGAGATGCTAAAGCGGATTAATAAGAGGAAATAGTTGTCAGAAATCAAGCTCTCCAAAGAACAGCTGGCGCTATTCGATTACATCGACCGGGACGGCCAGACCGTCTTTGTTACCGGCAAGGCCGGGACTGGTAAATCAACACTGCTGGGGTATTTAAGAGATAACACCAAGCAGTCCGTTGTGGTTTGTGCTCCAACTGGGGTGGCAGCCTATAACGTCGGTGGAATTACCATTCACTCGTTGTTCGGTTTCCCTTTTCATCCACAATCCCCATCCGAAGTCGTTAGACATCTTGGCGATAGAGCAAGAACAGTGCTCAGAGGCATAGACATGCTCATCATTGATGAGGTGTCTATGGTTTCAGCAAACCTCATGGATGCGATGGACGCGGCGCTTAGAGCAGCCAGGGGTAAACCTAAGGTTCCTTTTGGTGGTTGCAAAGTTGTCATGTTCGGAGATCCCTATCAGTTAGCCCCGGTTCCAGCTCGTGGAGCCGAATTACAACAATTACAAGATATGGATTATTTTTCGCAGTGGTTCTTCCATGCCAAAGTTTGGCAATTAGAACGAATGGAGATCTTTGAACTAGTTGAGATCTTTAGACAGAAAGATCCCGAGTTCAAAGCAATCTTGAACGCGATTCGCGTTGGCGAAGTTTCACAAGAGCTCGTCGACAAAATAAACACTGCCGGTAATCGGTTCCCACCACACGACAGCGTGATTCGTTTGGCAACAGTTAATAGCACCGTTGACACAGTCAACGCCGCGCGTTTAGCTCAATTACAAACCGAAGAGCGAATCTTTCCAAGCGCCTTCACTTTGGGTGACGCTTCTGCTTTTGGCAATGGGTTGCCAGCAGAAGGTAATTTGCATCTTAAGGTTGGTGCTCAGGTTATGTTTTTAAAAAACGATGATCAGAAACCAGTAAAGAATTCTGATGGGGTTATCAACTGGCGTTGGGTTAATGGCACCATCGGTAAGGTAATTAGTTTTGGTGAAGGTCATCAGGTTTTAGTTGAAGCCGATAATGAGATTCACACGGTTGGAACGAGCACCTGGCAAAAGGTTAGATACCTTATTGAAGAAGAATTCAATGAGACAACCGGCAAGTTCGATGAAAAGGTTGTTCCTGAGGTTTTAGCTGAATACAAGCAAATACCTTTGCGTTTAGCTTGGGCGGTTACCGTTCATAAATCCCAAGGTCAGACCTACGATGAGGTAATCATAGACATGGGCTCTGGTGCGTTCTCCTCCGGTCACACCTATGTTGCTCTGTCTAGAGTGAGATCACTTGAAGGACTCTATCTAACTAGACCAATCAGAATGAAAGACATTCAGGTTGATCCCGCAGTTATTGAATTCATGGGGGCAGCCAAGCCACCTATCTATGAAGATCCGCTAGGAATTTAGCCACCAGTTAATCGGGTGCTCCAAGCGCATCCCCCACCAAGACTCTTTATGGCCTGTTCCAGGGAATATTTCTGCTTTGTAATTGAGGTCACGTTTCCAGCCTGCTTTATCCATAGCCTCAACAAAGTTGTAGTGCCAGGAAGCAAACTCGGCATCCAATTCTTCAGTGCCAACATCGCTATAGATTTTCACTGATCCAACCGGAGGCAGTCCTTCCACCAGAAGATCAATCAGCTCTTGATAGCCCAAAGGCCAAGCGGTTGATAAACCTAGGGCAGCTCCAAATACTTCTGGGTGTCTTGAAACGCCATAGATAACAGCAAGACCACCGAGAGAAGCACCAATTTGAGCGGTTCGCTTTGGATCTAATTTCAAACCATAACGCTTAGCTAGTTCAGGGACCAGGCGAAGAGCAAGCATGTCTTGATATTCATTAGCTGTGTATTTCTGAGTCGACGGTGTTCTGATTGCACCTAACTTAGAAACCATGTGTGGTCGTGGTTTCAAAATATCTTCTGGGGCTAGTTCTGCCATACGTAAAGAGTCATCAAAGCGGTAAACAGCAGCAATAATTGGGAGCTTGCCGTTGTTAGCAACAATTCTTCCCTGAGCAATAGCTTCAGGAACTCCCCAATTCTGGTGATTCCAGGTTTCACTGATATCTAATAAGAAGTTAGCCCCGTCATGAGCAATCAACAGGGGTGTCTTGGCATCGTGATCTTTAGGAACCCAAACATCGATTCTTCGATTTTCAAAAACGAAATTAGTCAATGTTCCGTTAGCTAGTTCTCTTTCAGAGCTGACCGAGTGAACAGTATTACTGCCAACTAAACCTGGCTTCTTAGCTTTAGCTAAATGCAGTTCACGCATGCCTAGCCAGAACGGAAAAACAAAAGCGATAGCAGAAATAAAACCGGCTAAGACAAACCAGGCAACATGCTTCATGCCTATCTTCTTGGATTCAATAATCATGAAGGGAACTGCTGCAAATGCAGTTAGCAGTAGATCACAGGCAACAACATAATCAGCGGAGTTACCAAACCAAGAGCCGAAGAAGTCTTCACCTCGAAGGATAGCAATTGTGTTGAAATACCATGCGGTTAATAGACCAGTGGCCGCTATCGCGAAGTAATAGGTTGCTCTTCTGTTCATCAATTTTCTTTCCGAGGTAAATAACTTAGACTGGGGAGTATATGAAGCCTCTAAGTAATTTTGTCATTCGCCATAGCAAACTAGCCCTGTTTGGGTTTATCGGTTTAGTGTTGTTCTCGCTATTTGGAGGCTTGCAAGCCTTCGGTAACCTCAAGGGTGGCGGTTATAACGACCCTGGTTCCCAATCAACCAAAGTGACTCAAATCCTGAGTTCTAGCTTCAGTCAGACCGATCCTGATGCGGTGTTGGTTGCAGACATGGGTCGCAGCGTTGATGATGTTCAGTCATCGAATAACGCAGATTTGATCACCCAAGAGCTATTGAGCTTCAAGGGGGTCAAAGCAGTTACCTCTTATTACACCCTAGGCAGACCCGCAACTCTTAGATCAACTGACGGAACCGCTGTTTATATGTTTGTTCAGTTTACCCCTGATGCAAAATCAGCGGAGCTGGCTAAAGCAATGCAGGACCAGCTCGGCGGTAACCACTTTGGTGCAACTATTTATGTTGCTGGTTGGGCTCCGATTACCAGCGAGATTAACCACATCATTGAAGGCGATCTAGTCAGAGCAGAATCGGTTGCTGTTCCAATCACATTGCTGCTGATGATTTTTGTCTTTGGATCTGTTGTTGCAGCAGGTCTGCCACTGATGATTGCGGGGCTAACCATTCTTGGTTCCTTCTTCTTTGTTTGGCTTTCATCACTTTTTACAGACACCTCAACATTCTCGGTGAACATCATTACCGGTTTAGGTTTAGGTCTTGGTATCGACTATGCACTGCTAATGGTGAACCGGTTCCGTGAAGAAAGACACAAGAATCTATCTGTTGAACAGTCAGTTGAGAACACCATGCTCAGCGCAGGAAGAACGGTATTTTTCTCAGGGGTCACAGTTGCTCTGGTGATGCTGGCACTTAACTTCTTCCCCCAATATTTCCTAAAGTCTTTCGCTCTAGCCGGTTGTGTTTCTGTTGCTATCGCAGTTGCAGCAGCGCTCATAGCGCTGCCAGCGTTCCTGAACATTCTTGGTGACAAAGTCAATACCTGGCCGTTATTCAAACACCGCGCCCCTAAAGATGTTGGCGGCTGGACCAGGTTGGCCCGCTTCGTCATGAGGAGACCGGTTGCGGTATTACTGCTTGTTCTAGTGGGCTTAGGTTCGCTAACCGCACTGGGTATGAATGTGAAGCTAGGTCAGGTTGATGACCGAATCCTGCCAACAAGTAATCGGGTTGTGTTAGCTACCAATGAGATTAGAACTAGGTTCGATGGTCGCGAAGGCTCACCGATTGAAGTGCTTGTTCCAAAGAGCTCAACAACACAAATTACAAACTTTGCTGAACTGCTATCGAAGCAAACTCACATCAGCAGAGTTGAAACCAGCGATGGTTTCTATGTGAAGGGGGTCATGGTTACGGCATTTGCCAGGCCTTCGATGATTACCCCTGAATACACCAGAGTTATCGCCATAGCCGATGTTGAACCTAGAAGCCCAGCTGGTGAAGCGCTAACCAAGCAGGTTAGATCACTAAACAGTGAGGTGCTGGTCGGTGGTTCAAGTGCTATGTATACAGACGCCCTTGCGGGGATCCTGAACAATTTACCTTGGGCGGTTCTTTGGATTGTGATCACAACAACGATTCTGTTGTTCTTGTTCACCGGATCACTTCTGTTACCAATCAAAGCTGTTTTGTTGAACTTCATCTCATTATTTGCAACCATGGGTTTCTTAGTTTGGGTTTTCATGAACGGCAACTTGAAATGGCTGATTGGTGATTTTGCAACAACCGGAACAATCGATTCATCATCGCTGGTTTTAGTTGCAGTTATTAGTTTTGGTTTATCTATGGACTACGAACTATTCTTGCTTTCCAGAATCAAAGAACAGCACGATGCTGGTTTAAATACAACCGATTCTGTTGCAATCGGCTTACAAAGATCCGGTCGCATCATCACAACCGCTGCTCTAGTTCTAGCAGTTTCATTCTTTGCTTTTGCTTCCAGCGGAGTTTCCATCATGAAGATGCTAGGTCTTGGTATTGGTTTTGCGGTATTACTTGATGCAACAGTGATTAGAGCACTACTGGTGCCAGCTCTAATGAGATTGTTCGGTAATGCCAACTGGTATGCGCCTAAATGGATGAAGTGGATTCAACGCAAGGTTGGTCTAGAGCACTAGTCTTTCTGCAAAGACTTCTTCAGACGCTCGGCAAGCTTTCCGCTTAATCGTAAATACTCTAAAAGCTCAGCCTCTGTGAAAACGGAAAATAGCTCAGACATCTTCTTCTCGTGCTTAGGCATCATTTGCTTAGCTAGAGCATCGGTCTTAGGTGTTACCGAGATCAAATAAACTCGCTTATCGTGCGGTCCAACCTGTCTTGACACTAAACCTTGTTTTTCCAAAGAGTCAACCAGACGGGTAATGGCCCTAGGAGTCACATCCAACAGATCAGCCGCCTCACCCATGGTTAAGGTTTTGTGTCTTACCAGAACCGCTATCAACATAAGTTGAGGGGCGGAGCCATGCCACTCGGTTTCAATATTGCGTTCTAACCATCTTGAGAACAGGTGCCCGATACGAAGCGTTGAGGCAGCCCCAAGCGGTCCCCTTTTATTCTTGGGGACTTTACTTAGTGCCTCGGCCTCACCCTCGAAGACTCTTTTAATCTTCTCTGGCGGGCTAATTCGACCGTCTTTATCGCGCATAGGTTCTATTTTGCCTTACCCACTCAAAGACAAGTAACCTTTACCTTATGTTGATGTCAGATAGAGATATAAGAGCCCAAATCGAACTAGGTCGTATTGGCCTAGACCCGCTAGAGATGGACCTATTGCAACCTTCGAGTATGGATGTTCGACTAGACCGTTTCTTCAGGCTCTTTGACAATCACAAATACGCATTCATTGACCCAGCTGAATCACAACCGGATCTAACCCGCTTAGTTGAAGTCAAATCAGATGAAGCCTTCATATTGCACCCAGGTGAATTTGTTTTAGGTTCAACCTTTGAATTCGTTTCACTGCCTGATGACATTGCAGCAAGGTTGGAAGGTAAATCATCATTGGGAAGACTGGGTCTCCTAACTCACTCAACAGCAGGCTTTGTTGACCCTGGTTTCCAAGGTCACGTAACCCTTGAACTATCTAACGTTGCAACCTTGCCAATCAAACTATGGCCAGGCATGAAGATCGGTCAGCTCTGTTTCTTCCAGCTATCAAGCCCATCTGAAACCCCGTATGGTTCAGCTAAATACAACAGCAGATACCAAGGTCAGCGCGGCCCAACCGCTTCAAGATCACACATCAACTTCTACCAAACAGACGTTGGTAACGAACCGCTAGAGCAAAGCGAATAGAACTTAAAAGTAAATGGCCCGTCATTAGACGGGCCATTCCTCTTTAACCTTTATTCAATAACTTTAGGATTTGAATCAACGCGGAGAAGTAACACTAGTCCAACTACCAAGATAATCAGTAGCCCCCAGATTCCCCAGATAGTTGCGTTCTTCACGCCTAGGAAAGTGTGCGCAATTGTGATTGAAGCTGCCCACATCGTTCCGCTCAAGAAACTAACCGCTCTTCCAGTGAATTGGTAGAGACCGAAGATCTCACCTTCTCTTCCGTTTGGACTAAATCTTGCTACGAATGTTCTCGCTGAAGCTTGAGCAGGGCCAACGAAGAGGCAAAGTAATAACCCAAAAATCCAGTAAGTTGTTTTGCCTCCAGAGGCGAAGAAGAACACTCCGCTTCCTGAAATTATTAATCCAATGAGTGAAGCGGCTATCACATTGCGGCTACCCACTCGGTCATCAATGCGACCACCGATTGCGGCACCAAGTGCAGAAACTAAGTTTGCTGCGATACCGAACATGATTATGTCTTTAGTTTCAAAACAGAAAGCGAGAGACCCGAGAACAGCACCAAAGGTAAATACACCAGCGAGACCGTCTCTAAAGATTGCGCTCGAGATTAGGAACTTTAATGTTTCAGGTGCTTGATTACGCAGTGTCTTCAGCTGGTTACCAATCGCTTTATACGATTCGATAATTGAAACTTTCTTCGCAGTGGCTTTAGCTTCAATTTCTGGAACGAAAAGCATCAAGGGAATTGAGAACAGCAACATCCAAACGCCGGAGAGAACAAAGACGAAGCGGATTGGAATCTGATCTTCAGTCGGTAAACCAAAGAGCGGGCTGTCAGTTTGGATAAATCCATACAAAGTAATTATGAGAAGTAAGATTCCACCGACGTAACCAAGACCCCAGGCGTAGCCTGAAACTCTTCCGATGTTCTTGCTTGTAGTCACCTGTTTCAACATCGCGTAGTAGTTAATAAAAGCTGATTCTTGGACAACAGAACCGATTCCATATATAACCAACCCAGCTAGAACATATTCAGGTTTAGGTTGTATGAAGAAAGCAGCGAACATAAGCGCTACCAAAATGTATGTGTTGGTTAGTAGCCAGAATTTACGCTTGCCATGGTCATCACTTCGTCGGCCCAATACAGGGGCTATCAGAGCTAAGGCAATTCCGGAGATAGTCGTAGTCCAGCCCAATTGGGTATCAAAATTGCTCGTTACATCGGGGTTTGTGCAGCTAGCGGCAACCGCCCCCGCCGCCGACGCAAGGAAGATCGGAAAAATGAAGGTCTGCATGATGGTTGGGAAAGGCTGTTCAGCCCAGTCCCACAGCATCCAGGCCCAGGTAGCGTGTTTAGAGATTGGTTTAGTAGTTGTCATAGTGCCTAGTTTGGCGGTGATTGGCGCATCTTTTGTGATTTCGGGGGCAAGGTTTCGCAACAATTAGCCGTGAGCGAACTTGAGCCGACTACTGTCAAGTTTTTCTTGACTTTAGGAGTGGTAATTGTAAACTTGAGTCAAGAAGGCTCAACTTTGGGCCTTAGAAACAGCGGTTGCGGCCCAGTAGGGGCGGATCATAAACAAGGAGAACAAAGAATATGGCACGTGCAGTAGGTATTGACCTAGGAACCACCAACAGCGCAGTTAGCGTACTTGAAGGTGGAGAGCCTAGCGTTATCTCGAACGCAGAAGGATTCCGCACTACCCCGTCGGTAGTTGCATTCACTAAAGATGGTGAGGTGCTTGTTGGTGAAACAGCTAAGCGTCAAGCCGTTACTAACGTAGACAGAACTATTGCTTCTGTTAAGCGTCACATGGGCACCGCTTGGACCTTTGATGTTGATGGTAAGAAATACACGCCACAGGAGATCTCAGCTCGTATCTTGATGAAGCTAAAGCGAGATGCAGAAACCTATCTAGGTGAAGCAGTAACAGACGCTGTTATTACAGTTCCTGCATACTTCAATGACGCAGAGCGTCAAGCAACCAAAGAAGCTGGTGAGATCGCAGGTCTAAACGTTCTACGCATCATCAACGAACCAACTGCAGCAGCTCTTGCATATGGTTTGGACAAGGGTAAAGAGGATGAACTGATTCTGGTATTCGACCTAGGTGGTGGAACCTTCGACGTTTCACTTCTTGAAGTTGGTAAAG
>Ga0304729_1002275_pt1 | contig 11697 bp, 10 predicted proteins | sample C_131016_MF_Meta_FD_190475 | JGI IMG/M metagenome (GOLD analysis project Ga0304729, IMG submission 190475) | Freshwater microbial communities from Lake Croche, Canada to study carbon cycling - C_131016_MF_MetaG (v2) (version 2) | ecosystem: Environmental > Aquatic > Freshwater > Lake | place... | reverse complement strand
GGACATACATTGCCGTTAGATCATTCGTCCAGACTGTTGCCGACGCATTGCCGACGTGAAGATCGATAACAATTTTGACCTGCTTCTCATTCATTACAACTAAGTCTCGACTTTCTGCGGGGGCGCTGGCCTGGCACACCATCACACCGTTAAGTGAAACATCAATGTTCAGACCATCCATCACAGCATCTACGGTTCCGACCGCAGCAAGAACTCTTCCCCAATTGGCATCCTCGCCATGAATTGCGCATTTCAAAAGATTATTGCGCGCGCAGGCACGTCCAATCGCCACTGCATCTTCTTCGGTTGCGGCACCAATTACAGATATCTGAATGATCTTTGAATGGCCTTCAGCATCGGCGATTAGTTGATAAGAGAGATCAGAGCAACACTGCGTGAGAAGCCCTTCTAGATCTTGGTCAGAGAGACTAATTCCACTTGCTCCGGAAGCCATGAGAAGAACGGTGTCATTTGTGGAAGTACAACCATCAGAGTCAATTCGGTTGTAGGTGCGTTCTACGACCTTCTCAAATATCTTCTTCGCTTGAACGGGTTCAACCACCGCGTCGGTAAGTACAACGGAAAGCATCGTAGCGAGGGAGGGAGCGAGCATTCCGGCGCCCTTAGCGACGCCAAACACCGTGACCCCATTTATGGATGAGCTATGGAATTTTGGATGGGAATCAGTGGTCATGATTCCTTCGGCAAGTGCAATTCCAGAGTCTGTTGTAAGTCCGGCGACAGCACTATCAACTCCACTGAGGAGTTGAGTCATCGGCAGGCGAATCCCAATCATGCCCGTAGAGGCGACTACTACGTCTGATGAAGAGATCCCTAAAACATCAGCTGTGTGTTCAGCAGTCATATGAGTATCAGCAAAGCCATCCGGACCGGTACACGCATTCGCACCACCACTATTAAGAATTGCGGCATTCACCTGCAAGTCCTGTACGACCTGGCGGCTCCAGGTAACAGGAGCGGCTTCCACCTTATTGGTCGTAAAAACAGCGGTGCCAAAGAGTTGTGGGCCATCGTTGACTATTAACGTGAGATCTTTGGCGCCAGTAGATTTTATTCCCGCCGCTACTCCTGCTCCTCTAAAACCTTGAGGGAGCTGCATCGTTACTTCACTCCCAAGTTTTTGAGACCGGTGGTTTCCGGAAGCGCCAACATGATGTTCGCATTATGAATTGCCTGCGCAGCTGCGCCCTTACCTAAGTTGTCGATGGCGCATGAGACAACTAGGCGATGGGTGTGCTGATCAATAGCTACTTGAATGTGCGCATGGTTAGTACCGAGGACTGACGAGGTTGAAGGCATCTGACCTTCAGGGAGTATGTGAACGAAGTCAGATTGTGCAAAATAATTAATATAAGTCTCACGCATTTGCTTAAGGGTTATGTCTTTACGTAGCTTGGCAGTCACAGTAGCCAAGATTCCGCGTGGCATCGGAGCCAAGATTGGTGTGAACGAAATCTTCACTTCTTCACCAGCAACAGTTGAGAGCGTCTCTTCAATTTCTGGCGTGTGCTGATGGATTCCACCAAACTTATAAGAAGAGAGGTTATTCATTACCTCGCTACCCAATAAGTTCACTTTCGCAGCACGTCCTGCGCCAGTAGTTCCAGATGCTGCTACAACGACGACATCCGAAGCTTCGATGGTATGTGCAGCCAGAGCGGGTGATACCGCGAGTGCGATAGCAGTGGCATAACAACCAGGATTTGCAACTCTAGAAGAGGCGGCGATCTGTGACTTATGGGCCGGGCTATCGGGGAGGCCATATGCCCATGTTCCAGCGTGCGCTCCCCCGTAATACTTCTCCCACGAGGCGGAACTGTGCAATCTAAAATCTGCACCTAGATCAACAATCCTTATTTGAGGTGAGATTTCTGCGATGAGTTTGGCTGACTCTCCGTGTGGAAGTGCGATGAAGAGCAGATCGCAAGCGCTTGCGGCTTGAACACTAGTGCTGTGAAAACTTTGACCTGCATATGGTGTGAGCGACGGGTGGATCGAAGTAATTTGCTCGCCTGCATTGGAGCCAGCAGAAATGTATGTCACTTCAAATTCAGGATGTTCGAGGAGTAGGCGTAAGAGTTCGCCGCCCGCATATCCGCTTGCACCAATAACACCGGTTGAAATCGTCATGGGTGAACTATACATGGATATTTATACAGATGGGTGCATATCTATGCAGATTACGAACGGACGGTGGCTCCACACTGGGCAGCAGCGCTGGCCGCAGCCGCTTCTCGATATCCAGATACTTCATCAGCAGTCAATGTTCGATCAGGAGCTCTAAAGACCATGGAGTAAGCGAGTGAGATATTTCCATCTTCAAGCTTGTCGTATCGATCAAAGAGCGTGATGGATTCGAGCAAATCGCCCGCTCCTTCACGGAGAGCTGCTTCAACGGAGAAGGCAGAAACGTTGCTCTTCACAACGACTGCTATATCTTGCACAGCTGCCGGCATGGTGAGCAGAGTCGAGGCGCTGAGAGGTGGCTGATAATCAAGCGCGGAAAGAGCAACCACAAATGCAACGCTCCGAGCAGGGAGTCCTAGCGCTGTACATGCCCGAGGATGAAGTTCGCCAGCGTGCGCGACTGCTTTACCGTTCACTTGGAGTTCAGCGCAACGTCCCGGATGCCACGGAGCAAAATCAGAACTCGTGATGCTCCAACTATTACCCGTCTGTTCGATGATACGAATGGCGTAACCAATTGCATCATTCCAATCTGCGATCCGGCCCTTATTCTTCCAACCATCTGGATTGATCTTTCCGGTAATCACTCCCCCGACATGTAATGGCTGAGCTGGCACGCCGTCGTAAATCTTCTTTAATTGTGCGGGAGTTGGCTTCTGTGACGTCGAGATAGCGTCTTGATTCTCTAGTGGTACGGTGTCGCGGAAGATGCTTCCAATTTCAAAGATTGCAACATCTTTTGCGCCACGACCGATGTTACGAGCTGCCGTCGTTAACAAACCAGGCAACAGATGGGTACGTAGAAGCGGAAACTCCTCTGACATTGGATTTGCTAACCGGAATGATTTTGCACGATCGCCCTCGAACCCAAGTAGCGCAACAAGTTCTGGTGAAACAAATGGATAGTTGTAGACCTCGGTGAATCCGTTGTTGGCAAGGAATAAACCTGTATTACGTTTACGGATTTGTGATGGGCTCAATCCAGCTCCGGATTTACCGATCGGAAGCGTGGATTGAATGGCATCAAAGCCAATCATGCGAGCAACTTCTTCAACGAAGTCTGCACCAACCAACAAATCGCCTCGCCATGAAGGTGGAGTAACTGCCCAAGCAGTCGACGATTGTTCAGAGATTGAGCAACCAACGATCTCTAGTTTCTCGCGTACAAGTGCTGGCTTTATCTCAAAGCCCAGAAGTTTGGAGATGTAAGTCGGGTCGATGGTGATAGTCGCCGGAAGTACTGGTGCTCCCGATACCGCGGTTCCGACATATCTCGCTCCGCCTAACTCAATAAAGAGAGAGATAGCGCGTGCAGTCGATATTTCAGCCAAGAGTGGGTCCACTGAACGCTCGAGGCGACGAGAGGCCTCGGATGAGAGTTTGTGCCTGCGAGAATTTTTAGCAATATCAACTGGATTGAAACGGACTCCTTCGAGTGCGATTGCAGTTGTGGTTTTGGTGACTTCAGAGCTGAGTCCACCCATCGTTCCAGCAAGAGCGAGAGATTGCTTATCGTCGGCAACCATCAGGTCATCAGCATGCAGTATTCGCTCCTGTGAATCCAGAGTAGTGAAAACCTTCTCCGCGCCGGCGCGTCTAATGTGAAGAGCGCCAGAAATTTTGTCGCGGTCAAAGGCGTGTAAAGGTTGTCCTAGTTCGAGCATCACATAGTTAGTGATGTCCACGCCTAGTGAAATTGAGCGCATGCCGCACTTCTCGATCCGGCGACGCATCCACAACGGCGATGGCGCAGTGGCGTTAAAACCCTCGATGGTTCGTAGGTAGGCGATCGATGCAGCACTTGCCTCATCAATGGATATTCCAATGCCTGAAGAATTAATTGCGAATTGCTTTGTGTCTACTGCAAGTGCTGGATCGCGGAATGAAAATCCCAAGGAGGCCGCTAATTCACGCGCTAGGCCACGCAATGAAAGCGCATACCCGCGGTCAGGATTCACAGCAAGGTCAATAACAAGATCATTTATTTCAAGGAGTGCGATGGCATCCGTTCCGACTGGCGCGCAATTAGCAGGAAGAACAATGATGCCGGAGTGCTCATCACTCATGGCGAGTTCACGGGCCGAGCAGATCATTCCATTGCTGGTTTTACCGTATGTTTCGCGCGCAGAGATTGCAAAGTTTCCGGGTAGGACTGCCCCAGGCAGAGCTGCGACAACTAAATCTCCAACCGCAAAATTCGTTGCGCCGCAAATAACGTATCGGGTTGAGCCCTCTCCACAATCTAAGCCCACATAGCGGATTGGCTTCTTGTGGCCAGCTAATTCCTCAATTTCCTGAACGAGTGCGACCACTAGCGGGCCGGTGAGATCACTCCCCTGCTCTTCGATTGATTCAACTTCAAATCCGACTCGAACAAAAGCTTCGTCAATTTGAGCCGCTGTTGTCGACACCGGAATATCGGCGAATTCACGTATCCACGAGAGAGGAATCTTCATCGTGAACCAATTCCGAAAGCTTGGCTAAAGCGAATATCGCCTTCAACAATGTCATGCATATCGGTGATGCCATGTCTCACCATCAGAGTTCGTTCCAGACCCATGCCAAAAGCGAATCCAGAAAATTCATTGGTATCAATTCCACAGGCCTGTAGAACTTTCGGATTGACCATTCCACAGCCACCCCATTCCACCCAGCGGCCATTGAAATAAAAATCAACTTCAGCACTTGGTTCGGTGAACGGGAAGAAGGAGGGACGTAACCGGGTCTTTACATCCGGACCGAACATAGCGCGAGCAAAGTAATCAAGAGTTCCTTTGAGATCGGCCATGGTAATTCCGCGGTCAATAACTAGACCTTCAACCTGACTAAATACAGGTGTGTGCGTCGCATCGAGTTCGTCAGCGCGATAGGTACGTCCAGGACATATGACATAAATCGGAGGCTCATTTTCCAGCATGGTGCGAATCTGTACCGGTGATGTATGAGTACGAAGGACTAACCGAGCAGATAGCGGTTCAACGAAGAAAGTGTCTTGCATCGTGCGTGCCGGGTGATCAACCGGAATATTAAGTGCGTCAAAGTTCAACCATTCTGATTCCAGTTCGGGTCCTTCGGCAACTCGATAACCCAAGCCAATGAAGAGATCGCTGATCTCATTCGTCAAAATGGTCAGTGGGTGTAATCCACCCTTGAGTGCCCCTTGATAAGGAAGGGTGACATCAACACGCTCCTCGATAAGCACGCGAGCGTCACGCTCTAGTTCCAGTTCTTTCTGGCGCTTCTCGTAAGCCGAGGCAACTTCACTCTTTGCTGCACCGACAACTTTTCCGAATTCAGCACGCTCTTCGGGTGGCAACTTTCCTAAACTCTGGCTGGCCTTACCGAGATCTGATTTATCACCAACGTGCGCAATCTTTACGCTCTTAAGATCTTCCAGGTCCTTCGCCGCGGCGATTGCGGTTAACGCAGCAGATAACGCTGCTTCTACGGCCGAGGACATGGTCAAATCGTATCGAACACGCGGTAGAAAAGGCCGACTATTTAGAGCGTGCGGAAGATATTCCAAAATGGAACATTGTGATGGCCGCAGCACTGGCAACATTGAGACTTTCAGAATGCCCCGCCATCGGGATCCGTACTCTAGATGTGAGTCCATCAATCTCTGGTAGACCACGAGCTTCATTTCCGAAAATCAATAGCTCTCGCTCTGAGGGTGCGATATCGAGAAATGAATCAGCGGCATCGCCGGCAAAGGCGATTGAAGAAAATCCGCCCGCACCTGCAAACTCCATCATTTCAGCAAGAGGGATGCTCTCAACAACTGGAATATGCCATAACGATCCGACCGTTGCGCGCACTGTCTTTGGGCTAAAAACATCCACGCTCTTGTCAGAGAAAACAATTGCATCAAAACCGCAGGCATCTGCGGTGCGAATTGCAGTTCCGCTATTACCTGGATCCTGTAACTCCCAAAAATATGCAATCTTCTTAGCGTTAAGCTGCCCTAACTTGTACAGCGTCATGTCCAAATAGCTGCACCAAGCCAAAATTCCTTGAGGCGACTCAGTGTCCGCCATAGCTTTCATAATCTCATCAGTAACCGGATAGATATCAACGGTCTGCAGAATTGAAGGAGATATTTCGGACTCTAATTTTGCTAAACCAGCCTCAGTCACGTAGAGGCGCTCTACTTGAGGAGCACTTGCAATCTTTGGTGATAGTGCTTCTCGCACACTCTGAATTCCATCGGCAATAAATGCCTTCTCTTCTCTGCGATATTTCTTGCCACGAGAACCCAAAAGAGCCTTCACTCGCTCTACGTGAGAGGAGTGAAGGCTCGAAATTGTTGGATTAGGCATTAACTACATGCTGGCGTGCAACTTCAACCAGAGCTTTGAAAGCTGCTGGATCATTTGTTGCAAGCTCAGAGAGAACGCGACGATCAACTTCAATTCCGGCAGCCTTGAGGCCTTGGATGAAGCGATTGTAAGTAATTCCATTTTCGCGCGCTCCGGCGTTAATACGCTGGATCCACAACTGACGGAAGTTACCTTTCTTGTCCTTGCGATCGTTGAATGCATAGACGAGCGAGTGGGTTACTTGCTCCTTCGCCTTTGAGAACAGGCGTGAACGTTGTCCGCGATAACCTGCGGCACGCTCGAGGGTTGTACGACGCTTCTTTGCGGCATGTACGCCACGTTTTACTCTTGCCATGGTCTATTCCTCCCTTACTTCAAACCGAGCATGCGCTTGGCAGTTGTGGTGACTGGTGCCTTAGCAACTGCATCGCTGCTTAAACGACGGGTAACACGTGATGACTTGTGCTCGAGAAGGTGGCGCTTGCCAGCACGCTCGTGCATGATCTTTCCGGTTCCGGTCAGACGGAAGGTCTTCTTTGCACCGCTGTGGGTCTTCATCTTTGGCATTTGGCTAACCTCCTAGTTAGTCGTGCTGGTAGTGCTAGTAGAACTAGTAGAACTCTTCTTTACAACTGCTGCTTTCTTAACATTGGTTCCAAGAACCATTGTCATGTTTCGTCCCTCTTGCTTAGGGGCGAACTCAACAAAAGCCACTTCCTTTAACTCTTCAGCTAGTTTCATCAGTAGGCGATAACCAATTTCTGGTCTTGCCTGCTCACGACCGCGGAATTGAATAGTTACCTTCACCTTGTCGCCGCCTTTGAGAAACTTTTCAATATGAGAACGCTTAGTCTCATAATCGTGTTGCTCAATCTTTGGCCGAAGTCGCATTTCCTTGACCACAATGTGGGTCTGGTTCGAACGAGCCTCTCGTGCTTTTTGTGCGGCTTCGTACTTAAACTTTCCGAAGTCCATCACTTTGCATACGGGAGGTTGGGCATCGGGAGCGATTTCAACGAGATCAAGACCGACTTCATCTGCCATTTTCAAAGCAGTGTCGATGCTGACTACGCCAATTTGTTCTCCGTCATAACCAATCAAACGAACTTCCGCTACGCGAATTCGATCATTGATACGGGGTTCTGCGCTGATAACTGTTCCTTTCCTTCTACTAACATCCGAATTTTCGGAGACGAAGGAGGCAGTCGCGCTCATCAAAGAAAAAGCCCTTAGGGCTCTTCTTAAAAGTTACCAGCTCACCGAAGTGAGGAAGGTGGGAGCGACTAGCTCCTCTTGATGGGGGAATCTTACTTGAGGTTGCTGGAATGGAAAAATCGAGGAAATTAGCCGCCTATGGCGTGCAATCCCCCGTCTACATGGATGATCTCACCCGTTGTCTTGGTGAAGAACGGAGACATCAGAGCCACTGCTGCCTGGGCGGCTGGGACGGGGTCATTTACATCCCACTCCAATGGCGCCTTCGCATTCCACACGCTTTCAAACTCATCGAATCCTGGAATCGACTTTGCCGCCATCGTACGTATCGGACCAGCTGCAACCAGATTAAAACGAATGTTCTCTTTACCGAGATCACGCGCTAAATATCGAGAAGTGGATTCCAGTGCAGCTTTTGCTACGCCCATCCAATCGTATTTAGGCCAGGCAACTTGCGCATCAAAATCGAGGCCAACAACGGATGCACCAGTGGTCGCAGTAAAGAGTGGCTTGCACGCCATTGTTAATGATTTCAAAGAGTAAGCAGAAACATGTACTGCAGTTGCAACATCAGGCCATTCGGTATTGAGAAAGTTGCCACCAAGTGCTGCCTCTGGCGCAAAGCCAATCGAATGAACTACGCCATCTAGGTGCGTCATGTGCTCTTTCACTGCGGTTGCGAGATTCGCAAGATGCTCATCATTGGTCACATCAAGTTCCAGGACTGGAGCTTCTTGCGGGAGACGAGCTGAGATTCGCTTAGTAATACTCATGGCGCGACCAAAGGAGGTAAGAACAACGTGAGCGCCTTCTTCTTGCGCAACGCGAGCAATGTGAAAGGCGATGGAAGAGTCAGTGAGTACGCCTGTGACTAATACATTTTTACCAGTCAGAATTCCCATAGTTAGTGCCCCATTCCTAATCCACCATCAACCGGAATTACTGCACCAGTGATGTAACTTGCCTCCGGCGATGCCAAAAATGCAACGACTCCTGCAATCTCTTCCACGGACGCTAGGCGACCGAGTGGGACTGACTTGAGAATCTCTTCCTTACGTCCTTCATCCAGTACTGCCGTCATGTCAGTCTCGACGAATCCTGGAGCAACCACATTTGCTGTGATGCCTCGTGAACCGAGTTCGCGCGCGAAGGATCGAGCCATTCCTACCAGTCCACTCTTTGTCGCCGCATAGTTGACTTGTCCGGCAGAGCCCAACATTCCAACAACGGATCCGATAAAGATCATTCGACCCGACTTCTTCTTCAGCATGCCACGAGTACTTGCACGCGCTACCCGGAATGCGCCCATGAGATTTGTTTCGACAACAGAGATGAAGTCCTCGTCGCTCATTCGCATCGAAAGTCCATCTTTAGTGATTCCAGCATTTGCTACCAGAACATCCACGGTTCCAAACTCTTCTTCAATCTTTTTAAAAGCGGCATCAACGCTCGCGCTGTCGGTGACATCCATGGTGACGCCATTAAATCCCGATGGGGCGGATCCACTGCGGTAGGTCACGACTGTGGTGTAACCCAGATCCTTAAAACGAGTGGCGATAGCGAGGCCGATGCCCCGATTTCCGCCGGTGATAAGTGCTACACGAGATTGCGATGTGCCGGACATGTTCATAACTTACCTGTTACTCATGCGTACCCTAGAAATCACGCGCCCAAAGTCACTACTTTCATCGCTCGAAGCCCCGCCCCTACGGAATAGACTCCTGAAATGAAAATATGGCGGAGCAAGAAGGCGGGCACTGATGCCCTTTCAATCTCATCCATCACTTCAGTTCCAGAAAGTTTGAGCGTTGATCAATCTGGTCGACAGAAGCGCTACTTCTATTCCATGATGCTGCGAACGCTCTGTTTCATTCTCGCCGTAGCGCTTCCTAGCCCGTATCGATGGATAGCGCTCTTCGGCGCGGTTGTACTCCCCTATATCTCAGTCATCATCGCCAACGCGGGCCGCGAAACTATTGCTGGCAAGAGCTTTAAGCCGTTCACCTCTCGCAACGAGATAGGTCAATAGCTCGAGCGTGAAGAGATTCTTCTCCTTCTCCGAAATTCTCAAGAGTAGCGTCGCGCTTGTTCTCATCGCGCTCTGTCTGCTCGCTTCACAATGGCAATGGAATAAGGGCCAGACGCAGACTTCACAGAACTCAATCATCAAAGCCAACATCGTAAAGAGTCCGCTTGGCTCCTTAGCTAGTGTTGCTGTACCCATTAATTATCAATGGCAACGTGTATCACTCGCTGGACATTTCATCACCGATAAGCAAATTTTGGTCAGAAATCGTTACTACCAAGGGCAATACGGCTTTGAAGTTCTGCACCTATTTCAGAGTGCGCAAGGAAAGATTTGGATTAATCGGGGTTGGGTGAAAGCTGGCACGACAGCCGAGACGCCACCACAGATTCCAGCCATCTCCACTATAGATACCAGAATACTTACACGTATCCGCTCCGAAGATTTAAGTCGCCAACTCCAAGGCTCTTTCTTTGCTCTCCCCCATAAGAGTCAATCTGCGTTCACCTCTGCCCAGCAATTTTCAGAATCGGATTTCAACTTCTATCTCGATCTCTTGCAGAGCGATACTCCGCAGAACAAGCCGCTCAGCCCGATTGACTTACCGGATCTCTCAAATGGACCTCATTATGCATATGCCATTCAATGGCTTGCCTTCGCGCTCCTAACGCTGATTGGTCGCGGGCTGTTATTCCGCGAAACCCAACGACTGCCGTTGGTATAGCTCGAAATACAATTTTCCATTCGCCACTAGTTGCTCATGGGTTCCGCGTTCGGCAATCTCGCCATCAGAGAGAACAATGATTTGATCAGCATGGACAATCGTCGATAGTCGGTGGGCAATAACGATGCTGGTGCGACCCTTCAAGGCGACCTTTAGCGCTTCTTGAACCAGCGCCTCATTTTCGGAATCTAGATGCGCAGTTGCTTCATCTAATATGACAATATCTGGTGCTTTGAGAAGGAGTCGGGCAATCGCCAAACGTTGCTTCTCGCCGCCGGAAAGTCGATGTCCTCGTTCTCCCACTACTGTTGCAAAACCATTGGGAAGAGTCCGGATGAAATCACCAATTTGAGCAGCATCGCAGGCTGCCCACATCTCAGCTTCGGTGGCATGCTCTTTCGCGTAACGAAGGTTTACCTCAATGGAATCATGGAACATGTGCGAGTCTTGAGTAACAACGCCAATTCTTGAACGAAGTTCCGCCACCTTACTCTTGCGAATATCAAGTCCATTGATAGAGATCGTGCCACCAGTAACATCGTAAAGTCTGGGAATCAAACCGGAGATGGTGCTCTTACCGGCGCCGGATGGTCCAACAATTGCAGTTAGCGTTCCTGGTGCAATTTCTAGATTCAAACCTTTAAGGACTTCTCCGCTTTGGACTACCTCAGGTTTGGCAGCAACTTCAAGGGATGCGAGCGAAATATCCTCAGCGTTGGGGTAAGTGAAGTGAACATCTGTAAATGTAATCGACGGGATTCCAGTGGGGATTAATTCTGGATTGACCGGATCTTGGACCATCGGTTCGAGATCAAGTACTTCAAAGACCCGTTCGAACGAGACGAGCGCAGTCATGACATCAACGCGGACGTTGGAGAGCGCGGTGAGTGGACCGTAGAGCCGAGCAAGTAGAGTGGTGATTGCAAGGAGCGTTCCGATAGTTATCGTCTTAGATATCGCTAAATGCCCACCGATTCCATATGCAATTGCAGTTGCTACAGCTGCGAGCGTGGTGAAAGCGATGAAGAAGGTGCGATTGAGGACGGCAATCTTTATCCCAATATCTGCTACTCGTCGCGCCCGACTTGTGAAGAGTTTTGACTCACTTCGCTTGTCACCGTAAAGCGAGACCAGGAGCGCTCCAGAAACATTGAAGCGTTCGGTCATCGTGGATGACATATCTGCATTGAGCTGAAATGACTGGC
>Ga0304729_1002272_pt1 | contig 11711 bp, 26 predicted proteins | sample C_131016_MF_Meta_FD_190475 | JGI IMG/M metagenome (GOLD analysis project Ga0304729, IMG submission 190475) | Freshwater microbial communities from Lake Croche, Canada to study carbon cycling - C_131016_MF_MetaG (v2) (version 2) | ecosystem: Environmental > Aquatic > Freshwater > Lake | place... | reverse complement strand
TAGCCATTTAGCCTTTGGTGCTAAAGCGACTGACTCTGTAAGCGCTGTTGACCAAAAGTTATACATACGCTGTGGGTCTTTAGCCATACGAGTAAGGCCAAACTTCTTCTTTTTGCTATCAACAATGAGTTGTTGACCATAAACAGGCACCACAGGAATGTATTTACCAGCCCAATCTGACCTTTCAAGTATCTGCATGCCTGTCAGTTTTACCCATTTGACTTCTTTTTTAACTGTTTCCCTACGGCTAACTTCATAGATTCCAGCAGCTAGCATTAAGTCCTGGCTTGGCATTTCATCGGAATAAACTGTGCTGCCATCAGATAAAAGCACTAATTTGGTACGAGTATGAACGGTATAAAAGTATTCGGCTATGCGTATATCTTCCTTTGTAATCCATTCTGACTGACTGTCGCCTGTGCCTCTAGGTGTAAACCCTGCATCTGATTCAGCATCAGGATACATTTTTCTAAATACATCTTTGCTTACGACTTCAGTAATTAAGCATTTTTCAGCATCAGAGCCATCGGGTTCGCTTGAATTAGGGTCAAAATAGACCATAAAAGGGTTTTCAATGCGCTTGATATAGATTTCTTGGTCGAAACTATCAGGCTTCATATAGTCTGTAGTTACACGCCAGTAGCCCCAACCCATGCGAACAGCGAAATCAAAAGCATTGTCATAAGCTGCATCGGCATCAGATTGCACTTCAATGTGACGGCATATGCCTGTAATAATTTCGGCTATCTTGGCATCAGATTGGTCATTAACGCCATGAGCTTTGATTCTTGGTCGTTGCTGTCTTTGGCTATTAGTAATCTGGCGGCAATAAGCATCAATTTTATTAATCGTTAAATAGGGTCTAGATTCAAGTAATCGGCTGTTTTGTATTTCTACAGGCCATTGGTCTCCACCAGCAAACTTTAAATCGTCAAGGGCTTCTACTCGATTATTGGAGTCATTATCCGAACAGAATCGTAAAAATTCTTTCGCTTCCTCAATAATACCGTCATCAGTATTATCTTCAATATCGTTGTCGTAGATTCCCATAACTAATCCTTATATCATATTTTCAGGACATCCAACTACTTACCTGATAATTTATTTGTTTTTTCTTCACTTGCTTTGGCTCATTAATCATTAATCCTATATAGCGAAAGGCATCTGCACCATGGCTGTAATTATTATGTAATGGCTTTTGGCTAAATGTTCCTGTGTCAGGGTTAACATCATACCGATAATGCCTTAAACATTGTAGTCCTTCATGGCAATTTTCTCTATCAAAATAGCATTTAGGAAAGATTGTCCTAGCAGCGTTGATACTATCTGTTATTGGAGTTCTGTCAATAATTCTTACATTAAATCCAGCAGCCCTAACGATTTCTTCTATGCTTCTGCCATTGGCGGCCAAGGTTTTATTCTGGGCATCATGGGGCAAATACAGAATATCGTAGACATAGCCAAAGGTCTGCATCTTAGCCAGTATTTGGCTCATTGTTGTTTGTGTTGTTTCGTAGTAACGAATTAGCCTGGTCTCCATTCCTATAAACTGGATGAACCAAACTGCTGTGGCATCAGCCCAACCAATATCGAATACAGCCATTACAGGCTTGATTGGGTCGTAGGGTACTCTCGTAATTCTGCCCTCGAACTCAGCTTGTTGCATTTCTTTGGCAAAGATAGCCCCATCTACAGTTTGCCTGCAAACGCCTTCCCAAATAGTATTGTAGGCTTCTCTGTCCCTAGCGTAAAGCGCATCCTTTTCTAGCCTTAATGTTTCAGGAAACCATGGATTGTCTGACCAATTAACTCGCTGAACTATGCTGTTCTCAGGTGGATTAACTACAAAGCGCTTGTAGGTTTCATCGGTTTCAAGCTCAGGATTAAAGGTAATCCATATCTCAGAACCTTCTTTACGGATAGTAGGAATCAATACATTCCAACTCATCTTGCTGGTAGTTTGAGCTTCCTCTACCCAACAAATGTCGCAACCCTCATAAGATTTGATATTGGCTACATTGTTCTTTAAGCCAGCAAAGCTAAACTCTGTGCCGTTTTTGCCTCGAATGGCCGTTTGGGTTATTTCGTAGAAATCTTCCAAGCCCATTGAGAATATTTGGTCACTCAGCAGCTTGTGGACAGAGTCTTTAATACTCGTTTGAAACTCTCTAGCGCACAATATACGAGTAGGTTGCCTAGCCCCAATAATAAGCAAAGCACGAGCAACGCCCCAAGACTTAGCACCACCACGACCACCATAAAGCACTTTGTAACGAGCAGGGTCAAAAAGGATTGAGAGCTTCTCAGGAAATTCAGCCTGTGCAATGGCTTGCTGGATTGATTCATTCACTTGGTCGAACAAAAGTTACCTGTATTCCAGTTACTGCTGTGCCATCAGGATTCTCAATAGAAGTAGCCTGTAAGGGTTTGCCATCCATCCTATCCATTATTTCTTTAACTGCCCAGGCTTCTCCATCCTCTGCGGATTTGACCAGTTTCTCGGCAATAGCTCTTAAACGCTTGGCATCTTGCTGAACTAAAACCTTTCTAAGCTCTCCAAAGAACAGTTTTCCCTTGGTAGCGTTCTTGTTACCAATTGGTGCGCCTACAGAAGATGTTGTCTCAATTGTCATATTATTGATTTATTTGCCTATTTTTTAAGCACATCTGCCTAAAATTTAAGCAGAGTTGCCTATTATTTAAGCACATTTCCTATTAATTAGCATCTACTATTACAGCTTCACCAGCTTGAGCATCTTCTTTAGCTGGCACTTGAGGCATAGTTTGACTATGAATCTTATGCACTAATGGGGCACATTCTACATAAGGGTTTTTACCTACACTCATTAGAATGTAATTAACTTCTTCAAGCGTTAATTCTAAAGTAATCATTTCTTAGCCTTAGATTTGGCTTTATTAGCGGCACGAGCTTCTGAGTATGCAATTGCTACTGCCTGCTTAACAGGTTTGCCACTTTTGACTTCGGTAGCTATGTTTTTCTTAAACGCTGCTGGTTTGGCTGACTTTACTAATGGCATTTTAATGCTCCTTTAACAGTTCCAATTTTTTAATGATGCCTTGGCTCTTTCGGCAGGACCTTTGGCTTTCTTTACTACTCCTTCCATTCTGGCGCAAAAAGAGGCTTTTCTGCCTTTGTCTGCATCAGTTTTAGAATTTGGTGCTGGCACTTTCAAATTACTACCATTTTTGGCATTGTATTCAGCACGACCTTTAGCAGTCATACCAGCGCCTTTATCGGTAGGGTTGTAAGTTTTCCCTTTACCTGTTGTCTTATGAGGAATAGCTTTAGCCATTATTTGCCTTTGGCTGTTTTAGCTGATTGTTTGAACGCTGCCGCAGTTGGTGCGCCTTTAGTTCCTGGCTTACGCATCCTCTCTACGGGTTTACCCTCGGCTTTTTCTTTTTCTATCCTTTTTTGCTTTGCATGAATATTGGCATAGAGTCCAGGTTTAGTTGCCATTTCTTTTCCTTTAGGTTTAGGAGCTTGTTTATATAAGGCTTTACTTACATCTTTTGCATCAAAATCTTTAGGCCATACCGATTCTTTTTTTGCTGGTGGCTTTTTATGGTCATAAACTATCTTACGCCTGACATCAGGTGGTAATGGCTCAAAAAAGGCTACAAACCACTCAATTGCTTTGGCTAATGCGTTTTTCTTTTTCATTTTCTTCTTCCGTAAAGCAAATATCCTGCCAACTCATGACTAGGTATTTAACTCCATCTTCAAAATAAGGAAAGTATTTAAGATATTCCTCGCCTCTGTCGCCATTCATGGTTCCAAAACGGACCCTTTTGCCAATTTCGATGGGCATATCTTCCCTGCGCCCATTGGGTAATTTCTTACCAGGACCTACTGCCACGACAGTTCCCATGTTCTCTACTTCTTTATTGTCAACAATAAGAATCTTAGATAAAACACGAATATCAGGTTTTACAACAATTTTGTCTAATAATGGCTTTAATTTCATGATTTTTTAGGTCTGCCAATTGGATTTTTCATTGATTTAGACACGCTAACAGTTAAACCGCTAGTAATCGATTCAATAACTAGGTTTTTAGAGTGCATGAACTCACCGCACCAATCGTTAGGGCTTTTGTTCCTGAGTTCAGGATACCTTCTGCAAGCGCCCATAGGTTCTTGGCCAGAAAAAAATCGACAAAAACTACAATATTCTTTATCGTTTGCAATAGCCACTTAGTTCTCCGATTACTATTTGGTTAGAAAGCCTTAGAGTTCCTTCACCTCTAGGGCTTTCGCATTTATTACTTCTGGTTTTTATCTTCTTCGGTATAGCATTTACGGTCATGGCTGTAGCAAATACCAGCAGTTTTGCCAGTATTAAACAGTTTGTCTGAACCTGTCATATCTTCTTTGCCCATGGCCACGCCACCTTTAATTTTTTCCATACGCTCGCCTGATTTATCAGAAGAAGTTGCGGCTGGAATCTTTGCGCCTGTTGTACCGTATGTCATATTATTTCCTTTTAGCTAAAAAGTCTGCAAAATGCAGTCTGTTAATTTTATGTATATCTTAACTGATGTCAAGCAGTTTAATCAATCTAATTGCACCGTCAACAGAATCTATACGATTAACTGCTCCACCACGCCATTGTTCCATAAATTTTAACTGAGGCTCAGTAAATTTGCCTGTTTTTGATTTAACTTCTACTAGCACTGATATACCTTTATAGCCTATTAATAAATCAGGACATCCTTTGCCAACTCCCGATAAATTTAATACCGTAGCGCCTAAAGACTTAAAAACCTTGACTATTTCTAATTGATTATTATCGACTTTTTTAGGAAAAGACATTAAATTGTTATAAATTAGGGTTAAGATACGCTAACTTTACATCAATAAGGTGTCTATGTCCTTTAAATCAATCGTTACAGATGAAGAATTTATTAAGGTTTGGCAAAAACTAGGCAGCCCTACTCTAGTTGGCAAGCATTTTGGCATGAACGCCAGGTCTATGATTGCTAGACGGCAATCTTTGGAACTTCGTTACAAAATTGAACTGCCCACTTTTAACTCACAACGAGAAGAAAAAAAAGTAAAACTCAAAAAAATAGAACAAACTCCTCATAATGTAAGGCGAGGCATAGATATAGACAAAGTTAAACGAGTCATAGTTTTTTCAGACGCTCATTTTACCGATACAACCACAACAGCGTTTAAAGCCTTGTTGTTAATGATTAAAGAATTTAAGCCTCAAGTCATTATCTGTAATGGTGATGCTTTTGACGGAAACATATTATCAAGGTTTCCCTCTATTAATTACGACCAAAAACCCTCAGTATTAGATGAACTTAAAGCTTGCCAATATCATTTAGACCAAATAGTTAAACATAAACCAGCAGGCTGTGAGCTTATATGGACTTTAGGAAACCACGATATGCGCTATGAAGCATGGTTGGTTAATAAAGTTCCTGAATATAGCGGAATAGATGGTTTTAGCCTTAAATACCATTTTCCTGAGTGGAAAACTTGTTGGTCATACTGGATAGGCGAACATACTGTGGTTAAACACAGGTATAAAGGCGGCAGAATGGCTGGTTATAACAACTTGCTAGCAGCTGGCAATACAAACATAATTACAGGCCATACCCATGTGCTTTGTATTAGCCCAATTAGTAATTACCAAGGAAATTTTTTTGGCGTTCAAACTGGTTGTTTAGCTAATCCACTAAGTTCTACCTTTGAATACACGGAAGATAGCCCTAAAGATTGGCGTTCAGGCTTTGTATTGTTGTCTTTTGACCAAGGTAGAATGTTAATGCCAGAACTTATTATGGTTTCAGATGAAGAAAATGGCGAATTTGAGTTCCGAGGCTGTATTAATCGAGTATGAAGCTCACACCTAAAATTTTACGGAATATGTATGCAACGCTTTATTGTTGCTATCCGTTTACAAAATGGTCTATGCCATTACCTGAAGAAATAGAGTTTATTGTTACTTTGGATACCGATGCCATGGGCACATATTGCCACGATACAGGCGAGGATTTTGAACATACCATTACTATTTCAGCAGCTAGATGTGGGCACATTTATACAGCGCTTTGCACCTTGGCGCATGAAAGTTGTCATATGTCGTTCTATAGGCGTAAAGGCTTTAGATGGGCACATCACAGTAAAGAATTTCGTAATCGTTGCAAATTAATTGCTACAGAACTTGGCTTTGACCCACTAGAACTATAAACAATATTGTTTATAAAAAGTTACCTTTAACTACTTTTTAGGTCCTTTAGTAACCTTCTTATTCTTTTTTTAGGCCTGCCGATAGCAGCTGTGCGACCTTTTTTGGGTTTAACGGCATACTCATCAAGCGCTTTGGTAAGCATAGCAACAAGCCCCCATTGGACAAGTGTTTCAAGCCCTTTTTTGTCGAATCTAACATTAGCTTCAGCCGAGCCATCTTCATTCTCCTTCAGAATCTTTACCGATATTTCCATTTTCTTTCCCAAAAGTTAATATTGGCTTATCCAATGCCTCCACTGCCCAAGTTAAATAAGTCTTAACTTCATCCATATTTTCACCACTAATCGTAGCTGTTGTATGCCCTAGCAAATTGCCTTTATGGTCATAGAAAACTTCCCTAAGCTCAACCCAAGGCTCATCGCCACCCATATTAACTAATCGTAAGTTCCAGGTCATTTAATTGCAATCATATACAACCCAACATTACCAAAAGCATATCCAAAGTATGTGACAGCCAATCCAGTATTTCCTTTAAAAAGCTGTTCTGCGCCAATATAAGCATATATAACTCCTACTATAATAATTAACCAGCCAGACATTGTTCAGTTAATGCAAGAAGTAATTCTTCTGTAGTGCCATGGTGAAGTTCCCAAGCCTTTCTTCCAAGATGATGAATTCCAGCATGGAATCTATGATGAATTGGGCATAGGCCAATTGTTGGCGCAGTTCTGCGTTTTCCTGCTCTACGGATGTGGTGTATTTCACATGGTGTGCCTGCGTTTCCCTGATGGAAGCACAAAATGCACCCAAATTCTGCAATTTTTCTGATTCGCTTCTGCTCATCTTTAGTCATCTAAAAAATGTTTTTCAATTACAGGATTTAAAGCAGACTGTGGAACCCAGTACTGTTCAGGTCTACCTTCTTGCATAACTCGCCAATATTCAGGTTTTTTAGCATCTTTGCCATAAATCCAGCCTCTAATCGTATATGAACCTAGCATACCAGTTAATAAATAATACTTCCTATTATCTATGTCCCACTTATGTATTTCTAAATTACCGTTTTCGTAATGTGTGCAACGAACATCAACTTCACCTACATCTGGTAAGTCATTTTTACCTTTCCACCAATATCGGTCTAAATACTTGGCAAGAGCAGCTTCTGCCATAGCACCTTTAATCATTCTGTCAAAATGAGCATGTTCTGGTTCGCCTGAATTGCTTTGAGTTTTGCCATTTTTAATATTTTCAGTAGCTCTTTGGCAGCCAACAAATGATGCCATTTGGATTTCAGATGGACTAAGTTGTATTTTTATCATTAGCTATCTCTTGCAAAACTTGAGCCATTTCAACCATATCAACGGCAATTTCATATGCTCGATGAGTATTTTGATTAATCATTGAATCATGGTATTTTTTGGTCAAACTTTGTAATACTAGATACGGCAAAGAATAGTCTTTCACTTTATTTTTCCTTAATTTTAGATATTTCAATATAAAGTTGTCTAAGTAGCTCATTTTCAGCAATTAACTCCTGTGTCATTTGAGTTGCTCGGATTTCTGCACATTCTTGAATTAAATCGTCAATCGTTTCAGCCCAAGCAAGCTGTTTTTTAATTTTTTCATTAATAATCATGAAATATTTCCTTGCCTACGATTGCTAGATAAAGTGCGCCAAATATCAATTATTCGCATTTCATGGTTTCGTTCATTGTCAATTTTTTTAAACTGAACAAAAGCCTTTGTATGAGCATTAACAGCTTCAGAAAATTTAAGGCTCGCTACAGCCTTTGCTTCTCTTTCGGCTACCGTCCCCTCGGCAAGTAAAAAAGCGTGCGCCTTGGCTTGTTTTATACCCTCCTCTAGGTATTTGACTTGCCCTGCCCAAACTGCATGGTCTTCGTCTGAACCAGATAGCTTAGTTAAAGCTTGTTCTACTCGATTTTCTGTTAATTGTTCTAAATTCATCACTTTTTCCAATCATTGTTATTACCACGATTACCTTTACGCCATTGGGCATTAAAGTCTTTTTCTACTTTAGGCCATCTTTTGTAAAGACCAGATACTTCTACATACCGCCTAAAACCATGCAAACCCTGCTCTAAACGCACTTTTAAAAGCCATCGGACATCACATTGATGCCGATATTCTTCGCTATGTAGCCAATTTTCGCTTTTCACGCTGCGCAATCACAAAATTTTTCATTTCCCAATAATTATTAAACCTTGACTTAGCAGGGTCGCCACATTCAGCCTTATATGCAGCTTCAACCTGTGCATCGGTCCCTAAAGGCAGCTCTTTAGCTTTTTGAGCTTCAATGGTCACCCAATCAGCTTTAAACCCACTCCAACCACGCTCACAGCAGAGTTCCATTACAGATTGAAGTGACATATTGGCTTTTTTAGCTTCACGCTCTAAGCCCTTTAAAGCAGTTTCGGTTAATGGCGCTTTTTTGGTAGCCCTTAGTTTTTTAAAATCTTTAAAAATAGATTCCGATACTCCGTCAGGAGTAATAGTTTTTATATTATTGGTTATTGGTTCTTGGTTATTGGTTGGGAGCTGAAGCGGTTCTGATTTCAGAGTTGATTTCAGAACTGATATCTTTTCTGATTTGGCTCTGTTAGCGTTACGAGCCGACTCTGCTTTCAGATGATATTTGGCTAATTCTTCATCGCAACGCTTATTTACCCATTTTTCACCATTTAATTCAAAATAAGTTTCCAAAATGTATTTAACATCAGAACTGATATCAGACATTCCTATACGCCTAGCTATTAATTCCCAACTACCAACAATAGAACCCTCACTTAAATAATACAAATCTATAAGTCTTCTATATGCCAAATCCTCCATTAAACTTAAATGCCTAGTATGAGCGGCATAGTCTCCAATATGAAAAGGATAAAAATTCATGGTTAATCCTTATGGAAAAGGTCGGGTCTAGCCATATACCTATTAAATTTACCTTTTGTAGCTTCCTCCAATTTTTTAAGGTATTTCACAGGAATACCTTTAGCCCTTTCCCACCGATAAAATGTTGCTGGCTGTACTCCTAGTAGGTTTGCCGCTTCTACTGACCCACCATATTCAGCTTTTAGTTCGTTTAAAAATAGGTTCATAAACCCTCCTTAAATAGGACTATATACCATTTTTAATAAAAAGTTAAAAATATTTAAAATAAATGTTTACTTTTGCTTAGATTGGTTTATATTGACCATGTAGTCTAATTTTTTAACCAATTGATGAAGGGAATTACAAATGGCACATGAACTAACTCAACGGCTTGATGGTAAATACGAAATGGCTTTTGTTGGCGAAACACCTTGGCATGGTCTTGGTCAAGAATTGCAACAAGGCGCATCTTTTGAGGAATGGCAAAAAGCGGCTGGTATGGATTGGCATATTCAATCTGCACCAGTAGAATTTGCAAATGATGAAGATGGTTATATATTTAAAGGACAAAATGTTTTATATCGTTCGGATAACCATGAAGCTTTATCTATAGTCACCAATAGATATAAACCTGTTCAGCCTGTTGAAGTTTTGCACTTTTTTAAGTCATTGGTAGATGAAAATGGCTTTAAATTACATACTGCTGGCACATTAAAAGGTGGTAAGCGTATGTGGGCATTGGCTGAAACTGGTAATTTTGGTGAAGTTACTGCCGATGATAAAGTTGGTGGTTATTTACTTTTATCGACAAGTTGTGACAGAACTTTAGCCACAACAGCTAGATTTACTTCTATTCGTGTGGTTTGCAATAACACTTTAACAATGGCTGTTAAAGATAATGCCAATACTGTATCATTTAGCCACATTCAAAAGTTTGACCATGAAAAGGTTAAAGCAAAGCTTGGTAACGCTGTAGGAGCTTTTGGGGCTTTTATTAATATGGGTAAATACCTACATAAGCAAAAAATGAACCAAGTGGCGGTAGATACATTCCTATTTAACTTGCTAAAAGACTCTGACCAAACTTGTGACTATGTTGCAAATACTCGGCAATTTAAAAAGATTGCTGGTTTATTTGATGGTGAAGCCAAAGGATTTAATTTGGTTAAACATAGCAAATGGGGAATGCTTAATGCTGTTACTGAGTATGTTGACCATTTTGCTGGTTATTCTCAAGATAACCGACTTAACAATGCTTGGTTTGGTAATGGTGAAAGACTTAAAAATAAAGCCAAGGAATTGCTATTAGCATAAGGATTGGGGGCTTGCCCCCTTTCTTTTCACTATGTAAAATAATTAAAAATATTTAAAAAAAACTAAAAAAACAGTCAAATGCGTGATATTATGTTTATGTGGTTTTGTTAAACAGTGATGAAAGGAATTGAAATGATTGTTAGTAAATTTAACTCTACGACTTATAAAGTAGTACTAGGTTCTGCCGATGGCGAAACTTACTATATCCAAAAAGGCAAAACTGGCGCTTGGAAAATAGCGCAAAAAGGTCAAATCCTTGACTTTGCCGCTACTCGTAACCAAGCAATAGATAAAGCTATTTGCCTTTTTAAAGGTGGATTGGTATGAAAAACTTTATCCTTGAATTAGCTGTAATGGCATTTTTTGGTGTTTTATTTGGTTGTATGTTTGCTTTTAACTTTTGATGAAGGGAATTAAAAATGGGAATGTCTAAACACGATGCGTATTACGAGCCAGCTGACTACGATAATCGTTCTGATGAAATTGAAGAACGCACATGGCAGTTAACAAAACCAGGCGCCAAGTTTGACCATAAAAATGCTGGTCGGGTTTTAGAAGCTTTAGGCGAAATTAGTCTTGCCGATGTTGAGTCGTTACAAAACGCTATCGACACAAATAACTTTGAATTAATTGGTCGCAAAATTATGTCTATATCTTTTGAATACATGGAAAGTATTGCTAAAGAAATTGCCGAAACAGAAATTAACGATTAAGGAATAAGTGATGACAGTTAAAAAAGAAAAACTAGAAATAGCTAAATTAAGCCATGCTGAAATAGCTTGTTATGAAATGTATGACCAAATTGAAGAAATATTTAGCTCTTTAGTTATCTTAAAACATTTTTTGGATTCCAAAGAATATAACGCATTTCATGCAAAACATATGATTGATGGGCTGGTTCGCCAGCTTATTAATAATCAATGCGACATGATGAACCAAGCCAAACTTGAATATTAAGGAATAATTGATGAAAACTTTTAACGAACTTCGCACCATTAATGTTAACGAACACACCGAACGCAAAGGCAAATTTACTTATTTGTCTTGGGCTTGGGCAGTTGACCAGCTTCTTCAGCTTGACCATACAGCCACTTGGACTTATGGTGACCCTGTCTATTTTTCAGAAACTTTAATGGTCTTTTGCTCAGTTACGGCTTTTGGCAAAACCATGACTGCTCAGTTGCCAGTTATGAATAACCTTAATAAAGCTATTGCTGCGCCCGATAGCATGGCAGTTAATACAGCTATGCAACGATGCCTTGCCAAAGCCATAGCTTTACAT
>Ga0304729_1002267_pt1 | contig 11731 bp, 10 predicted proteins | sample C_131016_MF_Meta_FD_190475 | JGI IMG/M metagenome (GOLD analysis project Ga0304729, IMG submission 190475) | Freshwater microbial communities from Lake Croche, Canada to study carbon cycling - C_131016_MF_MetaG (v2) (version 2) | ecosystem: Environmental > Aquatic > Freshwater > Lake | place... | reverse complement strand
TCTTCTTGATTGCGAGGATCAATGTGTTCAAGGCCTTAATCTGGTTCTTGATTCCATCGATCAATGTTGCAACTGTTGTTGCAAGTGTGTTGACAGCAGCAAGTGCTTCAGCAGCAGCTTGTGTTGCGTTGTCAGCAGCATCTGCAGCTTGGTTAGCAGCATCTGTTGCAGCGTTAGCAGCAGCAGTTGCTTCTGTGTTACCTGTGATTGTTACGTCATCAGCTGTAACAGTACTTCCAAGAAGTGCCTTAGCGATACCAGCTGCAGTTACGACGTCCGTTGTTGATGACGCTGCGATTGCAGTTCCACCAGCTGTGCCGAGAAGCTTCCATGAAGCAGAAAGGATTCCGGAGAATGGAGCATAACCGAAGCTAGTTGCGGCTCCACCACTAAGGGTGATTGTTTCACCAGAAGTGAATGGAATTGTAACTAGCGATGCATTTGTTGATGGAGCAGCATTTGTCAGGATTGATCCTGGTGAGTATGTAGCATCTGGCATAGCTGAACCGTTAGCACCAAGAGCTGTCAAGGTGTATGTAACCTTGGTTCCTGGATCTGCAGACGCTGGGCCAGCAATTGCGATTGTTGTAAGTACGCCAGATACAAACTTCACTGATGCTGTTGCCTTTGCAGTCCCAGCGGTGAATGTGTATGTCTCTGAGCTATCTACTGTTGTCTTTGCAGCATTGGCAACTGAAGCCTTGGCTCCGCAGTAGTAGACCTTATCCGTAGTGTTATAACCAGTACAGGTGACGGCTTCGCCGACAGTTGACCCTGTTGCAGGTGCCATAGTAACTGTTGCACCAGTGATTGGATTGCTACCTGAATCGCTTACTGTGACTGCAAAAACCTTTGTAGTTTCAGTATTTGAATTAAGTACGTTTGCCTTCTTCACTGTGACAGCTACTGTTGCAGGAACTGTTGAAGAGTATGTAATTGTCTTTGAGGCAAGTACATCTCCGTTTGAGTTCTTAATTTGGATTACAGAAGCGCCGGTCTGACCATTTGGCCAAACGACGAATGTGGCTCCACCGTTAGATGAAGTAACAGACTTGCTGTATTGGTTAAGAACGTTCTTGATTGCAGTTGATGAATCATTGACGAGGGTCGCAGAGTCAGCAATACCATTGATATTACCGCCACCAGAAATGATGGTTGCTGTAATTGAATCATTGGAAATTGGTGTGCCGTTTGCATCGTTATATTTAACTTGGATGGTTGCAGCAGCAGTTGTGAAGGTATCGTTTACGCTGGCAGCTGTAGCGGCAACATTGATCGTTGCATCCGCAGTAGCAGTTGTGCTGGTCTCGCCAGCTACGATGTAAACAGATGACTTAGCAGCTGAATATGTACCTGATACGCCAGCAGCGAGAACTGTAATTGTCTTTGTGACAGATACAGTGCTTGAGAATGTTGAAGCTGAGGTTGCATCGTAAACATTGATTACGATTGAACCAGCTGTAGGAGTGGTGATTGTCAAGCTATCGGCACCGCCGAGAGTTGCAGACCCACCGTTAACTGCGATTACTGCACCTGAAACTGCAGAGGAAATTGTTCCGCCTGTAACAGTTACATATGCTTTTGCAGGTGTTGAGGTTGGTGTAATAAGAACTTGCATTGTATTTGCAGGTCCAGCAATACCGCCAACGCCATTGTCGCCTGTACCGGCAACTTGAGCGATTGTTGATGTTGAAGCAGCAGAAGCTGAAACGGCAGAGAATCCGCCGAGAGCCAATGCAGCTGCAGCAACAAGCGCAATGCGCTTAATTGATGTCTTTGTAGACATTGATTTCCTTTCGATAGTCGCTGATGGGACGTTCCCACCTGCGGCTTTGAGATGAGTCGCACGTGCTGACGCATCTCTATTCCAACCCAATATCCGGATTGAGCTGGAAACCTGTGTGAAGAAGCTATTCATTACTTAGCTCCTTTCGTTGCGACGTGAATCGCCTGGGCAAGGATTTGAGACTTGCCTGAGTTGAGAAGAATTCGGGTTGTGATCTGAGTCGGGACGGATGTGACATCAACGCCACGCTGTGCAGGGATAAGGATACCCGAGTCAATGGCCGAATCGATGATCATCGTGGCGGTCAGGAGGTAGGTTCCATCGGCGAGACGCTGGAAATCTGTGCTTGTGGCAGAGACATTGAGCGGGGTCCAGCTGTGCTTGAAGGTCACAGACGGGGCTGCGTTATAGGTGGTTCCGGAGCCTCCAACAACAATATTTTGGTTCAAAAGGACGTTGACGCCGGTATTTTCAAAGGTCATGGCGTTGGTGTGAAGGACGAGGCCATCAGTAGTGATTGCTGGGACTGGCTTGCCAACAATGATTGACCCGGCATTGCCTTGATCATCAGAGGCGGTGAAGCCTTCTGGGGTGCCGGCGTTATCAAGTCCAGCAAAGGCAAGGTTCTGAATCTTGGCATCAACTGTCGCGACCTGAGATGCAGCCTTCTTGGCTGGGGTCTGAGTGACGGTTGGTTCTGCTGAAGCACTTGCAGATGGTGCAGGCTCTGCAGAAACAATAGGAGCGTTTGAAAGTCCGTTAAGAGTGGTTTCGCTACCGGTCACAGAGTTAAAGCCAAGGAATGCAACCATCACGATGAGAAGTGAGAGAGCAACCTTTGATGACTTCTTGGCGAGCTCTGCAGCCTTCTTGTATGAAGATGAAAGTGCTTCAAGAGCAGTAGTGCCATTAGCCTCGTCTACAACCCATTCAGTCAAGATGCGTACCAATGAAGCGCGTGAACGTGCAACAACGTGGCGAACGTTGGCTGGGGTTGTGCCGATAGCAGCAGCAATCTCTTCTGTGGTACGGCCTTCCATTTCCCACATAACAAGCGCTGTGCGCTGATCTGCAGAGAGGCGAGAAAGTGCTTCGCGGATGATGGATGCATCTTCAGCAGCAGCCAAAGTTGTATCAAAAGGAATGTGGTTCTCAGCTGAGAGCTCGTTAAGGCGCTCTTGTGAAGTATCAGAATCGATTGCAACCAAGTTAGGGCGAGCGCCGGTAGCGCGGATCTGGTTCAAGCAGAGGTTGTTCACTGAAGTACGGAGGTAAGCCATCGCGCGCTCTGGGGTATCAAGCTCTGGGGCGGCCAAGATGAACTTGAGGAACGCCTCTTGAACGATTTCGGCAGCATCGGCGTCGGAACGGAGAATCCGGCGTGCTTGACCAATAAGGGATGAGCGGTGTTCTGCGTATAGAGCGGAGAGATCGGCAACGGACCAGTCAGATACGGTCTGTGTAGCGACCGCTGCTGGTGCCTGCTTCTTACGAAGTGCCATTTGGGTAAATCTCCGATTAATCGAGGTCTTGCAGGGAGCAACGTCTTGCCCTCTACTAGTTAAGACACCGAAAGGGGGTAAATGTTGTGCTCTGGGGGAGAATATTTCTAAAAATTCCGAAATAGGGGGCGGACTGAGTCCGAAATATACCTTTTGTTATATTTCTGTATAATTCTACTCAGATATAGGCCACTACGTAAGATTCCTGCCATGGCAACAACGGTGGTCTCCATAGTTTCTCGCATGAACCTAGGTGGAGTGGCCGTTTTACTTTCAGACTTACATGACTCACTACACGAGCCAGAGTTCATTCATTACCTAATCACCGGCAAGTGCGCCAACAATGAAATCGATATATTGGATGGTCGTGAGCTCGATCCGAGAATTATAAAGTTAGAAAGCATGGGAAGATCTCTAGGATTTTTTAAAGATATTTCTACTTTTTTGGAATTGCGAAAACTCCTAAAGGAGATTGAACCAGATGTTGTCCACACTCATACTTCAAAAGCAGGCGTTGTCGGCCGCTTAGCTGCATTATCACTTAAGAGCACTCCAAAAGTTGTGCATACTTTTCACGGACACCACCTATATGGATATTTCTCCAAATTGATGGTTGAAGCTATGGTTTTTGTCGAAAAATTATTAGCAGCAAACACCGATCTACTTGTTGCAGATTCAAAACAGGTTCAGATCGATCTGCAAGGGCGAGGAGTAGGCCGGAATCAAAAATGGCGAGTGATTGCGCCCGGAATTCGGAACCTACAAGTTATTGATAGAGCCGATGCTAGAAATAGGCTGGTCTTATCCTCTAGTGACTTTGTAATGTCTTGGGTCGGAAGATTTACCAATATTAAAAATCCACTACTAGCTCTACAAGCTTTGTCAGAAATAAAGTCAATAAAAAAACTGAAGTTAATCATGCTTGGAGATGGTGAACTCCTTGAAGAATGTAAGAAATTTTCAACTAAACACAATCTAGGCGTTACATTTGCCGGTTGGGAAAGCAATATAGCGCCATATCTTGCCGCATCAGATTTGCTGTTAATGACCAGTAAAAATGAAGGATTTGGAATGGTCATTGCAGAGGCGGGCTTTTATGCGGTGCCAACAGTGTCCACAGATGTGGGCGGAGTTAGAGAGTTCATCCATAATGAGAAGAATGGCCTGCTCATGGAAGCGAACGCGAAATCTATTGCAGAAAAAATTGAACTATTGATTCAAAATAACGAATTCCGTACCTCTCTCGGAATGCGGGCAAAAGAAACCACTATTCAGCGATTTACGGTCGAAATATTTGTGGCAGATCATAAGGACGCATATCGTCAACTTCTTTCTCCTGACAACTAATTCGAGTAAAGTTCACACATAATTGTGGTTGCTTACTAGAATTCTTTATATTCATCTCTACGGAAAGGACCAGTCTTGCGCCAAACAATAGATAGCGTCACTTTTCAATCCATAATTGGTCGTGAGCCAAAATCAATAATTTTTAATCCTCAAGAAATTTCGCAGCTCCGTCAAGAAAAAATATTAGTAACGGGTGCCGGAGGAAGCATTGGCTCTCAAATCGTTAAGTTCATCTCGGGACTTGGTGATATTGAATATCTTGCAACAGATAGGGATGAGGGGTCGCTCCATTCACTTTCTCTAGATCTCGATGCTCGTGCGCTCTTTGAATCACCGCAGATAGCACTATTAGACATTCGCGACCCTGAGGGAATCCGACAGATGCTTGAACGGTTCAAACCCACTTTAATAATTCACGCCGCTGCTCTTAAACACCTCAACGCACTACAAAAGCAACCTCGTGAAGCCGCACTCACAAATGTCTTTGGAACTGCAAATTTAGTCGATGCTGCTTCGACTTTTGGTATCAACAAATTTGTAAATATTTCAACTGATAAGGCGGCCGGACCAAAAAGTGTATTGGGATACTCAAAGAAGTTGGCTGAGCTATATGTCGCCCGCACCCGATCGGCAGACTTTTCTGGGTTTACCTCATGCCGGTTTGGAAATGTCTTTAACTCTCGTGGCTCAGTTATCGAAACTTTTGTACATCAAATCATCAATGACGCACCCATAACTCTTACACATCCAGATATTGAGCGATTCTTCATGTCCGTAGAAGAGGCAGCATATCTCACTCTTAAGTCCACTTTAATTAATGCAGGTGATGTGCACATTTTTGACATGGGCGATCCAGTACCACTAAATGTAATCATCGAAAATCTTCAAAAAGTATTAGGGCGACGCAGTTCAATCGTTGTGACAGGCCTTCGAGATGGTGAAAAAATGACAGAAGAACTATTCGGTGCGACCGAAGATTCAGAAGAAACGAGCGAAAAGCGAATTGATTATGCAAATCTGACATCGGAGCTAAAAGAGAATTCGATAATCATAAAAGCAATTCAAGATAGAGATGAACCTAAAATTGTTGAAGTGTTATCGGCGTTTACAACGCTCGCCTAATTATTTGGTGGGCCCAGACAGGCTCGAACTGTCGACCCACGGATTAAAAGTCCGTTGCTCTACCGACTGAGCTATAGGCCCCACTGCTTTTTTAGTGCTGGTGAAGTGTAACGCTGACACTCTAAATTCTTAAATACGGCTAATAGGCCGCTCGTATAAGCCGATCTCGGATTGCTTCAGCAAGACCATCTCCGGTTGGCTGAATCACCACAACTTCTCTCAGTCCTTGTTTATCCGCTTGACGAAAAGTCTCATACAAAACATGAGCAAACTCTTCAAGGCTTTTTGGGCTCGCAAGTCGGATTACACCGTCAGGTGTATTGATTTCTGAAAGCGCTAGAAATCCGGAACCAGCAGATGGCGTTGTATCCAGCAGAACTCTTGCGCGAGGGGAATAATGAGATTCAAGTGATCCAGAAACTCGAATTGTTGCGATGCCAAGGGAATCAATAACAATTACACCTGTTACAGCTTCAATCATCTCTCGAGTTATTGCGCCCAGACGAAGAATTTTTGGGTTATCGCTCGTGCAATCAATAATTGTTGACTCCACGCCTACTTGAGACGGCCCGCCATCCAAAATCAAATCTTCCTCACCCAAATACTTAGATAGCTCTTCTTCCACGGCCAAAGCAGTCGTTGGTGAAACCGCTCCAAATCTATTTGCACTTGGCGCAGCAACTCCCTTGCCTCCTACTTTCTTAAATTCTTCGAGTAGCGCTAGGGCAATTGGGTGGTGAGGTACTCGAATTCCTACAGTCTCTTGTCCCCCAGTAATAAAATCTTTTGCCAATTCACTTCTCTTGAAAATAAGTGTCATCGGACCCGGCCAGAATTCTCGAGCCAATTTGATTGCATATTCAGGTATATCTGCTGCCCATTCACCCATGTCTTCCATAGATGAAATATGAACAATCAATGGATGATCTGCTGGACGACCTTTGACTGAATAAATTCTCGCAACAGCCTCACTATTTGTCGCGTCTGCGCCAAGTCCATAAACAGTCTCGGTCGGGAAAGCCACTAGATGCCCTTCTTTCAGCGTCTTAGCAGCCTGCTCAATGACGTCAGCAGTGCACGTAGAGATGAAGGACATACTCGGTATTCTCTCATCATTTTGAGGGCTATTCATCAGGCAACTTATGAGAAACTGCGCCTATGAAACTAAATAAGAAATCTCTCGTTTCCACTTCTATTGGACTTGCCCTCGTAGCATCTCTGGTTCTCGCAAATGGAGCCCAGGCCGCAGCGCCCGATCGTTACATCTCTGTGTCGGCATCAGGAACTGTCAAGGTAAAGCCTGACGCTGTTCGTCTTAATCTGACCGTGACCAATGTGAGCGCTACTAGCGCCTTAGCACTTTCAACCGCAAACAATGCTTCTACCAAGGTCCGAGCTGCACTTACGGCTAATGGGATTACAACTCTTTATATCAAGTCAACAAAGGTCTCTACCTACCCTGAGTACAACTACACCGCAGCCGGTGGGTCAGTTCTTGTTGGATACCGTGCTTCACAGACATTTGAGGTTATTGTCCGAAATGCAGATAATGCTGGTGTGGTTGTCGATGCTGTTGTCGCAGCGGGGGGCGATGCTCTCAATGTTGATGGAGTAACACCTTATGTTTACGACGACACTTTGGCGTCAGAGTCTGCTCGAACAGCAGCAGTTAAGAAGGCAAAAGCTAAAGCAGCTTCTTATGCAAAGCTTCTCGGAGTAAAACTTGGATCAGTAATTTTCTTGGAAGAATCAAGTAGCGGATCGAACTACCCAATCATGATGGCTATGGCCAAGAGCGCTGATTCCGGTGCGACTCAAGTCGACCTAGGCCAGCAAGACGTGACTGTTTCTGTCTCTACTAAGTGGACAATTTCAGGCTAATTTCGCTTTATTTCTAGCGATTTATCAGGGGCAATAATCGAGTTTTGCCCCTGCCTTTATCTCGGATACCCTTGTCCTTCCTAAGTCCCCATCGTCTAGTGGCCTAGGACATCGCCCTTTCACGGCGGTAACACGGGTTCGAACCCCGTTGGGGGCACGAAGAGTGAAGCACTTGTTTGCTTCCACGAAAGTGGGGATGAGTAAACATAAAAAGAGTGTTCCACTCCTTGGTTAGGCCCAGTAGCGCAGTTGGTTAGCGCGCCGCCCTGTCACGGCGGAGGTCGCGGGTTCAAGTCCCGTCTGGGTCGCTAGAAGAGAGAGTGTCCACACACCCTCTCTTCTTCCTTTCCACAGCTTTATTTTTTACAACTTAATATGGCTCGGTAGCTCAGTTGGTACGAGCGCGCGACTGAAAATCGTGAGGTCGACAGTTCGATCCTGTCCCGAGCCACTCTAGAAATTTATTTAAGCGGCGTCTTTAGTTCGTGCGAAGGCGATAAAGAGAACTGACCAGAGTGCAATTCCAATGCCAGCAATAACTTGCTCGGTAGATTTTGAAGTGACGGTAATTCCGAAAGCTCCTAAAGCAAATAGTCCTGATAACGCCCAAAGTGAGAACGCGGCTCTACGACGGGACATCCCCCCGCGAATCAAACGATGAGATAAATGATCATGTCCGCCCTGGAATGGCGAGACTCCTCGACGAAGTCGTGATGTAACTGCGACCGTAGTGTCCAAGATGGGGACAGCCAAGAGAAGTACTGGCGTTGCCAATGAGGTCCACTCAGTTTCTGCATCTGGCTTTAATCGAATAGTAAGTGTCGCAATCAAAATACCTAAGAAGAGTGCACCGGCGTCGCCCATATAAATACGCGCGGGGCTCTTGTTCCAGAGCAAAAATCCGATAGTGGCACCTGCTGTGACAGATGCGAGCGCCGAAATAAGTATCTGGTTGCCATTAAATGCCAGAACAAAGAGCGCAATCGAAGTAACCGCCACAGTGCCGGCTGCACCGCCATCGAGGTTATCGAAGAAGTTGATGGAGTTGCAGATGCCAACAATCCAGAAGATAGTAACGATGTAGTCAAAGAGTTTGGATCCGGTGGGGTTGCCGACGGTGTCATTAGAAACGAGTAGCCAAGCGGTGAAAATGCCGGCGATTGTTTGAATAATGAAACGTGGTGCGGGACGAAGGTTTCGTAGATCGTCAATCAGACCGACGACACCGAGAACTGCCGCGGGAGCGAGGACGGATGTGGCGAGCCAGAAGTTGTTGGCTGAGAAATTCTTGAGAAGCGCGGTGCCATACGTAACAACTAATACGCCGATGATGATGGCGACGCCACCGAGATATGGGACCGGTTCTTTGTGGGTCTTGTGGGCAGCTGTCGGTGCATCAAAGACATTTTGTTTGATGGCGATGCGACGCATGACCGGGGTTAAGAATCCGACGATTGCGAATGTTGCTACAAAAAGTAGGAAGTATTCCGAGAGGGTATTGCCCATAAATTATTGACCAGCCAGCAGAGCTTTGACTTCTGATTCCTTATAGCGACGGTGGCCGCCGAGGGTTTTAATCGCGGTGAGCTTGCCGGCCTTGGCCCAGCGAGTCACAGTCTTGGGATCGACGCGAAAGAGAGCTGCTACTTCAGAGGGCGTTAATAGAACCTCTTGCTCAGAACTCATCTGGGAATTTTAGGGGGATATGTCCTATTTACACCAGTATCGATTTATAACAATTACGAGGCTGATTCCATCGCTGCCACCAATCGCCAGCGTGAAATCAAGCGTTCGTAGCCAACTCCGGCCGCTTCACCATCGCCTGAGGCAAGGCCAGCAAGGGATGAATTGATATCTTCGATAGAAGTATCGGCTTCTAAGCCAGATTCGCCATTGCTGATCAAGATGCGCTCTAGATAGGTGGCAAGGCCGCCGTAATCGACTTCGACAACGGATTCGGAATCAAAGAGCGAGAGCCATTCGAGCAGATCTGCAATCTCTTGTTCGATTGGGCCATTGCCGAAATTAGCGACGACGGTCTGATGAGTGAACATGCAGCGTTGTTTGGCTTGGGCGATGGATGTGCGCATCACCATAAATGGTTCGCCGTCAACGTTGCCGATAACTCGATCACCAGGCAAGAAGAGTGAGAACCAACGAGGTGGAATCATCCAGGTTTCAGAGATGATGTAAGGAATCTTGTCTTCGACTAATTGTGAATTATTAGTAATTGCTTCTTCAATATTTTGTGGCAAGAAAAACTTCGCGACGGGAAGTGGCAACATCTCTTTGAAATCTTCAAGCGCTGTTAAAGAACGAGTTGCAGTTGTCCATGGACAGACATATCGCTTGCCTTCGTGTTCGAGGATGTGTGCGCCATCAGGGCGAACGGATGTGGGTTCGGCAACGATGGTGCGATGAAGTGCGCGACGTTGTTCTTCGATGCCGGTGGATGTATCAAATGAGATGGCATGCCAACGCAATTGTTCGGCAGGTGTAAATGCAGTGATGGGTTCGTAGACTCGCAAGGATGCGACGTAGGGAGTAGGGCGCGTCATTGAGGATTACAGAGTGTGCGTATTGGCTACGCGCGTCGGATGTAATTGCCCTCAGCAAATGGATCTTCATCCTCTGCTGGAGTATCGGTGTTTGCTTCACCGTGAAGTTCTTTTGATAAACGCTCGAGATCCATATCCTGTGAAGAATATTTCAAGTCGCGAGCTACTCGAGTTGCTTTAGCTTTTTGCCGGCCTCGCCCCATGAGCGCAGACCTCCTAACCGCTATCAGTCTTCTAATCGAATTTCTGTCAGGTGCGTAGGTTATCGCGCCAGGTAGGAGCCTTCCAGCGCAGAGCTTCCCGGAGCCTGTGGTTGTGGACTCTTTTGGATGGCGCCGCAGACCCAGGCGCGCATACCGCGGGCTGCCAGCGTGGCTAAGGCCCGATCAGCGTGGGCGGGGGCAACGATGGCGACCATTCCGATACCGCAGTTCCAGGTGCGCTCCATGTCTGATTGGGGGACGCCGCCTTGGGTGGCAAGGAATTGCATCTCCAATGGCAGGTACCAGGTGGTGCGGTCGTAGGCGGCGTGCAGGCCAGCCGGGATGACCCGGGCGGTGTTCTCGGCGATGCCGCCGCCGGTGATGTGAGAGATAGCGTGAAGTTCGGTGTCGAGTGCTCTGTGGAGTGCAAGGCAATCGAGTGAATAAATTTCGGTGGGCGTTAGAAAGACTTCGCCGGCTGTTTTACTGAGTTCTTGAATCGTGTAATCGAGTGAGATGTTTTTCGTTTTGATGATGTGTCGGACAAGTGAGTATCCATTGGCGTGAAAACCAGATGCCGGCATCGCAATCATTACATCGCCTGCTTTAACTTTATCTGCGCCGAGTAATCGGTGGGCGTCGACTGCACCAGTAGCGGCACCTGCGATATCAAATTCATCTTCACCGAGAAGTCCTGGGTGTTCTGCGGTCTCCCCGCCAACAAGTGCGGTACCCGCTTTCTCGCAACCGCGCGCGATACCCGAAACTATTTGCGCGATGCGCTCTGGAAATACTTTTCCGACGGCAATGTAGTCAGTCATGAACAATGGCTCTGCGCCGCAGACAACAAGATCATCAACAACCATCGCGACTAAGTCTTCGCCGATCGTGTCGTACTTATCCATTAAGCGAGCAATTTCAGTCTTGGTGCCAACGCCATCGGTAGATGTCGCAAGCAATGGTCGTTCAAATTTCTTGAGTGCAGATACATCAAAGAGGCCAGCAAATCCCCCGATATCACCGACTACTTCGGGGCGACGGGCCTTAGCTAAGTGAGCTTTCATTAATTCAACGGCGCGATCTCCCGCATCAATGTCGACGCCTGCTTCAGAGTAAGTGCTCATTCGAATCTATTAATCACTTCTAAAAGATGTTTTCCGGCAGATAAATCAGTAGGAATTTCAATTGGATATTGACCAGAAAAACATGCGGTGCAGAGATTCTCTTCGGCGATAGTGGTAGCTGCGATTAAGCCCTCCATCGATACGTAACCCAACGAATCAGCACCAATGGAACGGCGAATTTCTTCTACTTCAAGGCCAGCAGCAATAA
>Ga0304729_1002264_pt1 | contig 11747 bp, 9 predicted proteins | sample C_131016_MF_Meta_FD_190475 | JGI IMG/M metagenome (GOLD analysis project Ga0304729, IMG submission 190475) | Freshwater microbial communities from Lake Croche, Canada to study carbon cycling - C_131016_MF_MetaG (v2) (version 2) | ecosystem: Environmental > Aquatic > Freshwater > Lake | place... | reverse complement strand
CCTTCGACACCTTCAGGGTGATCGGGCTGTCCAGTGGAACCGAGGCACCTACCGCCGGCTCGGTACCGAGTACCTGACCGGCCGGTTCCGTGCTGTCCACGGTCGCGGTGAGGACGGTCGGGAACCCCAACGTGTTGAGGTTCTTGGTGGCCAGATCGGCAGTTTCTCCGCCAACGTCGGGAATCTCCCGGGTTCGCGGACCGGTCCCGACAACGATCGTGATCTCGTTGGTGATCGCCGAGGTTTGATTCGCCGGCGGCACCGTATTAAGGACCTTGTCCTTCTGATCGGGATTCGACGGCGCCTCGGATTGTTTGAACTTGCCGAAGCCGGCCGCCGTCAGCTTCTTGACCGCGTCGGCGTAGCTCAGTGCCGACACATCAGGCACCTCGCGCTGCTCGGGACCGGTGGAGACGCTGATCAGGATCTCGTCGCCGGCATTGGCCGATAGGTTGCCCGCCGGGTCGGTCTTGATGACGTGGTCGGGGGGCACAGTGTTATCCGGCTTCTGCTGGGTACGGATCTTGAAGCCCTTGTTCTGCAGCGAGGCGATCGCGTCGGCTGAGACCTGACCGCGAACGTCGGGAACCTGGACCGCGCGCGGTTTACCGCCGACCATATTGATCGCAAGGGTGACCACCACGGTCAGAATCGCCAGCACCGCCGCCGCCACCAGCCATCGGCCCACCGAGCTACGTCCGGAATCCGCGTAGTCATACGTCGCGGGTGTCGAACCGGAATCGTTGCGAGAACTTGACCGCGAGGGCGCCATCATCATGGTCCGCTCGGCGTGGGTCAGCACCTTCGGTGCCTCGGGCTTTTCCCCGCTGTGCACGCGAACCAGGTCGGCCCGCATCTCCGCGGCGCTCTGGTACCGATTGTCCGGATTCTTGGTCAGCGCTTTGAGCACCACGGCGTCAAGTTCCGCGGAGATGCCGGCCCGCTTCTGAGACGGCGGTATCGGGTCCTCGCGCACATGCTGGTAGGCAACGGCTACCGGTGAGTCACCGACGAAAGGTGGTTCGCCGGTGAGCATTTCGTAGAGTACGCACCCCAGCGAGTACACATCGGAGCGTGCGTCCACGGATTCGCCCCGGGCCTGCTCGGGCGAGAGGTACTGGGCTGTTCCGATCACCGCCGCGGTCTGGGTGACGCTGTTTCCGGTGTCGGCGAGGGCGCGGGCGATGCCGAAGTCCATCACCTTCACCGCCCCGGCGTCGGAGATCATGATGTTGGCCGGCTTGACGTCGCGGTGGATGATCCCGTGCTGGTGGCTGAAGTTGAGCGCTTGGCAGGCGTCAGCGATCACCTCCAGTGCCCGCCGCGGCGGCATGGGGCCGTCGTTGTGGACGATGTCGCGCAGCGTGACCCCGTCGACGTACTCCATCACGATGTAGGGCAGCGGACCACTGGGTGTCGCCGCTTCCCCGGTGTCGTACACCGCGACGATTGCGGGATGGTTGAGCGCGGCGGCGTTTTGTGCCTCGCGCCGGAACCGCAAATAGAAGCTGGGGTCGCGGGCCAGGTCAGCGCGCAGCACCTTGACGGCGACATCACGATGCAGTCGCAGATCGCGGGCGAGGTGGACCTCCGACATCCCGCCGAACCCGATGATCTCGCCGAGTTCGTAACGGTCGGAAAGGTGCTGCGGTGTCGTCATCGCGGTACCTCGTCGGTGACCGGGGTGATCGACAGCGCCGGCGTGTCCCCTGCGGTAAACCGAATCTCGCCGATCTGGATACCGGGGATCACCGAAGGGTTCCATACCGATGGAGCCGCCGGCGGTGGGCCACCGGGGGCCTCCGGTGTGACGGTGTCCGTCACGGTCTCCTGGACCGGCACGTTGGCGCGTCGGTCCCGGTCGGCCAGCACGATCAGGATCGCGCTGATGATCGCCAGGGTGCCGAGTACCCCGGCCGCCCAGAGCAGCGCACGCTGACCGGAGGAGAACGCCCGCCTGGCCGGCTGCGGGGAACGGTGACCGGTACTCGGGCGCGCCCGAGGAGCCGGCGCGGGCCGCGCCTCGGGAGCCGGCTTCTTGGAGCCTGGAATCGTTGTTGGGTTCGCTTTGATGATGGGCGCGGAGTTCGGCCGCGGCGCCCGACGTCCGGCGCGTACCGCGGACACCGCGTCGGCGAACTGCCCGCCGTTGCGGTAACGCAGGCCGGGGTTCTTCACCAGCGTGATCTCGATGAGCTCACGCACGTTGGGCGGCAGGTCCGCCGGAAGTGGCGCCGGGGTCTCCTTGATGTGCTTCATCGCCACGGTCAACGCACCGTCACCGACGAATGGTCGTTTGCCCGAAACCGCTTCGTAACCAACAACTCCCAGCGAATAGACATCGCTGGCCGCTGTGGCGTCCTCGCCGAGGGCCTGCTCCGGTGCGATGTATTGCGCGGTGCCCATCACCATGCCGGTCTGAGTCACCGGCACCGCATCGACCGCTTTGGCGATGCCGAAGTCGGTCAGTTTCACCTGGCCGGTCGGGGTGATGAGGATGTTGCCGGGTTTGACGTCCCGGTGCACCAGGCCCGCGGTGTGGGCGACCTGGAGTGCCCGCCCGGTCTGCTCGAGCATGTCGAGAGCGTGGCGCAGCGACAACCGACCGGTCCGCTTGAGAACCGAATTCAGCGGTTCACCGTTGACCAGTTCCATCACCAGATAGGCGGTCCGGCCCTCGCCGTCCATATCGGTCTCGCCGTAATCGTGCACGGCGGCGATACCCGGGTGGTTGAGCATGGCGACGATGCGCGCCTCGGCCCGGAACCGCTCCAGAAACTCCGGATCGGAGGAGAACTCCTGTTTGAGGACCTTGACGGCGACCCGACGCCCCAACCTGCTGTCGACGGCCTCCCAGACCTGTCCCATACCGCCGGTTGCGATCAGTCGCTGTAACCGATAGCGCCCAGACAGCGTGACGCCCACGCGGGGACTCATTTCTTGCCTCGCTGTGCTCGGCTGCGGGGGCTCATTTCTTGCCTCGCTGTGCTCGGCTGCGGGGGCTCTTTTCTTGCCGCGCTGTGCTCGGCTGCGGGCCTCGCTGTGTGCTCACGGCGCCCCCTGCAATACCGCCGCGATGGTGGCCCGCCCGATCGGCGCAGCCAGTGCGCCGCCCGTCGCCGCCAACCGGTCCCCGCCGTTCTCGACCAGGACTGCCACCGCAACCTTCGGGTCCTGTGCCGGCGCGAACGCGATATACCAGGCGTGCGGCGGAGTGGAGCGCGGATCGTTGCCGTGTTCGGCGGTTCCGGTCTTGGATGCGATCGCCACGCCGGGAATCGCCCCCTTCTGCTGGGTGAACTTTTCGGCGCCGATCATCAAATCCGTTAGCTTAGCCGCGATCTGTGGTGAAACCGCGCGTTGCTGCTCCTGCGGCGCAGTCGCGCTGATGTTGGACAACCCAGGCCCTTCGAGCCGGTCCACGAGGTACGGCTGCATCACCACACCGGAATTCGCTATCGCGGCGGCCACCATCGCGTTCTGCAGCGGGGTCACCGCAACGTCCTTCTGTCCCATACTCGACATCCCGACCGCGGCGGCATCGGCCATCGGTCCGATGGTGGACTCGGCGACCTGAAGCGGAATGGGGTCCGGCGTGCTGTCGAACCCGAACGCGTCTGCCGCGCGGCGCAGCGCGTCGGCTCCGACCCGGATGCCCAGCTCGACGAAGGCGGTGTTGCAGGACCGCTCGAAGGCCTCCCGCAGAGGTGCCGTCGGCCCGGCGCCGCACGGCGTTCCGCCGTAGTTCTCCAGGGTGGCAGTGCTGTCGGGCAGGGCGATCGAGCCGGCCGCGGTCAGAGGTTCGCTTTCGGTGATCCCGGCCTGCAACGCGGCCGCGGTGGTGATGACCTTGAACGTCGATCCGGGTGGGTAGCGTTCGGCGATCGCGCGATTCGTCAGCGGCGAAGCCGCGTCGTCACGCAATTGTTGCCAGGCCTTGCCCTGAGCCTCGGTGTCGTGGGTGGCTAACAGGTTCGGGTCGTAGGAGGGCGACGACACCATCGCGAGGATCTTTCCGGTGGACGGCTCCAGCGCTACCACCGAACCCCTGCACGGTCCGTCGCAGCCCTGTTGGAGCGCCGCCCACGCGGCTTGCTGGACCCGCGGGACCAAGGTGGTGTTGACGTTGCCGCCCCGCGGATCCCGGCCGGTGAAGAAATCGGCTAGACGTCTACCGAAGAGGCGCTCATCGGAGCCGTTGAGGATGAGGTCCTCGGCGCGCTCGAGTCCATTGCTTGAATACCGCAGCGAATAGAAGCCGGTCACCGGTGCGTAGGCGAAAGGATCGGGATACACCCGCAGGAATCGGTAGCGGCTGTTCGTCGACAGCGAATACGCCAGCAACTGCCCGCCGGCAGTGATCTGACCACGCTGACGCGCGTACTCGTCGAGCAGGACCCGCTGGTTACGCGGATCCGCGCGCAACGCGTCGGCACGGAAAACCTGCGTCACGGTGGCGTTGACCAACAACAGCACGACCAGAGCCATGACCATCACAGAGATTCGGCGCAGCGAGGTGTTCATGAGCGACTGATCACCTCGGTGCGCGCCGCGGCGATGGGCGTGTGTTGGCTGGTCTCGATCGGCCGGCGGGCAGCATGGGAGATTCGGACCAGGATGGCCAGCAGAAGGTAGTTGGCCACCAGTGAGGAACCGCCGTAGGACATCCACGGCGTAGTCAGACCGGTAAGCGGGATCAGCCCGGTGACTCCCCCGACCACGATGAAAAGCTGAACCGCCAAGGTCGACGCCAAGCCGGCGGCCAGCAGCTTGCCGAAGCTGTCGCGCACCGCGACTGCGGTGCGCAGTCCCCGCACGACCACGATTGTGTAGAGCAGTAGGACACCGGCCAGCCCGACGAGCCCCAACTCCTCCCCCACCACGGCGGTGATGAAATCCGTCGACGCCGCAGGAACTGTGCCCGGTTGACCATTGCCCAGACCGGTGCCAAAAACACCGCCGGTGGCGAAGCTGAACTGGGACTGCACCATTTGATAGCCCGAGCCCTCCGGGTCCGCGAAGGGGTCCATCCAGGTCTGCACCCGACCGCGGACGTGGCCGAAAAGGTGATACGCGACAACGCTTCCCGCGCCGAACAGGGTGAGTCCTATGACCACCCAGCTGAACCGGTCGGTGGCGATGTACACCATCACAAGGAACGAGGCATAGAGCAACAGGGAGGTGCCGAGATCTTTCTCGAACACCATCACCCCGACCGAGATGATCCAGGCTGCAAGTAGTGGAGCAAGGTCACGCGGCCGAGGCAGATCCAAGCCGAGGAAGTGCTGGCCCGCACTGGTGAACAGATTCCGTTTAGCAACCAGGACGCCCGCGAAGAAAATCAGCAGCAGGATCTTAGAGAACTCCGCAGGCTGAATACTGAAGCCCGGCAACCGAATCCAGATTTTCGCGCCATTGGTTTCCGACAGGCTGGCCGGCAGTAGGGCCGGTATAGCCAGCAGCGCCAGCCCGGCAGCACCGCAGATGTAGTCGTAGCGAGCCAGCATCCGGTGGTCGATGAGGAAGGCGACGACCAACGAAAAGCCGAGCACCCCGACCAACGTCCACAGCATCTGCTGTCCTGCGCCGGGCCCGTCAACCGGAGTGTCCCGATCGAGATCGAGGCGGTGGATCAACACCAGACCCAGACCATTGAGCAACGCGACGACTGGAAGAAGCAGCGGATCTGCATACGGCGCGAATCGCCGGATCGTCAGATGCGCGCCGATGAAAAGGATCAGGAATGCCAGCGTGTATCCGATGAGGTCCCAGCGGACACCCTGCTCTTGGTTGGCCTCCACGATCATCAGGGCGACGCCGGTGATGAGGGTGGCAAAACACAGCAGCGCGAGCTCGGCGTTTCGGCGATTCGGCAGCGCCGGGATGATCTCGACGGGCGGTTGGGGCGCGGTCGTCGGCTCACCGGCGTTCCGCCTACGGCTCATGCGGCCGCCCGGCAGTCGATCCCGGGCTGCTGCTGCGGTACCGGTAGCGGCGTGGGCGTCGGCGGCGAAGATTTGGTGGTAGTACTTTTCGGTCCGGCGGCCGGCGCGCCGGACCCACTCCTCGGCGCTGTCGAGGCCGCCGTGTTGCCGGTTGCCGGCGGGATACACAGCGGCAGCAGCGATCCGCGGGCCAACTCCCGCAACTGCGCGATCGCGTCGTCGAGGCTGCCGGCCGGAAGCCCGGCGGTCACCTGGGCCCTGCCCGAGGGCCGCAGATCATTGAGCCGCAGGAGCGCACAACCCAGATTGGCCGTGCCCTGGCCATAACTGACTTGCGACAACTCCCCTCGATCGTTGAGGCAGCCCAGAAGATACGGCTGTTGCAACCCGACGCCGAGGATCGACCCCTGGACGCCCCGCATGATCGCGACGGTGTCGGCGTAGGCGCTGACGTAGTAGTAGTTGCGGATGATCCTGTAGCCGATGCCCAGTCCGGCCAGGACCAGGAGCGCAACCAGCGCGGCGGCGATGATCGCGCGCCGAGGCGATTTCGGCCGGGGCGGCGGGTCCGGTTCGGGCACAACACGTTTGGCGACCGCCGGACGTGGGGCGATCACCGAGGCGCGCCCGGCAGCAGTGTTGGGCGGGGCAAGTTCGTCATCGTTGCCGGACACCGCGCCTGCCAGGATCGGCTGCGTCTGGCCGCCGTAGTCGTGGTCGACGACGTCGGCGACGACGACGGTGACGTTATCCGGTCCGCCGCCGCGGAGCGCGAGTTCGATAAGCCGGTCGGCACTTTCGCCGACGCCGGAAAGCTTGAGTGCCTCAAGGATGGTGTCCTGGCTGACCGGGTCGGACAGCCCGTCCGAGCAAAGCAGGTAGCGGTCACCTTCGCGGGCTTCGCGCATGATCAGGGTGGGCTCAACCTCGTGGCCGGTTAGCGCGCGCATGATCAGTGAACGCTGTGGATGGCTGTGCGCCTCCTCCGCGGTGATCCGGCCCTCGTCGACCAGGGTCTGGACGAAGGTGTCGTCCTTGGTGATTTGTGTCAGCTCGCCATCACGCAACAGATAGCCGCGTGAGTCGCCGACGTGAACCAGTCCCAGCCGGTCGCCGGCGAACAGGATCGCAGTGAGCGTCGTTCCCATCCCGTCGAGTTCGGGATCGAGGTCAACCTGTTCGGCGATCGCCGAGTTGCCCTCGTGCACAGCAGTTTCCAACTTGCTGAGCAGATCACCGCCGGGCTCGTCGTCATCGAGATGTGCTAGCGCGGCGATCACCAGTTGGGAGGCAACTTCGCCGGCGGCGTGCCCACCCATGCCGTCGGCGAGGGCGAGCAACCGGGCGCCCGCGTACACGGAGTCCTCGTTGTTGGCGCGGACGAGTCCGCGATCGCTTCGGGCGGCGTAGCGCAGGGCCAGGGTCATGGGCGCAACTCGACTACCGTCTTGCCAACGTGTACCGGCGTGCCCATGGGCACCCGAACCGCGGTGGTGACCTTCGAGCGGTCAAGGTAGGTGCCGTTGGTGGAGCCGAGGTCCTCGACGTACCAATCCGGACCGCGTTGCGACAACCGGGCGTGACGGGTGGAGGCGTAGTCATCGGTGAGCACGAGCGTGGAATCGTCAGCGCGTCCGATCAAAACCGGCTGGGTGCCGAGAGTGATCCGGGTTCCGGCCAGGGCGCCGTCGGTGACCACCAGATAGCGGGCTGCGGTTCGGTTCTGCCTCGCCGACGACCCGGTGCGCCGTAACGCCAGACCTCGCCGCACCATCACCGCGCCGGTGGGCGCATAGATGTCATTGCGCAGGATTCGCAGCACCGACCAGATGAAGAGCCACAGCAGCAGGAGGAAACCGCCGCGGGTCAGTTGCAGAACCAGTCCCTGCATCCGTGACCCCTCCGTCCGCCTGCCGTGCCAGCAGCCAAATGGACACCGGGTACCCGGGCCGACGGCGGCAACCTCAGAGGATACTTGGACGCCGCACCGCGCGAGGCGCAAGCCGGATAGCTCCGCGGCCGGGTCCGGCCTCGCGCCGATGGCCTCGCGTTGACGTCAGTGCACGCGGACGATGATCTCGGAGTGGCCGACCCGGATGACGTCGCCGTCGGCGAGCTGCCATTCCTGCACCGGAGCGTTGTTGACGGTGGTGCCGTTAGTGGAGTTCAGGTCCGACAACAATGCCAGCTGGCCGTCCCAGCGAATTTCCACGTGGCGCCGCGACACCCCGGTGTCCGGCAACCGGAACTGCGCATCCTGGCCACGGCCGATCACGTTCGCGCCCTCGCGGAGCTCGTAGGTGCGACCGCTGCCGTCATCGAGTTGCAGGGTGATTGCCGGCCCGGCGGCGGCGTACTCGCCCGGACCGGCGGGTGGCGCGTAGGTTCCGTAGCCGGCTTGGGGCTGCTGGCTGTAGTCCTGCTGGCCCCGGTCCGGTTGGCCATAGTTGTAGTCCGGAGCCTGTGCGGGTGCCGGCGGGGGCGGGGGCGGATAACCGCCCTGCTCATAGCGGCCGTAATCCGGTTGGCCGTACTCGGGCCGGCCGTAGGGGGCGCCATATCCGGGCTGCGGGTAGCCGGTCTGTTCGGGGTAGGCGGGGCGCGGTTCGACGCGACCGTAATCGGGTGCGGGTGGTCCGTACCCGGCGCCGGGCGGCGGGCCGTAGGGCGGCTGACCGGCGTACCCCGGTGGCGGCGGGGGCGGCCGATACCCCTGGTCATATCCGGGGGCACCGTAGCCGGGCACCGGTGGGCGTGGATCGTAACCCTGGCCGTATCCCTGGGGGTAGCCCTGTTCGGGGTAGCCGCCCTGCTCCGGGTATGCCTGCCGGGGCGGGTAACCCTGCTCGTAATTCGGCGGGTATCCCTGCTCGGGCGGATACGGTGCGCGCGGCGGCTCGGGAGCCGCGGCCCGCGGATCCTCCTGCGGCCGGCCGTACTGATCGTCCCGGCCGTACTGATCGTCCCGGCCGTACTGATCGTCGTAGTACTCGTCGCCGGGACGTCCCTGGCTTTGGCCGCCGCGGTACTGGTTGTCGGTCATCGCTGGCACTCCTGGTTCTGCGGTGTTCGCATGGGTTGATTCTGTTGTAGCGGTCGGGTTGGCAGTTGGGTGTGGGTCGGCATCAGGGTTGACGACGGCTCGGGCGCGGAACTGGCCGGTGTGCAGACCCTCGGATCGCTCGAATCGCAGGACCACTCCACCGTAGGTTTGCCATCCCTGCTCCTGAATATATCCCCCAAGATGCCGGGAGAACGCTTCTGCGGTGAGTTCGCGGTCGGCGCTTATCTTCACGAAGTCGGTTGGGCCGACGGTGATGACGTAATCATTGGGGGCCAGGAACCGCCCGCCGGGCAGGGCCCGCACGCCGTCGGAGGCTTCTCGGCGCAGCAGGGCCTCGACCTCCTGTGGGACGATCGATCCACCGAATACCCGGGCGAACGCGTCGCCGATGGCGTTTTCCAGCGTGCGTTCGATGCGTTGAACCAGACCTCGCTGGTTAACCATCGGACCGCCCTGCCTCGTGTACGCCGCTGGGGTCGCGACGGAAGAATCATCGTATCGACCGAGGCCCGCGCGCGGTCACCAGCAATCCTCGACGAACCAGATTTCCGCAGCTCATAGCCCTATGCGGGGAAGGTCCGCCGTGTCGCGAACGGCCGAACCGGGTGGGGACAGACCTGCGCACCGTGATAGGCTCCCCCGGTTGTTTCGGGCGAGTGGCGGAATGGCAGACGCGCTGGCTTCAGGTGCCAGTGTCCTTCGGGACGTGGGGGTTCAAGTCCCCCTTCGCCCACATAGCCGCCGGTTCTAGCCAGCCGCGGCGGCAGAGGCCACGACCCCGCGAGGGATCGTGGCCTTTGTAGGGTCCGGCCTTTGCGGTGTCGGCTGCGGAACATGTTCTAATCGCGGCCATGGGCTCAGCCGAAGACGCGGGGATTCCCGTCACCCCGGAGCAGGTGACGTCGCAGTGGCTGTCCGCCGTATTGAGGTCGACCGATCCCGATGTCGTCGTCGCCCACGTCGATATCACGCCGATCGGAACCGGTCAGACCGGCGCGACCTATCGGGTTGCCGCCCGGTACGCGGCCGGTGGCCGTGAACTGCCGGCGTCGTTCGTCGTCAAACTGCCCGCGCAAGATGCGGCGGTTCGAGACCGGGTCGCCCTGAGCTACCGCTCCGAGCACGCGTTCTACACCGAAGTGGCGCACACCGTCGCGGTGCCTCTCCCCCGGTGCTATCACTGCGCGATCGCCGATGACGGCGCGCAGTTCGTTCTGCTGCTCGCCGACATGGCGCCGGCGGTTCAGGGCGACCAGATCCTCGGCTGCAATGTCAGCGAGGCGCGGCTTGCGGTGACCGCCCTGGCCGGACTGCACGGCCCGCGTTGGTGCGATCCGGCCTGGTTGGAGTTCTCCGGCACGGTGATGCCGATGCCGGACGAGGCCGGCGCCCGGGGCCTGGGCGATATCACGACGTTGGCGGCACAGATCACGCTGGAGAAACTCGGCCCGCGGATGACCCCGGCCGACCGGGAAACGGTGCTGGAGTCGGCCGAACTTATCGCCGAATGGCTACTGCACTCCCCCGACCGGTTCAGTCTGCTTCACGGTGATTATCGGATCGACAACCTGCTGTTCGACCCTGATCTCACCCACGTGACGGCCGTCGACTGGCAGACCCTTGCTGTCGGGTTACCCGCCCGCGACGTCGCCTACTTCATCGCGACCAGTCTGCAACCGGTGGAGCGCGCGGTGACCGAACGGGCACTCGTCGATGCCTACCACCGTGCATTGACCGATCACGGCGTCACCGGTTACGACGCCGAAACATGTTGGCAGGACTACCGTTTCGGCATGTTGCAGGTGCCGCTTATCTCTACATTGGGCTTCGCATTCTCGGCCGCCACCGATCGTGGAGACGAGATGATGCTGACCATGATGCACCGGGGCAGCCAGGCAATTCGGGAGTTGAAAACCCTGGAGTTAGTCCGCTCGCGCATCTGATGACGGGCCATCGGGATCGGTGGACAGATCGGGTGAGAACTCGTCGGGCGTGAGCGGACCGCCGGCCAGTTCGGTGACGGGATCGTTGGCTGTTTCCGGTCCAGACCGACCCGCGGCAACGCCCAGCCGGTCGGTGCGCCAGTCGCGCACCAGCAGGACGATGCCGAGCGCCGCGAGCGCGATCACCGCGAGCCCGGCCCAGGTATTGCCGGTGAACAGGGCGACGACCAGAACGATCAACGCCGCTACGGCGAGCACCCCGACGACCCGCATGGCCACAGTCTGCTACCGATTGCTGGCTTTGCACGCCGACCGACCCGGCGCGTCTTCCGACCGCGGCGCGTCTACGCAGCTGATTGCGGACGCCTGCCTCCGGGGACGTGCACGACGGCCCCGGCCCCGATGGGCAGGCTATCGCTGCGCGAGAGCAGTTCGACGCTTTCGGGGAGTTCGCGCGGATTAATGATCCCGGCGGCGATGGCGCGCAAAACCTCGTGGGCGTGCGCGAGCTGATGCCGCTTTCGGTACTGGCCGCCGGGCAGTTTGACGCCGGCCCACACTCCGTATTCCTCGCCAGCCTCGATCGCCTGTTGGGCGCACTGCCGCTGTTGAGCCAGCGGACAGCGGCGCAGACAGATCGTGCGCGCTTTGGTGGCGGACTGTTCGTAGACGCGGGCCTTGGCCGCACCGTCGCTGGCGTCGTCGTCGGCATAGCCGAACCACAGTTCTGGCTCGGTCGAGCATGGGCGGTAGTTCATCGGGGCCTCCTCATCGAGTTTCGGAGACGGAAGCGTA